>OLQO01000380.1_pt1 | contig 40356 bp, 39 predicted proteins | sample 1672281 | NCBI WGS metagenome assembly OLQO01 (sample SAMEA3136667, study PRJEB25190) | human gut metagenome | biome: human gut; feature: human-associated habitat; material: faeces | place: Austria | collected 2013
GCCCGATGTAGATCAGGTTGGTCAGCAGGAAGAACACAGCGGATGGCAGCGGCGGAGCGGCACGATCGAGCTGGCGAAACACGCCGGCGAGGATGAACAGCCCGAGCGCCAGACAGAGTTTCGCCATCGAGCGCCGTTTAACGCCAGCCATTCGCCCACCTCCCGTCCAAACCGCGCGGACAGATACACCCGCCGCTCGCTTAAAAGTATATTTACTATATCATAAAAGCGCCCAAAAAGCCAGCGTCGGCGGTTTGTGTCTTCGCGCGCCGGTGTCAGCAGTTCTTTGAGGGGTTGTCCTGCTGCGTCGAAAGCCGCGCGGCACATAACCATATGGCAGTTCCGGTTGCGGCAGCTTATGGCTTGTAAACCGACAAAACCGCAGATATCAAGCACAAGACCCACTTCACGGAAGAAAGATTCTATAAATCATGGCCGGAGACGGTGATAAAAAGCCTAAGAATACATGAAAAAATCACCCTCCGTGTCTATAACGGAAGGTGACATTTCGTGTGTCTATACGGATATAGTGATACCATGGGGCTCCTTGCCCGGATGACGGATAGGCGGTTCATTTTTCGGATTTTTGAACCAACGCGATCGTTTTGAACCGTCGAGGTGAACCGCCGTCCGAAGCAGCGCTACATGTAATTGGACAGGGATGAAGTGGTCATAAAGCCAAATTGGCAATTCTGTAGGCCTTTTGAAATTGTCTGATTGCTGCAGAAGATTTAGCTCCCCATTTTCCATCTTCGATAAGCGTAGGCGAAACGCCCCATCTAGCTGTATGCCGTTGTCAAGGTGCTGGAGGCGGTTTCAATGCGGCAGCCTGCCGCGTCGTAGGTATAGCGGGTTACGTCGCCATTCAGCCCCGTGACGCTGGTCATGCGGTTCATGCTGTCGTAGGTGTAGGAGACAGCACGCCCATCGGGGTAGGTCATGGAGGTCTTGTTGCCGTAGTCATCGTAGGCATAGGAAACCACGTCACCGTTGACATTCGTCACGGAGATGAGATAGCCCTGCCCGTTGTACTGGTAAACAATCGTTCCCTCGGCGCTGGAAACCTCCGTCACCATGCCAAGCTCGTTGTAGCCGCTGTGGATGGTCTGCCCGTCGCCTACGTTCTGGGTGAGCAGGCTGCCGGTCTTGTCGTACTCAAAGGTAAGCACGGTTCCGTCCGCTTTGGTGATGGAGGAAAGCCAGCCCTCCGGCGTGTAGCTGTACTGCACCCTGTTGCCCAGCGCGTCCGTCTCGCTGGTCGGGTTGCCGTTCTTATCGTAGGTGTAGCTGGTTACCTGGCGAAGGGCGTCCGTCACCTTGGCGATGTTGTCCAGCGCGTCATAGGTATAGGTGGTCTTGCCGCCCAGTTCGTCCACTACGGCGATGAGCCGGTTCACCTTGTCGTACTGGTATTGCTTCGCGTTGCCTCACTTTTAAAAATATTACTTCTTAAATATTAGCCATCGGAAATATTACCTATCTTTTCGAGAGCCTCTTCCAAAGTCATTAACTCTGTCATATTCACCTGCACTGTGAATCGGATACCAGGATAGCCAATACTCTCCGTTCTTGAAAAATTGTTATTTCCAGCAAACTCAGTAGAAAAAGAAAGAAATAAATCTAAGTCTTCAAGTTTTTCTTTCAACTGCTGTTCATCCATATTGTCGGTTTTTACAACAAGGAAAATCGGATATAAAGTATAAAATCCATTTTTCCAGCGATCTCTGTCATATACAGCATCAGCTGAATCGGTCAGAATACCGATAACTGTATCATTTGGGGTTATAGATGCTTCAACATTGCATATGGCCCAAGGCATTTGTTTGAGCATCGTGATACTTATGCCGAAGAGCGAGTACTGCTCTGGAGCAGCGTGGAAGGCATTAAGATAAGTATCATTGGAGCAAAGCAGCACATTGTCCGAATTGGTAAGATAGGCTGTTTTTTCATTCGCATCTTCAAAATGTTCTTCAAAGAAGGAATCTGCACGGAACTGAACTGCATTTTCGTCAAACCGCACCTCATGTTGCGCGCTACCGTTTGCGACACATATTTCGCTGGTGCCTAACTCGCAATAGTTTACATCAATTTCGCACTGAATACTCAATGAATTAACAAAAGTATGAATATCTTCCTCATCTTGCCCGATGTCTTTGATGAGAAGTTCAAGGATCCATTCAGTTTCTCCATTTTCTAATGAATGACTCCAATAGCTTGTCGAACTACAAGGAGAGGACAGCGACCAGTTTGGAAAGAGCTTTTCCCAGTATTCTTCCCAATCATCGTAAGAGTCATCAATTGTTGTAGGAGAGCAGTTGAGAGGAAGCGCGTTGGAAGAAGGTAGAAGTTCAGGACGATAATGGATGTCTTGGAGGCAGGTACTGCTAACCTTTACATTGGTTACATTGATTGCCTGGCAATACTGCTGCGGATGATTCCATTCACCATTTTGGGGAGCCAATATATGAATTCTTAACCATAGCTTGATCCATTTGTCTTCATCATTCCACTGATTATTTTTGATACCGGATCGTTCTAATTCGGTATTTGTTTGATATCCGATACCAAAGTTAGTGTTATAAGAATAATCATAAGATAGAAGTTCGGCTTGAGGTAAATCGTTTTCCGAACGTGAGGATGCAAAGAAAGCTAAGAATAATGACGCTATCATACATGCTGAAATGATACGAAATTTCATTTTTAATCGCCTCCTAAAAGATCGATTACATTTTGAATATTTGACATGTTGTGATTCATTAGGGAACCGCTGATTAATCACAGATATTTCATTACAATTGACAAATCTGTACGCGAAAGCAGCCTTTCCAGAGCCTTTTCGGGATTCGGATTCCCTGTAATCCGCTCCTAGAGGCCCAAATGGGCATAATCCCCCCTTATCAGGCGATCTCGAGTTTTTTGAAAGACCGTCCTGCACGTGCCAGCATGTAGAGATTGGAGCTGAGGAACAACACATGGGATGATTTCATCCATGATCTCAAGGAATTCCTCGCGCTTGGTTTTGCGCTTCCTTGCGCTGTATTCCACGTCGCTGATGGTTTGCTGCTTCATCCTGATGCACCGCCTTTGCTTGATACCCCTATTATATCAGCTATTGATGCTTGTGCATATCACGATTTAATCAGCGATTCCCTACGACAAGTTTTTCGGCGAGGACATTTGGTTAGCCTTGACAAACGTTTTGGCGTATGATACAGTATACACGCAAAAAAAAGGAGCTGCTGACGGGCGGAAAATGCGTCCTTCAAACGACTTCCAAAGGGAGTTGAAAAAGCATGAATTACGGTTTAACTGCGGCGGCAGTGCTGGGCGTTCTGGCTCTGTCCGCGCCGAAAGAGCCGCAACACAATTTGATGAAGCTGCCCTCTTTCAAAGGGATTCTCGAGGTGCGAGCCAGCATCCCCGGACGTATGCGGCTGTATGTGCCGTCCCTTTCGGGCAGCATGAATCAGGCCGAGCAGGCGCGGGAGCAGCTGCTCGGCACGGGCGTGGTGCATCGCGTGGAGCTTGAGCCGCGCACGGGCAGCATGCTCGTGTGCTATGACGAGCGCAAGGTTGAGGCCGCCGTCATCGAGGGCGCGGTCATCAAGCTGCTGGGTCTGGACGCGGTCATCAGCGGCAAGCAGAAAAGCCGCATGGAAAGCGGCCTGCACACCATTCTGGATGCGGTGGATCGCGGCGTGATGGGCGCGACCAACGGCCTGATGGATGGCAAAATGCTCGCCGGGACGGCGCTTTCCGTACTGGCAATTAGGGAGTGGCGGCTCGCGGGTCTGGCTGTGCCGGGCGCAATGACGCTGTTCTGGTGGGCTGCCCGCCTGTTCGGGGGGGATCGCCTGTGAATATCGTTGGAGAAACGTTTCTGCGCCACTGCCTCAAGCCGCGCGTAGAATGCGACCTGCCGGGGCGGCTGCGCATGCGCTTCCGCCACAGCGAGCAGTTGTCCAAGGAGGCACTGCCCTATCTGCATTATGTTCAGGATGTTTTGACGATGCTCCCCGGCGTAACGGATGTCACCGTCAACGCGCGCATCGGCACGGCGCTCGTGCTCTATGACGCGCAGACGACCAGCAGCCGCCGGATTCTGCGCTGGGTGGATATCGTTGTGGACACAGGACTTGAAATCGCCAAAGAGATCAAGCCGGAGGAGATTGACGAACAGAAGCTGGAGCAGATTGTGCGCCAGCGGCTGATTCTGCGGCTTCCGCAAGTCAAAGAAGGTTGAAAAAATGCTTCGCAGAGAATCAAACAAGGATTGGATGAAGGGGCAGATCGCCAGCAGCCTGCCGGGGCGGCTTCGCCTGCGGGTTGACGGGCTTGCCTTTCTGTTTGACGCGCGCATGGACGTGGCCGGGGCGCTGGCCACGATTGCCGGCGTGCGCCGTGTGCAGGTGACGCCCTGCACGGGCAGCGTTTTGCTGGAATACGATCAAAACAAGCTGGATTCCGCAGCACTGGTGGAATGCGCGGATATGGTGCTGGCACGCTATGCGATGCCCGCCCTGCGCGCGCGCCACGCGAGCGGCAAGGAAGAAACGGCTGAGCAGCCGATGACGACCGCTCGTCTGGCCAAGCGGCTGGCGGTGAACGCGGGCGCAATGGTGCTGGGCAACACGCTCTTTACCGCCCCGCTGCTGGGCAGCGCGCTGGCGAATTTCACCTCGCTGGAAGCGTTGGCGAGCCTCGGCCTTTCCGCGCCGATGACAAGGAGCGCGCTGGAAGGACTCCGAAAGGACATGCGGCCGAACGCCGATTTCCTGACCGTGACTTCCATCGTCGCGAGCCTGATGCTCGGCACGCCGCATTCCGCGCTGATGATTTTGGCGTTGTCGGATTTGGCCGAGCTGATGACTTCCTACACCATCGAGCGGACACGTTCTTCCATCAAAAAGATGCTCTCCGCGGACGACGGCGACGTGTGGAAGGTGCTGGAGGACGGCCGTGTGGCGCGCACCCCGATTGCGCAGCTGCACGCGGGCGACACCGTGGCCGTTCACACGGGCGAAAAGATTGCGGTGGACGGCGTGATTGCTTCCGGCGTGGCCGTCATTGACCAGAGCGCGATCACCGGCGAGTTTGTGCCGGTTGAAAAGCGCGCGGGCGACGAGGTCTTCGCGGGTACGGTGGTCAAGAGCGGCAACATTCAGGTCAAGGCGAACAAGGTCGGCGATCAGACGGTGGTTTCCCGTATCGTGGGCATGGTGGAAGCCAGCGAGCTGAAAAAAGCGCCGATTCAGCGCTATGCGGATAGATTCTCGAATTATCTCGTGCCGCTCAACTTCCTGCTCTGCCTGTCTGTCTGGCTGGTGACGCATAACGCACAGAAGGCGCTGAAGATGCTGGTCATCGATTATTCGTGCGGCATCAAACTCTCCACGGCGACGGCGTTCTCCGCGGCGATCAACACGGCGGTCAAGCAGGGCGTGCTCATTAAGGGCGGCGCATACATCGAGCAGATGAGCAGCGCGAACACCGTGCTGCTGGATAAGACCGGCACCGTGACCGAGGGCAAGCCGAAGGTCGTTTCCATGGTCGTTCTGGATGACGAGATGGACGAGCGCGAGGTGCTGGCCTACGCCATGGCGGCAGAAGAGACGAGCACGCATCCGCTGGCCAGCGCGATTCTGGGCTACGGTCGTCAGATCGGCGCGCAGGCACTCGACCACGGCGAGATTATCACCGAGGTTTCGCGCGGCAGCCGAACCGATGTGGACGGACATATCGTCCGCGTCGGCAATATGAAATACATGAAGGAAAACGGCGTGACCACAGCGAAAGCCGTTCCGGACGGTCAGGGCGCGATTCCGAATTACGTCGGCATAGATGACAAGCTCGTGGCGGTGCTGTTCGCGATGGACAGCCCGCGCGACAATGTGCGCCGCGCGGTCAATGCTCTGCGTTATGACGGCGTAGGCGACATCGAAATCCTGACGGGCGATATGGAGCCGCAGGCGCGCGCCGTGGCCGAGCAGATCGGCGTGGACGGCTTCAAGGCGCAGCTCCTGCCGGAGCAGAAGGCGGAAGCAGTGCTTCGCTTGCAGACGCAGGGCAACGGCGTGGTGATGGTCGGCGACGGCATCAACGACGCGCCTGCGCTGGCATATGCGGACGTGGGCATTTCGCTGGGCAGCAAGTCCACGGATATCGCGATGGAGACCAGCGACGTGGTTATCAGCCGCGACGACCCGATGATGATCCCCGAACTGCGCAGGCTCTCCCGCGCGACGATGCACATCGTGCAGCAGAACTTCGCCATCGTCATCGGCATCAACACGGTCGGTCTGATTTTAGGCGCGGCCAGCGGTATTTCCGTGATGATGAGCGCACTGATGCACAACGCGTCTACGATTCTGGTCGTTGCGAACTCGCTGCGGCTGATGTTTTTCCCGCCGATGGAGGGCCGCTGATCGATGAGAAACGAAAAAGGAGCGCTTCACCTCGAGGTGCTCAGCGCGATGCCGGGGCGCATCCGCTTTCAGTTGGAAAAGCCGATTAAGAGCGACGTGCCGTTTCTGGGCATCAAGGGCGTGACGCGCTGCCGTTATAATCCGCGCATCGGGACGCTGCTGTGCGAATACGACCAGCTCACGGCGACGGAAGAACAGCTGCTGGTGAAAATTGGCGCGGTTTACGCGGGGCTGGTCGGCACGGCGCTGCTGCACATCAAGCATTCCGAAGAGGAAGGCTTTTCGATGGCGCCGAGCGGCTATCTGGCGCTGTGCTGCATTGCGCTGGACGGATCGCTGACGCTGATGGGCTCGACGCTAACGCGGTTTACGCGCTGGCTTTCAGTCGGCGCGACGCTGGCGGCGGTGGCCGAGCACGGCTATCAGGAACTGCACGCGCGCGGCAGTTTTGACCCGGAAGTCATGTCTGTGGTATACTTAATCAATTCCATCGGCAAGACGAACGGTATGCAGGCCAGCGCGCTGGCCTGGGCACTGACGTTTGGCCGCCATCTGATTCCGCGGGAGCCGCGTGAGCAGGTCTACATGGTACGGTGCGCGGGCAACTCCATCAGTCTGACCCCTGTGAAGGGGAACGGCGACGGCGATGGCGTCGCATATGCGGGCAGCATGCTCCAGCGCGGCATGGAAATGATGGCGAAGAAGGGGTAAAGGAACATGTTGGGGCGTTGCCCCAAACCGGAAACTTGGACTTCCCGACATCAAAACAGCGAATTTTCCCATTTATCGCAAAGCGATAAATGTAGTGGAAAATCCAAGAACCTCAGGTTCTTGGCAGGATTTGGGACAGCTTCCCAAATGTTCTATCAGACAGACAGGAGGAAAAAATGATGTTTAGCTGGAATAATCCGATGGTCAAGGGTGTTTTGATCGGCGTAGGCGCGAGCCTGGTGGGCTTTGCGGTCTACAAGCACAACGAGGAGAAGGTGGACGCGTTTCTGAACCGCCACGGCGTGAAGGTGAAAACCCCGACCGCAGGCTTTGAGACCATGTCCGTCGAGGATCTGATGCGCACCAAGGAGACCATTGAGGATCTCATCGCCGAGAAGGAGCTTCAGGAGCAGAGCGTGACCGTCGAGGGCGCGGCTGTTGCGGCGGAAGCGTAAAAAGAGAAGATTCATCACAATGGGAGCTGTCAGGCTAAAAACCTGGCAGCTCTCTGTTTTCGCTAAAATGTAAGTGATGCAAAAGGGCGCGAAAAAGTTATACTAATTCGCAGTTAAAATGCTTAACAGAGCGCATCAGATTTTTTGTTCTGACGAAGCCAAGTGAAGTGAGGCGTACTGGAGGTACGTTGAACGGAACGAGGCAAAGTCAGAGCGAAAAAGATGGTGCGCGGATTAAGCCATTTTAACAAGAATTAGTATTAGCAGGCTCGGGACAAAAAAACGAGCCATCCGGTCAAGAGCTTCGCAAGTGGCTTCGCCACCCTTGACTGTCTGCTCCCAATCTGCTGCACAGCGGCCAAGGCAAGCATGGACAGTCCACGCTTGCCTGCAATCCACTTCCTACTTCTTCTATGAAACAAAATCCCCCATAATGCAGCCACGAATTCTTTCCGTGTTCGAGAGTCCGCATTATGGGGGCATGTTATTCGTCGTGTCCCTCTTTGTTTTTTCGCCACCCGAGCGAACGAATTCCGTTTATTTCGGACTCGCTTTAGGGCGTATCAAGCTCATTTCAGAATATCCATCGCAATCTGGCGATACAGCTCTGCCGCACGGAGCAGTTGCGCCTTTTCGACGTATTCATCCACCGTATGCGCCTGATCCAGACTGCCCGGCCCAATGATCACCGTCGCCGCGCCCGCCTCCACCAGAAAGCATTGCTCGCAGGAAGCGCCGAAAGGCATGGGTTCTTCCGCTCGATCCAGCAGCTCGCCGGCCTTCTTTACGCAGGCGGAAACAAACGGATGCGCTTTATCCACCTCGCCGCCCGGCATGAAGAAGTGCTTCTTGAGCTCATAGCCCTTGATGCCGTGCGCATCCAGCGCATCCTGAACCAGCTTGCGCGTCTGCGGTTCGTTCATCCCCGGCAGCACGCGGAAATCAACCAGCAGCCGTACCTTTCCGGGAACCACGTTATCCTTCTCATAGCCCTGCATCATTGTCACAACGATGGACGGTGAGGGCAGAACGTCATGCTTCATCGCTTCCAACTGCGCGTTTAAGTCCTCAATCGCCATGACGGCGCGCGCCGCCTTCGCGACAGCGGTTTCCTCCGTCGAACGCAGCGCGGCGTGGCAGGCGTGCCCCAACAGATCAATATAATAGCGCGCAACGCCGCGATGCGCAACGGCCACATGCAGGTTGGTCGGCTCGCCAAGAATGGTGTATGTCGCCGCCTCATGCGTGTTCAGGAAGGCATGCATACCCAAATTGGCGTCCTCTTCGTCCGCAACAAACGTCAAACGGATCTTTCCGTTTAGAGGCGTTTTGTCGCGATAAAGCGCAATCGCAGCCGAACACATGGCCGCAACGCCGCCTTTCATATCGCACGCGCCGCGCCCGTAAATGAGATCGCCCTCTTCGGTCGTCCCGATCGCCGTATGCTTCCAGTCTCCGACGCAGGGCACGGTATCCAGATGTCCGCTGTATTCCAGCGTCTTCTCGCCTTCGCCAAAGCAAGCGATGAAGTTCGCGCGGTTATGGCCCAAATCCTGCACCTCGCAGGGAATCCCCTCGCGATCAAAAATCTCCTTGAGGCAGAGCGCGCCGCGCATTTCGTTTCCCGGCGGGTTGATGGTATCCTGCGCCATCAGGGCTTCAAAAATTTCCAGCGTCAAAGCGTCGTTGATCATTTTATCCGCCTCATTTCTGGTAGTGGTTGACGGCTTTCTTGAGGGAATCCATATCGCCCGGCTGCACGCTGGGAATATCGGCGTTCTCGTCGTTGAACAGCTTCAAATCGCGCAGGCCGCTGCCCGTAAGTACGCAAACCACGCGGTCGTTTTCGCCGATCACGCCGTCCTCGTGCAGCTTGACCGCGGCGGCAATCGTCGCTGCACTTGCCGGTTCGGGGATGACGGCTTCCATCTTCGCACAAGCACGCATCGCTTCGAGAATCTTGTCATCCGGAATGGCGATGGCGCGTCCGCCGCTGAGGCGAACCGTGTCGAGCGCGGTCACACCTTCGAACGTCACCGGATCAAAGATGGCAAACGCGATGGTATCGCCGTTTTCCCACTTTTCAGTCGCCGTCTTCCCTTCGTCAAACGCTTTGACCAGCGGCGCACAGCCCGCAGCCTGCACCGCGATCATCTTGGGCAGATGGTCGATCATGCCCAGCGCGTACATCTCCTCATAGCCCTTGTAAACCTTGCTGACCACAATGCCGCCGCCAACCGGGCAGACCACGTAATCCGGCGCCTCAAACTTCATGCTCCGCGCCGTTTCATAGGCGATGGTCTTATAGCCGTCGCAGGCCAGCGGGTTGTTCATCATCGTGGTGCACATGTTTTTCCAGCCAAAGATAGCCTCGCCGTCTTCCGCCATCTTCACGCAGTCGTTCACGCCGCCCACGCCGTAGATGAAATGTCCGCCGTAGGACATGTTCTGCCACGCGCGTTCCTTCACGGCTCCCGGCGGCAGCATGATGAAGCATTCCATCCCGGCCTTCGCCGCATACGCCGCCACGGCGGCCGCCGCATTGCCCGCAGAGCCGATCGCCACCTGCTTGATGCCGTCCTTCTTGGCCAGCGTCGTGGCCACTGTGGCAAAGCGATCCTTATAGGTGCCGGACGGGTTCAGCGTTTCGTTTTTCAAATACAGATTCTTCATGCCGTAAAACGCGCCCAAACGATCCGTATGGATCAGCGGGGTGTTGCCCTCGCCCATCGTCACAGGCTGAGCGTCCTCCGGAACCGTGAAGAAATCGCGGTAGCCCCAGATTCCATCTTCGCTTCCCTTGCGCAGCACATCGCGCAGATGCTCGGGATTCTTTTCAAGATCGACCGGACTTTCAATCGACGCGCCGCAGTAAGTGCAGACATAGTGGTTCTTCGGGCCGACATACGGCTTATGGCAAACGGTACATCTCATCATCGTTCTCATTCCTCCGTCATTGCTGTGTGTTCAAACGAGTTCGCCGCGGCAGATGACCTGTGCAGGATGCGCGAGCGCCTCGATATGGGTGAAAGGATCTTCTTCCAGCGTCATCAGATCGGCCGAAAGCCCCTCCCGGATTGCGCCAGTCTGGTTTTCAAGCCCCAGACAGGCGGCGGATTGCAGCGTGCCGATATGAATGGCTTCTTTTTCGCTCAGGCCGCCGCGCCGAACCATCAGCGCCAGTTCCAGCCATGTTTCATCAAATCTTGTTCCACCCGTTCCCGCATCTGTTCCGCAGACGGGCAGAAGCCCCAGTTCCGTCACGCGGCGGAAGATGGCGAACATCCGCTCTTCCTGTTCCAGCCAGAAGGTTTCGTTCGCGCCGCAGGGACGTTTTCCGCTTCTAAAATCATCCAAATTGTGATATCCGGCGGAAAGCCCCATCATAAACCAGCGCTTCCGACCGGTATAGCGGCTCATGGTTTCGGGGCAATACATGCGTTCGAGCAGGCCGTTTTCCCGGTTGCGGATGAAGCAGGCAATATGCTCGATGCAATCCACACCGCCGTCCATGCAGCGAACAAATCCTTCGGTCGTCAGGCAGTGCGCAAAGGTCGGCACATTGAGCAGATGCGCCTCCTCCACAACGGCGCGGATTTCCTCCGTCGTCAGGCTCACCCGTTCGGCCACGGAGCCCGGCGTCATCTGCCCGCCCGTGACGATCAGCTTCACCGCGTCACATCCGCGCTTTTGGCGCAGCCGCGTCTGCCGAACCATGTCCGCCGCCGTATCCGTTTCCTCGCCGAGAAAATGCAGATGGCCGCCCGTAACCGTCAGCGGCGGCCCGGCCATTTGCAGCCTCGGCAGGCTGCAAAGCATCTGCGCGCGCGGGTCCTTCAGGTTCAAAAGCGCCCAGTCGCTTCCGGCGTCACGCAGCGTGGCGACGCCGCTTTGCAACGCCTCGCGCGCTCTTTGAGCCGCGCCGAGCACGCGCAATTCGGGCGTATCCGCCAGATAATTCAGCCTCGCCCGCACCGTGGCGTCAAACTCCAAATGGACATGGGTGTTGACCAGCGCAGGCAGCACATAGCCGTATTCCCGCGTCGGCAAATCCGGATACGTTTGCTTCAGCGTCGCGTAGTCGCCGACGCGCGCAATTTTGCCTTCCCGAACGAGCAATCCGGTCGCGCCGCCGTATCCGTTCGGCTCGTAAACGGCTCGAGCTTTTATGAGATAAGGTTTCATCACAACAAGCCCTCCGGCAAAAAGGAGTTGCCGCCTGTCCTTTGCGCAAAGACAGGCAGCAACCCGGGCATTATTGAATCAGCCCCGGCAGGAACGTGCAGATCTGCGGGAACATCATAAAGCAGAAAGCCAGCACCATGAACGTGATGATATACGGAACCATGTTCTTGGCGATGCGCATAACGGGCATCTTGGTATAGTCTGCCAGCACATACAGAATACTGCCGACCGGCGGCGTGAGCAGACCCTGCGAGAACAGCAGTGTCGAGGCAACGCCGAACGCAATCGGGTTGATGCCGTACTGACGAATCACAGGCATCATGATCGGAATGAGAATCAGCATAGCCGGGGTCACGTCGATGACCATGCCGGAAATGATGATCAGCACCATGCAGGCCAGAATGATGCCCACCTTGGAGCCGATGGTCGCAACCGCCCACGCGGCAACCGCCTGCGGAATCTGGTTGAAGTTGAGGATGGTTGCCAGCAGCATCGAGAATGTGACCAGCGCCATCACCATGCCGCTGGATTTGAGCGTCTCGAGGAATACATTGTACAGTCCCTTGGGCGAAAGCTCCTTATAGATGAAGATGCCCAAGAACAGCGAATACAGGCAGCAGACAACCGACGCTTCCGTTGCCGAGAAGATGCCCAAGAGAATACCGCTCAGCAGGATCACCGGGGAGAGCAGCGCAGGCACCGCACGCCAGAGCGCGCGGAGGCGCTCCTTCCATTCCACGCGCGGGCTGACGGGGTAATTGCGCTTCTTTGCGGTGAAGAACACGATCAGGCACATGGCAGCCGCCATGATGATGCCCGGAACCACACCCGCGATGAACAGCGTACCGACGGATTCCTCGGCCATCATCGCGTAAAGCACCATGCCGGTGCTGGGCGGAATAATCGGCCCCAAGCAGGAAGACGCGCCCGTGATCGCCGCGGAGAAATCGTCGTCAAAGCCCTGATCCTTCATGGCCTTCAGCTCGATGGCGCCGATTCCGCCGGTATCGGCCAGCGCGCTGCCGGACATGCCGGCGAAAATCACGCTGCAGAAGACGTTGACATGACCCAGACCGCCGGGGATATGCCCGACCAGCGTGTTGCAGAAATCAAAGATGCGCGTTGCCACGCCGCCGGCGTTCATAATCGTGCCGGCCAGCATGAAAAACGGAATCGCCAGCATGCTGAACGAATCGCCGACCGCCATAATCAGCCGCTGAATCATCAGCGTCTGCGGCATGCCGCTGGAGAGCATGAACCAGACCGAACCGGTCAGCATGGAGAACGACATCGGCACGCCGATCAACGCCAGCGCAACGATCATCATGATCATAAACCAAATCATCGTTCTTCCTCCTTACGCTTTTTCAATCGTATCCGGCTCAAAAACCAGAATACTCTTGAGAATCAAGTGGATGACGGTCAGCACGCAGCCCACCGGCAAAGAGTAATACAGATACTTGAACGGAATGCGCATCATCGAAGTCAGGAACTTGCCATTCTTGCCGATGAACTTCATGGCGATCGGCAGCAGTCGAATGAACACGATTATCATAACGACGTTGCCCAGCACGGTCGTCAGCTTTTTGGCCTTGGACGGCAGCACGTCACGGAACGCGGTGATACCGGTATGCGCGTCCACAGCCACGCAATACGCGCAGCCGAAATAGCTGATCCAGACGAAGGAATAACGCGCGAATTCCTCACTCCAGGCAATCGGCGCATTAAAGATGTAGCGGCTGATCACCTGACAGGTCATCACGATCAGCACAATGGCAAACCAGAAGACCATGATCGCGCCTTCCGCCTTCGCCATCGCCTTGTTGATTTTAGAAATGACTTTCAAGGAAAACTCTCCTCTCACGCTTCATGCAAAGAGCGTTTTAACCCAGCATTGCCTCCCTAATCAGGAGGGAGGCAATGAAAGGATTGAAATTAGTCGGCCAGCTTGGTGATGATGTCGTACAGATCCGGCGCAAGGTTGGAATACTCGTCCACGATGCCGGAGAGCGCCTGCTTGAAGGACTCCACGTCGATCTCCTCGTACGGGATCACCTTCACGCCATCCGCCTCAGCCTTGACGTAAGATTCGTCGGAATCCTTACGGGTCTGATCGGCCAGCTCCTTCTCAACCTCAGCGAAGGTATCCAGAACAATCTTCTGATACTCTTCCGGCAGAGAAGCCAGGGAATCGTTGTTCATCACGAAGAACACGCACTGGAGCGCATGACGGGTATCGGAGAAGTGCTTGGCAATTTCCGTCAGCTTCCACGTCTGGTGAGCCCAGAGCGCATGGTCAGCGCCGTCCACGATGCCCTGAGAGAGGCTCATATACTGGTCAGCCGCAGCGGTCGGCGTGGGAACGTAGCCCATCGCAGTGCCGATCTCGATCAGAGAAGCGGAATCCGGCACGCGCAGCTTCAGGCCTGCGAGATCGGCGGTGGAGTACACGTCGCGCGTCTTGTTCAGAATGCCCTTGAACGCCTGATTGAAGGTCATCACGAAGGTCACGCCCTGAGCGTCGCCGTGCTCCTTGAGCCAAGCCTGATAATCCTCGGAAGCGAGGACACGGTCGAAATGATCAAAGCTGGTGAAGAGGAACGGGCAGTCAAAAACCTTGAACGCCTCGTCCCACTCGGACCACTGGCCCGGGCCGATGCAGACAATATCCAGATCGCCGTTGGTGCACATCACGCCGAGATCATGCTCGCTGCCCAGCGTACCGGCATAGGTACGGGAGAACGTAACGTCGCCATTGGTGCGCTCGGTGATCAGGTCCAGCGCCTTATCCATATAGATGGTCGAGCTCTGCTCCTGAGAAACGGCCGTGCTGAACGTCATTTCGTACTTCGCGGCGCTGGCGACAGCCGCAACGCTCAGACTCATTGTCAGAGCCGCAGCCATAGCAAGGAACTTCTTCATGGGAAAATCCTCCTTCGATTGGTTTGACGGGATTCGTCAAAATTGTTGGCTTAAAGATATCACCTTTTCCTCCTTGTGTCAATACATTCCGCAAAATATTCTAAATTTTTTTCTGATTTTCTGTTTTTCTCAGAAAAATAGTCAATTTTGTCTTGACCGATTCCCCGAATGCGTTTATACTGATGGACATAAGAAATCTAACTTTTTTTATGATTTCTTTCATCTCTTCTTTGTATCTTCCCCATGCGGTCATGGACGCCCATGACCGCAGCGACAAATCGTTTCTTTATCATAAAAAGGAGGAGTATCCCATGGCAAACGTTTACGACAAGCTCAAGGAAATGAATCTTACCCTTCCGACCCCGCCGGCAAAAGGCGGTCTGTACACGCCCGTGATGGAGTTCGGCGATCACCTGCTGTATTGCTCCGGCTGCGGCCCGCAGCTCAATGGCACCAGCATCGACGGCAAGCTCGGCCAGGATCTGACCGTGGAACAGGGTCAGGAAGCCGCCAAGCGCTGCATGCTCAACCTGCTGGCCAATCTGGACGCCAAGCTCGGCGACCTCAACCGCATCAAGCGCTTCGTGAAGGTGCTCGCCTTCGTCAACAGCGCGGATGATTTCACCCAGCAGCCGCAGGTCGTCAACGGCGGCTCTCAGTTGCTGCTTGACCTGTATGGCGAGGAGCGCGGCCTTCCGGCGCGTACCGCGATGGGCGTCAATGCCACGCCGGGCAACATCTCCGTTGAAATCGAGCTGCTGGCGGAATACGAATAATCCGGCCGCGCGTTTTTCTTCCCCCGGTCCTGCGCCGTTTTCGGTGCTTGAAGAGAGGAGCTTTCCGCATGAAGCCTTTTGAAATCGAAGTGCCGCACAGCGCCGAAACGGTTTCGGATTTGACGCGCGCCCAGTACGCGGCTTCGCATCAAACGGCGCGTCTGATTCAGGTCATCACCGCCGTGGTTTGCCTGCTGATCGGCATTCGCGTCATCGGCCACGTCGCGGAGCCCTTCAATTATTTCTTCTCGCTCTACGGCTGTCTGGCCATCGTTTTTATCAACGTTCCCGCCAAGAGCACAGCCGACCGCACCGTGAAGCAGATTCAGGCCAGCGGAAAAGCCTTTCCCTGTTCGGTGTTTGTCTTTGGCGAAAAGGGCTTCAACGTTCGCCCCAAGGGCGACAGCGGAAAGGGCGAAAACATCGCCTATGCCCAATGCCATCGGCTGCTCCGTTATCGTCATGCGACCTATTTTTTCTTAAATGAACAAGCTGCTTTCATCTTTCCGGATCATTGCATCAAGGGACAATCGCCGGATGCGTTTCGGGCATTTCTTTCTCTCAGAACCGGAAAGCCGTGCCGCACGCTGTATCCGTGGTTAACCGCATCCCTTCGCTCGATCATCAAAGAGAAGAAAGCCGGCTGATTCATAACACCTTCTTCCAATATAAAGACCGCTTTTGCTGAGCAAAAGCGGTCTTTATATTGGATTTAACTTTCTTTTTTTGCCCACGAATCTCGCTCGGTCACGGATACTGCTTTGTTTTCTGCTCCTGCTCGCTGTGGATTTCGTCCAGATAATTGTACAGCGTAAATTTGGAAATTCCCAAATAGCGGCAGATTTTCGGCCCTGATTTCGTAATCAACAGCGCGCCCTTTTGGTCCAGATAGCTGATGACCTGCTTTTTCTCTTCCTTGGTCATCTCTTCCGGCGCCTTGCCGATCTGCTCCGTGCCTTCCTTCATCAGATAGTCCAGCAGCTCGCTAACGTCGTTGGTGAAGAACTCCTTGCTGACCTCCTGTTCGCCCGGCCTCACGCACGGAAACAACGTCACCCCCGAAAGTCGGTGCTGCATCATAATATATTCGGTAACATCCAGATTGATGCACAGCGCGCCAACCTTGTTTCCCTTTTCATCGGTCAAATACAGCGAGGATGAGCGAAGCATCCGGCCGTCCTGCGTCTGTGTGATGTAATTGAGCTGGTTGGAGCCATCCGTTGTGCCGCGCATGACTTCCAACCCCAAATTGCTGCCACCGTCGCCAACTTTCCGGCCGGAAACATGCCCGTTTTCAATGGCAACAATCGTCGATTCGTAATCCTTGGACCAGTCATGCAGCACAACTTCGCAATCCGGCCCGAATTGAGCGGCAATCAGCTTCATCACGCTTTCCAACAGTCGCTGGCTCTCTCTTTCCATGCTTCATTACACCTTTCAGTTTATACAAAACCAACAAAGCCCCTGCTCCAGTGGCGGTTTCTTTGTTCTTATGTATATTTTTCTTAACGCCAATCAGAATTTTTTTCATCTCTTCTTTTCTTATTGTACCGCGTTTTTTGTGTTATTGCAATATTTTTTCTTTCATCCTCAAAAAATATGTTTGAATTGAAAGAATTCCCGCTGTACGCGGGGGCGTTGCAGCGGGAGTCGTCGTTCGCTCATTTGAGCGTTTCGTTTATCCAATTTTCGTTGAAAACACGCAGAAATCCGAGTAGACCCTTCCGCCTTACACAAACACTGCTTGCCACCTCTTACCGCTTTGATTCCGCGCGATTTTTGCGTTTACACATTCAGAATAGATCTTGCGTTTCTTCACGGAATGTTCTTTATACTCATCGATATTTAATTTATTCTTTTAAAATCACAATTCTCGTTTCCCACGGTCTGAGCTTCTGTTTTTCTCCCTCTTCGTCATAATTTCCAAGCAATATCTGCCCTTCCATTTGGGCGTCTGCTGTCAACACAGCATCTCGATCCGAGAAATTACAAATAACGAGCATCCGTTGTTTGCCATCGTCCCGAATGTAAGCAAAGATCTGCTCGTGCTCAGGCATCAGCAATTCAAACCTGCCGTCGATCACCACGTCGTATTCCTGACGAATCCGAATCAGCTTCTGATAAAAGCTGAAAACGGAATCCGGATCGCCGACCTGTGCCTGCGCGTTGATGACCGTGTGATTCGGATTGACCGGCATCCACGGCTTGCCATGCGTGAAGCCCGCGTTCTTCTCCGCTGTCCACTGCATCGGCGTGCGCGCGTTGTCACGCCCCTTGCGGCGGATGCACGCCATCATCTGCTCGGGTGTCATCTCGTGCTTTTCCTCGACCAGCTCGTGATAAGCGTTGATGGATTCCACGTCCAGGCTCTCGTCGATGCTCTTCATCGGGTAATTGGTCATGCCCAGCTCTTCACCCTGATAGATGTACGGCGTACCCTGCATCATGTGCAGGCATGCGCCGAGCATTTTGGCGCTGCGCACACGGCTGGCTTCATCGCTGTCGCATCCAAAACGGGACACGATGCGTGGCTGGTCGTGGTTATTCCAATACAGGCTATTCCATGCCTTGCCATACAGTCCGGTTTCCCATTTGTCAAAAACGCACTTGAGCTTGGGCAGATGCAGCGGATCGGTGCACCACTTGTACTTCGGTGCTTCGTCCACGCTCACATGCTGGAACTGGAAGATCATGCTCAGTTCGCTTCCGTCCAGATTCGCATAATCCGCTGCGGATTCAACCGTTGCGCTGCTCGTTTCGCCGACGGTCATCGTGTCGTAACGACTCAGCACCTCGCGGTTCATCTCCCGCAGATACAGATGCTCCTTCGGTCCGCTCGAAACATTACGGTGCGGTCCGCCGTCGCTGGCGAGGGCTTCCTCCGGCTTGGCAATCATGTCGATGACATCCATGCGGAAACCGTCAATGCCCTTATCCAGCCACCAGCGCATCATATCGTATACGCTTTGGCGCACCTGCTCATTGTGCCAGTTGAGGTCTGCCTGCTCTTTGGCAAACATGTGCAGATAATACTCTCCGGTCGCTTCGTCCTTCTCCCATGCGCTTCCGGAGAAGATGCTTCGCTCGCCGTTCGGCGCGCCGCCCTCAAACGGCGGACGCCAGACATAGAAATCACGCTTTGGATTATCCTTGTCGGCTCTGGATTCCTTGAACCACGCATGTTCCGTAGACGTGTGGTTAACTACCAGATCCATGATGATGCGGATGCCCCGCGCATGCGCCTGACGGAGCAGCTCGTCAAAGTCCTCCATCGTGCCGAATTCCGGAGCGATGGCGCGGTAATCGCTGATGTCGTATCCGCCGTCCACGCCGGAATTCTTGTAAATGGGGTTGAGCCAGACGACATTCGCGCCCAGCTCATGGATGTAATCGAGCTTTTCCGTCACGCCGCGCAGATCGCCGATACCGTCGCCGTTGGCGTCCATAAAGCTCTTGGGATAAACCTGATAAACGACCGCACGCTTGAACCAATCGCCCATATCACTGCCACCTTTCATCCGTGCTTTTAGTTTAACTTTCCATTGTCGTTGACTGCAAAATGAAGTTGGACACATAAAAGGAGAAAGGAGAATCCGTAGTGGTCTACCCGCGTGAAAAAGTTGCTGCGCATATTGATCAAGAGGGAACAATCACCACAGGCTGTCATCATTATATCATATTCCAGCCGTTCATTCCTAGTCTCGACTAAATCAGAGGTTCCTTAGCTCTACTCAGGATTAAAGCCGCACGCCTAGCAACACGACAGCTGCCAAAGGTTTTAACCAATCCGGCCGCATAGCACTATTTTTTCATACAAAACGATTATACAAAAAGCGAACCGAAATTCTCTTCCGATCGTCGAAGATGATTTCGGCTCGCTTTTCTATATTCAATCTTTTTTCCACTTATACGACAGCTTAGGTCTGCCGATTTTTCCATACTGGTTGCGGATCTCAAGATATCCTTCATCTTGGAAATACTGTAAATAGCGATACAGGGTTTTATAATTGATCGACAATTCGCTTTCGATTTCCTCGATGCTGACAAATCGATCCATCTGTTTCAGATAGTCAGAAAGCAGTTGAACCGTTTTTTCATTGATTCCCTTTCGTGCATCTTTGAAGAAACGCTTTTGTTCGCCGAGCTTAAAATGCAGCCGAATACGCGCAATCAAATCCGGTGCTTTCACCGGCTTTAGCGCATAATCATCTGCCCCTGCTTCAAAAAAGCGCTGAACAACACTTTCCTTTTCCTCAATCGTGAGAACAATAATCGATGTGTTTCGATCCGTTTTCCGAATTTCCCTTGTCATCCAAATTCCATCATGCACCGGCATATGGTAATCCACCAAAATCACATCCGGACTGAATTCCTTCATCACCGTCTGCGCTTCCTGATAATCCGCCGCTTCCCGGGCAATCCATTGCTGTGACCGACAGATTTCCATAATGGTGAATCGGATATCTTCGTCATCATCAATAATCAGAACTCTTTTATCAACCATTTGTTTTCCCCTCCAAACGCGCCAAACAGATGGTGACCTTGGTATATACATTCTCTCGGCTTTCAATCCGAATCGTTCCGCCGTGGCCTTCCACAACCTGCTTCACGAACGCCAGCCCCAAGCCTGTCGAAACCCTGCCGGAATAGCCAACCTGCCAAATTTTTTCCAGCTCCGTTTCGGATATTCCCCTTCCGTTATCAAAAACGCTGAGCAGAACATGATTTTCATCCTCTTCGCATCGAAAAACAACCTTCGCATGCTCCCGATCCTCAATCGCGTTGCACGCATTATCCAGAACGTTGATGACCGCTCGAATCATTCGGATTGGATTGACATCAATCACGCAGTTCGGGCACTCGTTTTCCGTCTGAATCCACTCGGCATGCTCATTGGATGAAAAATGCGAAAGCACACGCTTGACAAACGTAGCCATATCAATTTCTTCACGCTGATCGGCATAGAGGATTTCCGAAATCATGCGTCCCATCCGTTCGGCAGCATCGGACAAACGCTGTTGATAGCGCTGAACAGTAGGGTCTTCCGTCATGGAACAGGTCAGGCTCGCCAACCCCTGAATCGTCGTCAGCGGGCTTTTCAGGTCATGCACCAGGCTCTGCATTTCTCTGTCACAGCGCATTTCCGCAGCTTGGAGCTGTGCTTCGACCAGCATTTTTTCCATGTTGTTCTTGGCTGTCAGCACGTTTTGAAGCTGCTGCTTTTCGTTGGACAGCATGGTCAGCAGCAATGCAGAAACCGTAAAGATTACAAACATCAGGATTGAGATCGTCGTCAGCACGCCGTCGCACCGAAGGATTTCGCTTGCCTGCTTGATGTCCATGGCAATTTCGCCCAATCCGAAACCAAACCGTTCCATACCCGGCATGACATCCATGCCCTGAACGCTCAGCAAAAGCAGCGAAATGACAACAATCCGGTTGCTGAGCCGAACCGGAAAAAGCCGTATTCTTGCCGCCAGAATCAGCACCAGAATCGCCGGCAGCTTAACGACATATTGAATGCCGTAAATCATCCAAACCAGCCTGTATAAGCCGATCAGGATGACAAAGGACAGCAGATATTTCAGACCCGAAAGAATATAGTTGGGCGGTTCAAAATAGACCGCCTGAGACAGCAGCAAAATGCCAATATAAAAAGGGGTTGATCGCACAATATTCAGAAAAACCAGGCGCATGGACGCAGACAGCAGCAGCGACGCGCTGTCCTCCATCAGTGCCTCAATCATTTTTTCCAGTATTCCAAGGGATCTTTCCGTAATAAACAGCGGAAGCGTGATGCCCAGCAGAATCAGAAGAACGGCGGCTACCCCCACGCGCATTTTAAAATGCACACTAATTATGTGGATTCGGAATTGATATTCCCGGTTCATCGCCTTATAAATTCTTCTGAGCTTTCCCGCCATCTTCACGTCCACCGTCTCCCTTTCTATTTTCTGCAGATACGGAAGAGAGGTATTCCTCCCCCAAGGGCGAAGAATACCTTAAATTTATGATTCAATTCATCAACCGATCAATACGGGACTTTCCACATATATACTCGGTCATCCATCGAGCGATTCCGCACAATGGCAAGCTGCGAAACAAAGAAGCGCTCAATCGGAATCATGACCACCGCGCTGAAATACTCCGCCACAGACTGCGGGAGCTTGGCAACGCCCGTATCCTGCACATCGATCACGGTTCTGCGCGGCGCGTAGGTCTCAAGGAAACGCAGCGCACGCTCATCCAGCGGACGGTTTCTGCCGATATTCATCAGCAGGATCATCGGCACATCCCGATCCGTTGTTTCAAACGGTCCATGGAAATATTCTCCGCTGTGGACATACGCGGCATGCAGGCGCTGCATCTCAATCAGATGGCAGCTGACCATCGTATATCCCGTTCCCTGAAGCGCACCGCATGCCAGCACATAGAACATGGCGTCCTTCTGGTATTCTTCTGCAGACTTTTTCGCCGCCGGAAGCATGTTTTCCTTTGCTTCTGCGATAATTTCGTCGATTTGGTCAAAGCTCTCCATGGCTTCTTCGTAGTGCGCATAGCCTTCCAGCTGATGCAGCAGCTCAAACGCAATTCGAAGTGCCTGCGCCTGATTTCCCTGCGAATAAACCTGATGGTCGCCGTTGGAATAGGTGACAACGTATTGTCCAACCTGCGCCATGCCCGTTTCCATCGAGCCCGTCATCGCAATCGTCACCGCGCCGGCGTTGTTTGCCGTCTTGACCGCCTCAACCGTTTCGGCGGTCGCCTTCAGCGAGCAGCAGATGACCAGACACTGTCCATCCAGCTTGACCGGCGGGCAATGCACGAACTCGTTGCTGTTGTAAATCTTGACGGAAAGCGTTTTGCTCTCACAGTCAAGCAGGTATTTACCCGGGAAAATAGCAGCCTGAGAACCGCCGCAGCCTACGAAATAGACCGCCTTCAGTCCGCCTGCCTGATGGGTGCGTTCCAATACCGCCGCAATGATTTCCTGAATCTGCATAATTCTTCTCCTTTTTGATTGTATATTTACAGGCGAATGATATCCGCCATGGCCCGCTTTATACGTTCATCCGAGATATCGCGCCCGTAGCCGAACGCGCCCTTTTTCAAACAGCACTGCGCCGCAAAATGTGCTGCACCTGACAGTGCCTGCCGCAGCAGCTCTCTCTCCATGCCCGCTTTCGGCGGTTTTCCGATCGGGGCAAGCGCCGTCAGGAGTGCCGCCGCGAAGGAATCTCCCGCGCCCAGTGTGTCCACCGGCTCAACCCATTCAGGCGGCTGAATCATTTCGCCCGCCGCGTCTGCATACATGGCGCCTTTTCCACCCATGGTGGCAACCACAGCGCGAGCCCCCGAGCGAAGCATGCTGTCGCACACCTCGCGAACCTGTTCGGGCTCCAATCCGCTGCAGGACAAAAACGCATAGTCGATATGCGGACATATCGCGTTTCTTCTCTCCTCTTCGTTCCACTTCCCGGAGAAATCATAGGAAACCGCGGTCTGAATCCCATCCAGCTTTTCCAGCTCGCCATCAAGCCAACTGTTGTTGCTGGTATGCACAACGTCAAATCCGGCGATATATTCAACATCCTCCCGGCTCAGCTTCAGCGGCTGTTCTCTGGCGACTCCGCCACGATTGGAGCCGATAAACACACGGTCTCCATCTTCCAGCCTGACCATCGCATACCCGTTCGTTCCTGCTATGCACCTGGCGCGCGGAAACGGAATGTCCATTTCCGTGAGGGCCGTCTTAACGCACGCCGCCACGTCTCTGTGCCGAAAGTGCCCATATATTGGCTCTGTGCGCCCAGCATAGAAGCATATACCGCTACATTCAGCGCCTGTCCGCCCGGATACATCCGCTTTTCGTGAACATACATGTCGCAGACATTATCGCCAAGTCCCAATATCCTTGCCACACGCTTTCCTCGCTTTCCCCGTTACTGCGGCAAATCCATTTGATACGGAATACCGTACAGCGTCAGCAGGCCTTCCACAAAGGTCAGCTGCTGGCGGATTCGGGTTTCCAGAGGCAGTTTCTGTGAGGTTTCAATCGTATAGGTATCCACGCCAAGCAGATGGTGCATCTCCCGGTTCAGGCTGCCCTTCGGTGCGTTGGTGTCATAAGTGAACGCCCTGAGATCCCCGTTCCGGCTGTTGACGTAGTCCAGAATATCCGGAAGCAGCAGGAAGCTCTCCGCGTCCAGCCCCGCAACGATGCTGTTTCCGATGCTTCCCTCTACGCCATAGAAATTGAACCCTTCATGCATGTCGATGACAGCAACCGGTTGTTCGCAGGCAATCAGCGCCGTAATCTGTGCGCAGAGCTTTTCAACGTCGTTTCCTTCCATATCTCCCGGATACACCCGATTCATGTTGACGCCGTCCGGCGTTGTTCTCATATACGCCTGAATGGCGGGACGGTTGGCCTCCGGAATCAGCAGAATTTTTCCCGCTTTGGGTTTCAGTGCATCAACCATCTTCCTCGCCGCCTCATATCCTGCCTCTTCATTGCCATGTGTGCCGGCGAGGAAGAAAATCGTTTTCCCCGGTTTTCCGGAATCCAGCGTATACAGCATCGTCCGGGTAGAAAGTCCCTCTGCCAGCACGGTCTCCGTCCGGACAAAAGGATCGCGCAAAACCGCATAACCCAGCGCCGCAAGCAGCACAACGGCAATTGCTGCGCACGCGATTATGGTTTTTCGCTTTTTCATACGTTCCCCCTTCCCGCTCAAGGCAGGGGACAGCTTGCGCTGTCCTCCGCTTTAAGTGCTTTCCGGTACATCCAGCAGGTAGACGCCCAGACCATTTTCGCAGAGTTCGTCGTAGCTCGGAATGCCTTCCACAGAGATCGGCTTTTCGTACATCTGTGTATACTCGCTGAAGATCGTCGTCAGTCCCGTCGCATGACGCGCCACGCGGCGTTCAAGCGGCCATCCCGTCTCGTCATAGGGCACATAGAGCAAGCCGATCTTTGCCGCACGCTCATAGAACTTGTCTTTTCCCGTCAGAATGAGCGCTTCATCCGTGCGTCCGCGAATACGTCCCTGCGCCGCGTTCGGCGTTTCCATGAGCATCGCCAATGTATCCGTGCTGTCGCCCAGCTCGCGATGCGTCAAGCCGCGGAACGTCACCGGAGACGGCTCCAGGCTAATATCGATTCCCTCCAGCTGCATGTCGATGACGACATTGGCAGCCAGCGGCATCGCGCGTTCATGCGCAACCAGCGCGTTGATCGTCGGATATTCCGGAGACGCTTCGTGCAGGTCGATCGTCATGTCGATTTTCTCGGTTTTAATCAGCTGAACAATGCCGTATGCCATCTGCTCCGTCAGCGTGCCATCCTCTTTGCCGGGATAGCAGCGGTTGATATTGCGCGTTTCGCTTCCGGAAAGAGATTGTCCCATATAGTTCACATAGACATCCGGATCGGGCCACTGATGGACCGGATTGGTCGCTCTGGAACCATGTCGGAACGTTCTGACCTGACCGGACGCCGTCGTCAGATGGATTTCGGACGGATGTCCTTCCTGCGAGTCGTTATGCGTCGCGCCGCTGGCATTCGTACGCGGAACAACATACAGCGTGCCTTCCTTCGGCACGGCGTTTTCAATGAAAAGCACTGCCGTCATGTGCGAGGACATCTCGTTGGCATGCGTTCCGCCGAGAATCAGCGCCGACGCGCCTTCCTTTTCCCCCTTCATGACATACACTTCCGTATCACCGGGCGTATCCTTGAGCTTGGGGAAATAGTCGCTGAGCATTTTGATTTCCGTAACGCCCGGACCGTTGACAATCACGTCCTTTTCCCGCACCGCCAGAAAAGCGGAGCCCGATATCACACAGGCTGCGATGACGGCAACGGTGCAAATCATGGCGATGATTTGATTTTTTTTCATCTTCATATCCGCTCCCTCACTTAATCATCAAAGCCCTAAGAATCAGCGGAATCAGGACGATCGCACAGTTGACCTGTTTTTTCCAGTCCTTTTCCGTATACATGCACACCGTCACCTGCACGGCCAGCAGCGCGACGATTATGCGGTAAATCCATGTCATCATCATGGGTTTTCCTCCTTCTATCGCTCATGTCAGCCGATCACAGAGGCGATCGGATTGGCAAAAATGATGAACAGCATGCTGACAATGATGATTCCCAGCGCGGGAATGATACACTGCTTGACCACGCGGATATATTTTTCCTCACCGACAACATTCGCCGCAAACATGCCCGCGAGTGCCGTAGGCGGCATCAATTCGCCTACGCTGGCAATCGACGCAATCGCAGAGGCGACGATCGTCTGATCGCTGCTGATCAAAGAGAGTACAAACGGGACGCCCAAAACCGTTGCCGCGCCCATCGAAGAAATCGAGCCGAACAGCGGAATCAGGAGCGCGATGGCGACATACAGCAGCACGGTCGGCAGACTGACGCTGGAAATGACAATGTATCCCTTGACGCCAGTTGCCGTCATGATCTGAATAAACATGCCGACGCCCATCAGGATGCCCATGACCGGAAGCGCCGAGTTGACCGCGTCGTAAACCGTGCGCAGCGGATTCATCTTCTTTCCCGTAAACATCGCAAGCACCGCGCAGATCAGGAAGATCAGCGTCATGCCCAGCGACGGGAAAACGGACGGGAAGATTTCCGGCAGAACCATCAGCAATACCATCACGATCAGCGGCATAAACAGCAGCAGCGAGGGCTTCTGCGCCTCTTCGTTCTGGTATTCCGCCGCAACTTTCTTGACATCGACTTTCTTGACATGCTTATAGCCCAGGAAAAGCACCGAGAAAATCGCCAGCGGGAAGGACAACAGAATCAGCGGCAGGTCAAATCCGGTATACGGCATGTCAATGCCGCCGCCGATTGCCATGGCCGCCATGTTGACGGGCGGAGCCGTCGCGCCGAACATGCCGCCCAGCGCAAGAATCGCGCCCGCCTTATCCTTCGGCACACCCAGCATCATCAGAATCGGAGCCACGATGACGCCCGCGCTGATGACCGCCGCCGTAGAGGAGCCTGTAATCATGCCCGGGAACATGATGACGAACATCAGACAGATCAGCAGCAGCGCCGGATAGCGGGCAAAGCGCCGGATGATGATTCGGTTGATTACGTCCAATGCTCCGGAATTCTGAATACACTTCATGAAGATCATAGCCGCCGCTATGACCAGGATCGTGTCCAGGAACGCAAACGTTCCTTCGACAAATTGCGCGACAGGAAAGCCCATTCCTCCAGCCAACGCGCCCACGATCGCCGCAATCACCATACCGATGCCTGCGGAGAGCTTGAACGCGAAACAGCTGAGCATGAAGGAGCCGACCATCAGCAGGAAAATAATCAATTCTGGCTGCATATTTGCAAAACTCCTTGCCTGTTCATTAGGGGACGGTTTTCTTACTTAAACGCTTTCAGCAGCGTGCTGCCAACATCGGAAATGCTCTCGCAGATATCCATCGGAATGCCATTGGCCTGAGCTGCCTGCGTAAACAGACCGTCGTTATCTCCGCCTTTGACGACCAGTATATACTGCGCATAAGGCAGCACAGCGTTGATAAATCCGTCGCTCAGCTCGCCACGGCGCGCTTCGCCGCCGATATGCGCGACAATGATCGTCGTGGAATCCTTGAATTTGTCGATGATCTTTTGGACGCGCACCTTCTCTTCGTCCGCATCGATGCCTGCCGCGCCGAGGCCCTTAGAGCTGCCGCCGACCGCGATGATGAGCGTCTTATACGCATCCGCATCCAGCTGATCCGCTTCGGCAACCGCACGCACTTCGGCTTCCAGACCGCTCTTCTGCGCAACAGCATAGAGCATCTGAACGTCCGCGCTCTGTCCCGCGGAGGTCATCAAAATCGGCTTTTCCGCAATCGGGGCTTCCAATCCGTGAACTTCGCCAGTCTGCTGCGCGGTTTCCTGCGCCGGGGCTTCGGTTTTCTGCTGCTGAGCCGCCTGCGGTGCCGCCGTCGGTGTCGCCTTCGTGCCGGCTGAATCGCTGCAAGCCGTCATCATAAAGACCGCCGCAATCAGGATGAGCATCAACGCAATATTCTTCATGATCTTTTTCATTTTTTTGTCCTTTCTCTTCGCCTTTTTAATCAGGAAAGCCGGGCGGACCCGCTTATGAGGTCAGCCCGGCTTGCTTAGCGTTAATACGCGGCTGCCTGAGAATCGCGGCGAGGATCGCCTACCGCATGGTAGGAACCGTCTTCAAGAACCACGATGGTGTTGGCGCTGCCCATATTGGGGTTGTATTCCGCCTGAACCTGCACATCATGTCCCATCGCCGTCAGAGCGTCGATGGTTTCCTGCTGGAAACGGCCTTCCAGATACGTCTTGCCCGTGTCGTTCGCATAGAAGCGAGGCGCATAAACCGCATCCGCCAGATTCATGTTGTGGTCAACGATGTTGGAAACCATGTTCACCATCGCCGCAATGATCTGCGCGCCGCCCGGAGAACCGGACACCATCATCGCAGTGCCGTCCGGCTTGAGGAGGATCGTCGGCGTCATGCTGGACAGGGAGAGCTTACCGGGAGCGATGGAATTCGGATTGCCCTTCGCCGTGTCAAAGCTCATCAGGCCGTTGGAGAGGACAAAGCCGCCAACCGTGATGCCACAGCCGAAGTGCGCATTGATGGACTGCGTCATGCACGCCATGTTGCCGTCCTTATCGATGACGGAGTAGTGCGTGGTGTTCTGAGATTCATTCTCGTAATCGTAGGGATTGCCGGGTGCCGGAGACGTATTGGCGGTTTCGCCGATACGCGCAAGCTGTGCCTTCGCATATTCCTTGGAGGAAAGACCCTCGATCGGCATATTCTCCGTAAAGGTCGGGTCGCCCAGGAAAGCGGTGCGGTCAGCATACGCCAGCTTCATCGCTTCCGCGATGAAATGGATGGTTTCCGGCGTGTTATGACCCATCGCCGCGATATCCTTGTTTTCCATGATATTGAGGATTTCGCCGACGATGACGCCGCCGGAAGACGGAAGCGGCATGCTGTAGAGCTTGTATCCGCGATATTCGACCATCACCGTGTCTTCAATCACGAGCACGTCGGTCATCGCCTTTTCCAGGTCTTCCATGCACATCACGCCGCCGGTGGACTGGATGGCGTTGACGATCTTCTCAGCCATTTCGCCCTTGTAGAACCATTCGATTCCGTGTTCCGCGACGTTATTCAGCGTATCGATATAATCCTGATTGTAGATGATGTCGCCCTCTTCATACGGGAGGATGCCATCCTTGAACCAAATGCGGCGGGAATCCTCGCAGAGCGACAGCTTTTCATACGAGTTTTCAATCATGCTCTTCATGGTTGCCGTCACGCGAATGCCGTTTTCGCACGCCTTGGTGACGTAAGGGATGATTTCCGCGAGCGTCATGGTTCCGCAATTGTCCAGTGCCACCTGATAGGTCGCCAGTGCCTTCATGATCGAGGTCGATTTGCCGGAGTTGTTGAACGCGGTACGCTTTTCTTTATTAATCGTTCCGTCCTCGTCATACAGCTCCTGAAAGTAATCCTCCGTTACGTTCATCGGTGCCGGGAACTGGCTGGAAATCGCAACGTTCTTCTGCTGATCCGCCAGCCAGATGTTCATAAATCCGCCGCCGCCGAGACCGTTGGAGTTCGGCTCAAAAAATCCGATTGCCAGACCGGTCGCCACAGCCGCGTCTACCGCGTTGCCGCCGGCCTTGAGCACTTCGATACCTACTTCGGCTGCTTCCGCCTTACCCGCAACCACAGCGCCGTTTTCGCCCCACGCATCTCGTTTGGTCGCAGTTTCGGCAGCAACGCCTTGGTCGCAGCCGTCGGTCGGGATCGTACATGCTTCCGTGTCCGTCTCAGCCAGTGCCGCTGCTCCGCTCATCAGCATAGAAAGCGACAGGGTGAAAGCCAGAAAGCGTTTCATAGGTTTCATAGGTTTCCCTCCTTCGTTGTTTGACGCGAATCCTTCATTTCCATCTCTTTTCGTTCGTTCGCGTCGTTCTGGGATTATCTTATCATATCCACATGACTCTGTATATTTTTTCGCATTTTTCTCACAATTTGTTCAAAATTAAGAAAAACGAATGTACATTCGTCTCGTCATCGACTATGCACACCCGTCAGTTTTGTTCACTTTTTCTTTTAATCCATTTTTCCCGAATCAACCAAATTCCCGGAAAAACGCCCAAGAGGATGAACCCGCCGAGAGCCGGCATCCTGTTTGGTTCACAGACCGTATAAACCGAAGATTCTCCAATCGGCTCAAAAGGCGAAGGATCATAGGGAAGCCCCGTCTGCACGCACAGTGCTTTCATATTGAGCAAATGAACCGTCGGAACCCCTTTTTTCAGCCATCGAACCAATAAGCCGTCCGCGTTTTCCGTTTCAATCTCTCCCGGCAGAATCACGCCGACCAGAAGATTCTCTGCGCCGACACGGATTCCGCCGACCCAGTTTCCGCCTACGTTGATATACGCCGCAGCATCGCCATACAGCGCCATGCGCATATCCACGTTTTTTTCATATTCCTGCTCCTCAATCAGAAAGACGCCGCTCTTTATGATCTTCTGTTTCAGCGCCTCGGGCGCATCCTCTTCCGGCATGCCTTTGCCGATATCCCTTCCGCCGCCCACCGAAGCAGCCAGCAGCTTTGCGTCAATCAATCCCGCCTGCCGCAAATACTCGTGAATATCCAAGGCTGTCCATTCCATCGTATTCGCGCCGTATGTGGATGCGCCAAGCGATACAATCGGCAGGGCTTTCAGCCCCATCGCTTCAACCGCACAGATCACCGCCGTATTCAGCCCCGGGAATGAGCCGGACATATTGACGGCGACCGCCGCACCCTGGGGCAGATTCAATCCATCCAGCAGCCTCACAACCATTGCCGCCGCATCCGGAGAAGCCGCCGTCCGCTTGCTCTCCAAGCTGCCCAGCGTCGTCGTCATTCCGGAAAAATCAACACCAATGAAACCTGTTCGGTTCAGATCCAGCTTTGCATCCAGTGGCGCACGAGCTTTCGCCATTTCCTCGATACAAGCTTTCATCCGTTCGGCGGCATCCACCTGAACATCGTAAGCCGGATGCCTGCCTCTCGGCGCCATGCAAAAGATACCGATGACGCATATCCATGCCGCCGCGCAGAGCATCCCTGCGGCTGTCCTCTTTTTCACAGCAGCCGCACCCCCATAAATGCCCATGCAGCCAGAACCAGCAGTGCCATCACCGTGAGCAGCGCCAAAAACGTGTTGAGTACGCCCTGCTTCAGGCATGTGTTCGCCAATATACCGGGGATCAGCGTGCCAATGACGCCCACCTGCATTTCAGGCGGGAGAATTCTGCTCAGCAGCGCATCCATGACAAACGCCGTCACAATCATCAGTGTAAACTGGCGTCTGCCATAAACAAAAAGCCAGCGCTTCATCCCTTTTCCCAGCAAAACCGAAAGCAATGCCACGGCAAACGTAATGACCAGCCTGACCGGTGAACGCAAATACAGGCATAAAAATCCCGGCACAATCAATCCGCCCGGGCTGATGCCCGCCAGTTCGGCACAAATCAGGCTCAGCACCACACCCAGTACGGAAAGCTCCTTCTGCATCATTCGTTTTCTTCCTCCCGCATCGTCCAGCTCCGAGCCATGTGAATAAATGCCATGCCGTCGCCCTTCAGGTTGCCCATGCCAAAAAGCAGCGTCGGCTCATCCAGCCCGCGCACGGCTTCTGCCGCGTCTTCAATCGGCATGCATCGGGTTCGTATTCCCTTTTTTTCGAGTTTCGCCTTCATTTGTTTTTGATATGCACCCAAAAGCCATACCTCATCCGGCGCACACTGCTCTGCAAAATGCTCGCATTGCCTCGCTCTTTCCGGTCGGTCTTCTCGCTGATTCATGACCAGAATCAGCCGTTTTTCTCCGTTTCGGGCATGCTCCAGTGCTTTTTGCGTCGAAATCGGATCATTCGCGGAGAACGCGGAAACAAAGCGGTGCTTTCCCATCCGGCATTCTTCCTGCGCAAAGGGATCCCTACAATACCGTTTCCGTATTCCTTCTATGGCGCACGACCGCTCCACACCCAACCATTCACAAACCGAAAGCGCCAATGCCTCGTTTTCCGCAAAATCTACATTGGGCAGATCATCCAGATCCGTTTTTACCGAAAACACGGTGCATCTCCGCTTCGTCGCTTCTTCCCGAATAATCGGAAGCGCGTTCTTTTCCGTTGTAAACACAACGCCGCCCGTCGGAAGCATCTGGCAAACGGAACGTGCGATTTCTTCCAATGAATGACCCATTTCTTCAAAATGATCCGGTCGTATATTGGTCATCACCGCTACATCGGCTTCCAGCATCTGTTGGGAAACACGCTGATATTCCGGTCGCACCGCCATGCACTCCGCAACCAGCACCTGTGCATTCATACAAGCCGCCTTTCGAACCGTCCACGCCTGCTCCTTGATATTCGGCTTTCCTCGCCGGATGATATCTGTCTGTATGCCGTCCGCATCAATGATCTGCGGGAGCGTGCCGGTTGTTTTCGCCACCGCACGGATATTTCCTCCCGCCAGTCCCGCCTGAATCAATCTGCTGACCGCCGTTTTCCCGCGTGTTCCATTCACCTGAACAACATGATTCAGCCGTCTGCGGGCAGCTTTCGTCGCCACTTTTTCTCCTATCAGCCATGCGCACAATGCCGCGACCGGGATTAAAATAGCCTCCATGTTTTTTCCTCCGTTCAGATATAGGATCCTTTCGAGATCGGCAGCACAAACCAGTCAAAGTCCTTGTCGGTACCCATCACGAGACGTCAGCCTGATCAACTTGCCAAAAATCCCTTTCCAACGATCTCCGTTGATGCGGTAATCACCATAAAAGCATGCTGGTCGTTTGCATGGATAAATCTGCGGAGCATTAACGCCTGCGCCCGATTCAAAACGGTGATAATCATTGTTTTGCGTTCATGGTGGAATGCGCCATATACTTCCTCCAGCGTTGCTCCGCGATGGAGGTTAACGATAATGAATTCAACAATCGGGTCAGGTTTTGTCGTGATAATTTGAAAACACTTCTTGGTGCGAAAGCTGTCTGTCACATAATCCACCAGCACCGACTTCATCAATAGACCAAGAATGCAGAACAAGCCCGATTCGATACCAAAGCAGAATACTGCCGCAACAGTGATAAGAGCGTCCGATGCCATAAGCGCCATTCCGATGTTAATGCTCGTGTATTTGCGCACAACCATCGCCACGATATCCGTGCCTCCACTGGAAGCATCCAAATGAAACAAAATCGCCGATCCCACAGCGGGCAGCAGCACCGCAAAGCAGAGCTCAAGCAACGGCTGATTGGTTAACGGATGAGCAAGCGGCCAAAAATGCTCCATCACATTGACCGTCAGCGACAGCACGATAGAACAATACACGGTGCTGAATGCGAAACCACGTCCCAAGAAAATAAAACCGACTATAAGCAGCGCCATGTTGATGATGAAAACAAAAGCACTCGGTGTAAGCACCGTAGACGAACACATTCTTCCCAAAATTAGCGATAACCCGCTAACGCCTCCTGTGGAAAAATTATTCGGAAATTTGAAGAAATACACGCCTACAGCGATAAGCAATACACCGAATGTCAGAAAAATATATCGTTTAATCGTTCCTATCGGTTTTGCATCTGTGGTTTTCATAGATAACATATTCCTTTCTCTTACTCACAAAAACGAAAAGCTGCGCATTTTTGTCTGCTTGTCATAAAATAGAGATGGAAACTATGTCTACGATAGCACAGAAGATAATGCGTGTCAATCAAACACGCCATGAGAAAAAAGCGGTAAAAGTCTAATTCCTGTGAGATGTTTCTCATCCGTTTCCACATTTATACATTCTTTAGATCGTTCCTCAAATCAGCACCTTCCGTCACAAGCCACGTTCGTCGATTTATTAATGCAACTCGCATGTTATTCCAAAGATGGAGGCAAAAAGGAAAAGTGCTGCAACGCATGGATAAACTGCCGTATTTTTCAGAAAACTCAATGTTATAGCATTTAGTCGCTCTTATAGATTTATTCTCATTCCAAAGCCGAAAAAGTACAATGTCCATAATCGGTCAACGTTATAAGGGTGTATCCCCCTTATGAAAGAAGAACCCCTGAACGAGAGGATTGGGAATGAACGCTATGGATATTGATTACCGAAAAATCGGTCGCCGCCTGCGCACAGCTCGTGAACACCACCAGATGACACAGGCTCAGGTCGCTGAGATATTGGGAATTGCAGAAAACAGTTATAGCAACATGGAACGAGGTCAGCAGAAAATCAGTCTGCGAAGAGTGATTGAGTTATGCACGCTTTTCAAGATTAAGCCCGGAACTGTTCTGGATGATTGCTGCGATGAGCTGATTGCCCAAGAGGATATCACGCTGGATGAGAACATCGAAAAACAGGAGCTGTTTCGGATTCTGGAAAAATGCACGGATAAATCCATCCACCTTCTGAATCTAATTGCGCAGAATATCTACGAAGATCAGGAAAAATGAGGTCAGACTATACCTGACAGCTCCTCTTGCGTTCGAAATCCACGAGTGCATGGATCAGATCAAAAAGGATAAGGCATATTTTGATGACCTGTACAGCGATTACGGTCTGCTCCTGTGTCAAGCGGATGGCAGACCGATCGATCAGAAAGCCCTTGGCAAAGCATTCAAAGAACTTCAGCGATCTCTGCGAATCCCTAAAGAAGAACAAATTGAATTTCAGGGGCTTCGTAAGTCCGGACAAATGAAAAAAGCACCATTCGATTGAACGGTGCTCATCACTTGATGATTTCGATTGCTTTTATACTGTTTTCATAGAACTCAATCGCTTGCCCTTCAAGCGTATCGAGGATGATGCTTTCCTTCCCGTTTTCATTTTCATCCGGGTAGAAATAATCATTGACAGTTCCGGCGAAGGTGACATCATTATCCGCCACAATCTTCACCTTTTTATTGATGTATGGCTTCAAACTCATTTGTCCCCCCTCCTTTTTCGGTCTGCTAGGTATGATGTGCGTTCCTGACTTTGAATAGACGATAATGGCGTTGTTCGTTTTGTACGCCTTTCCCGTTTCTTCATCAATGTAAACGCCGAAATCATGGTCAGCATGTACTCTTTCTTTACGCTGCCAAGCCCCGTCTTGACTGGAAATAGGTGTTCCCGTTCCACTCAACTGATCGACAAGCTCTTGTATTTCGTCAAGGCTTCCGTTCAAATAGCTTCTTCCGGCGATATAGCCCCGCTCGTCTTTCATGTGCCGAAGTTTCTTTTCTCGGTTCACTGTCTTGATGACGGCACCAGAGGAAAGCGATTCTTTGACAACGCTCTTCGATACTTTTATTATACCACTTTTTCCAGTATGCACAAGGTGAGGCTCACCCAAAACAATTATCAGTTGGTCGCTGAAAACAGTGGTCAATCTCCGGAAGTCTTGATGAGCAACTACAACGAAGCACGGGAAATTGAGAAGCGTGCGCTTGCCGCAATGGTGGAGAGAAGTTTCTATCCAGAAATCGCCGTAAGCACCCCACAGGCAGCTTCCATTATGGAAGTACTGAACCAAAATCCCGACCTTGCAGGTCAGATTTTGAAGAATCTGCTTCTTCAAACGGCTTATGCGCAACCGAACACCACAGTCACAGGTTAGCCAAGTTTAGCAGGCGCATTAGCAGACTCAGCCGCACCTGCTGCCGGCGCATCCGATTAGCAGAGATACGGACAAAAGATACGATCCTTGTCCGCCTCTCTCCCCTTCTCACAAACCCAACTGAACTATAAAAAAAGCGGGCTGAGCCCGCCTTCACCTCCGCCGAAGTCCGCCACGCATCATAGTCTTGCTCACGCGGGCGATTTTACGCAATTTCTTATACGTTAAAAAAAATCACCCTCCGTGTCTATAACGGAAGGTGACATTTCGTGGAGCTGATGGCCGGATTCGAACCGGCGACCTCATCCTTACCAAAGCCATGGTAGGATTGCTATGCAGCCCTCTCTATGCGCTCATTGGTAAGATGATTTCCTATGTTTCTAAGAAATAATAAATTTGTCTGCACTATGGATCAGCGTAAGTCCGATGGCACCACATACACCTGATTAGCAGGGGTGTAGCAAAGAACGCTGCACAAGCGCGAGACGATTAGCTGAGGATATACTCTGAGGCAAATGAATGGAGTTCCCGAAGGCGTTCAGAAATGAGCGCCTTTTTTCTATACTCTTGTAATTGCCTTGACAGAAGATATGATCTGCTGGCAGCACAGGAGATCATAGGATCAATAACACAGTGCTCATGGAGAATATCACGAATGTAGCGCAAATGGCTTAGTGCTTTGACGTTTTCTTATTATGACCATTTCATGAAACGGAGGATTTTACGGTGGCTGTTTTTCGCGTAGAGAAGAATCGGAATTACACGGTCATGAGCAATGTTCATCTCAAGGACAGGGGAATATCCCTCAAGGCCAAGGGTTTGCTGTCTGTTATCCTGTCCCTGCCGGAGGATTGGAACTACACGACGCGCGGACTGGCTGCCATCTGCAAGGAAGGCGTGGACAGCATCGGCGCAGCCCTGCGCGAGCTGGAAAGCGCCGGGTATCTCATCCGCCATCGCCTGCGCGACAAGGGCGGACGCATCTCGGATACGGAGTATATCGTCTATGAGAGCCCGCACAAGACGCCGGAAGCGGATTCACCATATACGGCTTCACCATGTACGGAAAACCCGTATATGGTTTCCCCGGATACGGCAACACCGCAAACGGATGCACCGGATACGGAAAACCCTGCGCAATTAAATACTCAGGTATCCAATACGTATGAATCAAATACCCAAAAATCAAATCCTGATCCACTCATGATCCAAAGACAAAGGACTCAGCAAGCCGATGCGGGCATGAGCGATATGGATCAGATGGATGCACGGGAGTACCGGAGAACGCTCGCCGAGGTCAAGGAACAGATCGAATATGATGTGCTGGACACACCGCACGACCATGAACGTCTGGACGAGATCGTGGAGATCATGACGGAGACGCTGTGTAGCCGCAGGCCCTATATCAAGGTCGCAGGAGAGAATTACCCCGCCGAGGTGGTCAAGAGCCGGTTCAAAAAGCTGAGTTATCATCACATCGAGTACGTTTTTCTGTGCCTCGATAAGAAGCACACGGAGGTGCGCAATATCCGGCAGTACCTGATGACGACGCTCTATCATGCACCGACGACGATGAGCAATTACTACGATGCGGAGGTGCGAAGTGCCGGGATTTTGTAATCCCATGCAAAGGACTTACTGGCGGACATTTTACCAACGAGGCATGGCTGTGAACAATCAACGACTGCACATATCAGGAGGCACAGAGTGTACAGGAATCAGGAATGTTATGCGGATCCGACTGCCGGGGAGGCATTGGCCCGCATTGCGCGTGAGGAACAACTTCATGCCCAAGTGAAGCGGATTAGAGAGATAAAATACAAGCTGGCGTGGACGAATCCAGCGTTCCTTTGTTCAGCCAACCATAGGAGGAATTGCATTGGCTATCAGGAAAACCAGCAGCGTTAAGGGAGAAGAAAACCCTTGGCAGGTATTGGCCGACGCCATCATCATTCAGGCGGTCAAGGATTATCGAAATCGCGCCCGGATGATGAAACGAATCCGTGGGTGTCTCAAGAGGAATAAAGAAATGACTCCATCTGAATTGGCTTGTCAGGCGCAGCGCTTGCAGCAATACGAAGAGAAACAGGATGCTGTCGGCACTTTCTTCTTTTCCAGATGGTTTTCGGTTCTGTCGGATTTGGATGGATACGATCTGCTGGATAGACTGCAAAGGGAGGCAATGTGATGCCGGTTGATACGCTTTTTGAAAAGCTGCGGTTTGCAGAACGCCGCCTGACTGCGGCAGAGGAGCGGGTAGTCTTCTGTCGGGCTGCGGCGGCAAAAGCCTCGGCAGTGCTGGGCGGTGAACGTGTTTCAAGATCGCGCGACGTCACCGCCAACGAGAACGCCGTTATCCGCCTGATGGAAGCCGAGCAGGAGTATGCCGAAGCGGAACGGGAGTACGGTGACTTGCGTAGTCAGGTTTGTTCTCTTCTTCAAAGGCTGGATGATCCGATCAATGCTGAAATCCTGAAGCTGCGGCATGTAGAGCACAAGCGGATGACGGATATTGTAAGGAAGATTCATCTCAGCCGTTCTAATGCTTATTACCGACATGAAAATGCTCTGGCGGATTTAGAAGACATTTTTTCAAAAGAGATCAGCGAGAAGTGTAATAAACAGGTATCCTTTCAGTCACACTTCATTGAGAAAGATTGAGGCGAAACCATGGCTGCTATTCAATCTATACAAAGTGTTCTATTTATGTGACGAACCGCCTGAAGTCGTGTATAATATATTTGGATACAATTCTTTGGACGCAGGAGGATAACCATATGGCATATATCGGAATGGCTAGACATTCGACCTCCGCATTTAATGAGTGTAGTACAACGCGCATGCTGGCGGAGCGTTTAGAATCATCGGGAAAGATCAAGACCTTTTTTAAGGAGAATGATCGAACTCCAAATTATGATGGTTCAATGGAGTTGGTTGGTCATGAGGGTGTTCCGACAAAGCAGTTCATTGTTCAAATTAAGAAAACAGAGGATTTGACTGTAAATAGCAAAGGTGTAAGTAAAGGTAAATATACCTATAGAATGGAAACAAAGTTTTTGTATTATGTGAAAGAGAAGGTCACTGAAAGCCCTGCCATATACTTTGTGGTAGACATTACAACGAAGAATATTTTCTGGCTCTATTTATCGGATTCAAAGCTAATGAGCTTGAATTTCGAAGGAAAAGAATATATTTCATATCATTTTTCCGAATCGGACATTATAAAGAGTGTGGATGATTTTACTGATACGCTTAATCAAATTGCAACGGCGAGAAATAGCGTTTTCATACAGAAAACATCTGAGCAAATCGATGAATTGCAAGATGCACTTGATTACATCAATCAATTAATGGAAAACGATTTGCGTGTTATCAGAGATGTGGTTTTTCCAAATCTATGGAGATTTGGCATCAAGCATTCTCATAGCAACAGTTTTGCGATCATCAGTGGAAACACAGAATACAGGAGCGACAATACTTCTCTGTTTTCGTTATATCCACAGATCAAAGGTGTTCCAGATACAGGGTTACGCGAGTATAGAGGAGACGAGCTGAATTTCTTTGCTCATTTTGATATGAGAGCGAAAACTCTTCCTATGGATTACGTCAAGGACTGTCTTTACAAGATCATTCGAGGTTTTTTTTGAAACAGGAATTCCGATGGAATATCTTCCAGATATTTTGCTTATGGAGAAAATCGGGAGATATGTAAATAGATTAAAACGATTGTACTGCTTTAAAGCTGTGGATGAGAAAATCCCAATTAGCGAATTATATCGGATTAGTACATTACTTATCCGATATACGCAACATATACTTTTAGATCCAGTCTCAAATCCAGATGAACTAGCGATGAAAAATGGCTGGCACGCTATGCTGCAGAATGGTAAACATAACATCATTGATATCTTCAATTATTCAAATCGTGCAGTATGCGGATTCCAAGCATTCTGCAAGAGTTTTGAAGGATCAGATAGCATTTTTTTCTCTGAACGTATGATGAGAATTATTGCAAGAGAGCATCTGGAAGCGTGGTGCATGATCGCTACTTTACAGAAGAGAAATGTTGAGTATTACAAGAATATTTGGGTTTACGAGTATTATGATATTATAAAACACGAACAAGTTGTAGCTCTCAAGGAAATTAATGATCTTTGTATTCAGTGGACGGATACTCTTCAGCGTGTCTATATTGACGTTTATGACAAACTGTTCGACAACAGAAAATATCAGTTAAAAGATAAGTATATTTACAAGAATCATTGCATTAGTGATGGAACGAGTAGACCATGGTTATCTACGACAATATGTAAGTATGAATCAGATAGCTTCTCGATTGCATACGATTCTTATTGCCCAGAAGATTTTGATGTTAAGAATCCACCGGTTTCCATTCGGCACACACTATTCTTTGAAGAGTTTCTTGCACGTAAAACACCTTTATATGACGGATTACACTGTCTATTATACAAAGGGGTGTGTGATGCATTAGGTTTTAAAGCAGAAGGATTGACTAGAGACTATCGCAGATTAAGCCTGCTGTAGGTATGTGTATCTAATGGCCTATATAAAAAGTTGGGATAGTTTGGGACGGTTTGAGACAGTTTAGGACAAAATACTGTGCTATAATGGTATTGTGAAAGATGAGATTGATATTATTCTTTTTCTAAGGAACCTCTGAATAATAAGCCCTGCATTCTGGTCAAACACGCCATTCAAGCGTTTTTTCAGAATACAGGGTTTATCTTTACTCAGATATGCCTTTTTTCGCCGGTTAGCTGCTTCCTTTTCTGTAAAAGGGTAGACTTCCCCCTTGATTTATGTTGTGGAAAGTTTTCGACCAGCAATCGCCAGCGAGTACAAATTGACACAGGCAAACAGGGCATACAAACGATTTTCGTTTTTCTTTAATCCGCGACAAACGACTTTTCTATAACAGAATTGGCACTTGATAATTCGGAATACATGCTCGACCTTGCTGCGAATGGAAGATTTGCGATGCTCAATATACCGTTCCTAATCAATCGCATGATCACTTACTTTAGAAAAAACACATAATGCGAAAGAGGTGGCAGAGAACTTTTCTGTTAATCGAGGCACGGTATATCGCCTGAAAAGACAGCTGGAAGAAACAGGTTCAGTTGAAACCAGAACCTATCTTCGCGGACGTAAATCAGCTTTGAGCTGGGAAGATAT
>OLQO01000388.1_pt1 | contig 39523 bp, 44 predicted proteins | sample 1672281 | NCBI WGS metagenome assembly OLQO01 (sample SAMEA3136667, study PRJEB25190) | human gut metagenome | biome: human gut; feature: human-associated habitat; material: faeces | place: Austria | collected 2013
GGGTAGCAGGGAATTTTAAAGGCAAAGGAATTGGAAAAGAATTACTAGAATATGCAATAAACGATTCAAATGAAAAAGGTAAAAGTGGTATATGTACTCTAGTTTCTAAAAAGAAGAAACCTTTTATTGGAGAGAAGAAATTTTTTGAACATTATGGATTTAAAGTTGTAGATACTATTGGAGATTATGAACTATTAGCATTACAATTTGATGATAGCGAAACTCCTAGATTCACTGATAATGCAAGAACTATGAAAATAGATAATCAAAATTTCACTATTTATTATAGCAATGAATGTCCTTATGTAGAATATGAAGTTAATGAATTATCAAATTATGCAAAGGAAAATAATATAAAAATTAATTTTATAAAAATAGATTCGTTAGAAAAAGCCAAAAATGCACCTTGTATTTTTAATAATTGGGCTAATTTTTATAAAGGCGAATTTATATCTAATATTATATTAAATGCTAATTCATTTGAAAAGTTAATTAAATAACAACTTACAATTTAGTAATTAGTTAGAAAAATAGTAATTTGATAAAATGTTAAAACTCTTTGACAAACTTCCAAAAAACTTATGTAGATATGTTAAATGCTAATAGTATATAATTTTTGTGAAAGGAGAAAAAGAATGAATTTAGGAGATAAAATTTTACAATTAAGAAAGAAAAATGGACTTTCGCAAGAACAATTAGGTGAAAAAGTAGATGTTACAAGACAAACTATTTCTAATTGGGAATTAGGTGAAACAACACCTAATCCAGAGCAATTAAAAAAAATGTCAAAAGCATTTAATGTTAGTGTTGATGAAATATTGGATAATGATTCAAAGGAGTTTTTAATGAACAAAATAAGTAATACAGAACGACTAGCAGGAATAATAATCAAAATATTAAAAGTAATAGGATTTGTATTCATTGGATATATTATATTTATGATAATTGCAGTGATTGGACTAGGAACTTATACAGTTGTTAAAAAAGATAATGCTAATGTGGAAAGTAGTGCGACAACAATATGTTCTATTGATAATAAAAAGTATCAAATAGAATTTGGAACAAACAATTATTTTAAATGTAATAATTGTTCTAAAAAAATGTCAGATGAAATAAATGAGATTGTAGATTTTAACAATATTGACAATTCAATGATAAATATAGAAAATTATTTTAAAAATAATAATGGAACTTGTGAATAATTATAAATTACAATTTATCGTTGAGATCAACTTTAATAGTTGATCTTTTTTACTTTTTATAAATAGGATGATTTTATATATAAATATTAGTATACGAGAAAAAGCAGGATAAGAAACTTGTGCAACTATGCTAAACTTTTCCTTATTTCATAAGGGTTTAGTGTTACACAAGACTGATTTCGTACTTACGAAATTCAACCTACTTTGTAGGTTGATATTAGGATGATATGAAAGTTAAGCCTTATAAAATAAGAGTTTTAATATTTATAACATCATCCTATTTGGGTATTTTTTGTAAAATTTATAGGATGATTAAAGACTAACATAATTTTGGCTATGTTAGTCTTTCTTTTTCTAATTTATCAAATAGTTTCTTATAAATTTCTTTCTCATCTTTATCTTTAAACATAGATAAGTCTAAAGTAATAACACCTAATTTAAAATTATCTTTTTTTCTCTTATCTCCAATACCAATTAATCTAATTATTTTTTCAGCATCCGTTATTTTGAGTATAATTAAATCTTTTTTCTTTTTCATCAATCTCACTTATATAATAGTTTAATTTATAATCTCCAACATATTTTTCTAATCTTTTAAAATAATCTTCTGCTTCTTTCATAGTTTTAAGTTCATGATTTAGTTTTAGTGGTATTCCATATTCATCTTCATACATATTCACTATCTTCAAATATTAAGTAGTCATTGCCTTTAACTTTTAAAATATGGGGTTTTACATAGGCTATATTAGTATTTTTAAGATTTATAATATATCCATTAGTAAAGGAATATTCCACATAAGCAAACTTACATATCATTTCAATCTTTCTTTTTAATTCTTCACTTATTACAAGTTTTTTAGTTTCTATTGTCATAACTCATCACTTTCCTTTCTTAAATAACAAAAAAACTAACTATTTCTAGTTAGCATTTATTACTTAAACTCGAAAAGTTCGAGTTTCCTATCAATCTGGAGGGCCTAGTCGGATTTGAACCAACGATCAGGGAGTTGCAGTCCCACGCCTTAGCCACTTGGCTATAGACCCAATTAATCACTGTGCTAAGTAGCACTTGCAAATATTATTTTACACTACCCTACTTAGTTTGTCAATCAACTTTCAATTAATTATATGTGTATGAAAAGAAAAATATGATAAAATTTAATTAAGGTAGGAGGTGAAGTATGGTAGTTTATATTATAATGGCAGTTATCATATTACTTATTGTTTATATTTTTGTTTTATATAATAGTTTTGTAAGTTTAAATAATAAAGTTAAAGAAGCTTTTGCAACTATGGATGTTTATCTAAAAAAGCGTTGGGATTTAATTCCTAACTTAGTAGAAACTGTTAAAGGATATGCTAATCACGAGCAAGAAACATTTAGTGAAGTTACAAAATTAAGAAACAGTAATTATGAAAGTATGTCCAATGAAGAAAAGATAATTACTAATGAAAAAATGAATACTAAAATCGATAGAATCATGGCTTTAAAAGAAGCTTATCCCGAATTAAAAGCTAATGAAAATTTTAAAGATTTAAGTGAACAATTAAAAAAAATTGAAGATGATATTGCTAATTCTAGAAAATACTATAATGCTGTAGTTAGAGTTTATAATAACAAGGTAGAAATGTTTCCTAATAATTTGGTAGCAAAGATATTTGGTTATCATTCAAAAAAGATGTTTGAAGCTAAGAATGAGGAAAGAAAAAATGTAAAAGTAGAATTATAGATGGAGGAATAATGAAAAAAAGAAGGAAACTAAATTTTATATTAATATTTTTAGTAATATTAGGTTATATACCAAATATTTATGCAGCAGATTCTACTAATTTATACAATAGTGCCATTTCAAATAATACTAATATAAAAATAATTGTTCTTCTTTTACCGGTAATATGCTTAATTTGTTCAGTAATTTTATGGTATAAATATGGCAAAGAAGAAAAAATACCTAAGGCGATAGAATTTTATCCACCAGAAGGTTTTAATAGTTTAGAAGTAGGTTTTTTATATAAAGGAAAAGCTGATAAACTCGATTTAGCTTCCCTACTCATCTATCTAGGAAATCATGGATATATAAAAATAGCAAAGACGATAGAAAAATCTGCACATAATCATAAAGAATATATTGTTAAAGTAACTAAATTAAAAGATTATGATGGTAATAATACTATTGAGAAAAAATTACTAGAAAGTTTAATAAGACATGGGCGATCTGATGATGATAATGTAGTTACATCGGATGATTTATATAATAGATATCATTTTCAGGCAAATAATATATTAGATAATATGATAAATTGTAAGGAGAATAAAGAAAGTATTTTTAAAAAAGTTCAATGGCAAAAATTTGCAATTATTTTAATGATTATTATATCCTATCTTGCAATAATTATATTACCAATAACAGAATCTAAAGATTCTTCTCTAATCTTAATGTTTTCTACAATATCTTTTATTTTTTTTAGTTTTTGCTTATTTGAATTCATAAGAAGAGTATATATATATGGTTTTAGGATCAAAGATTTAATAGAAGACTTATCAGCTATATTTTTATTTATACCCATCTCAATTCCATGGATACTATTTTTTATACAACACTTAATGCCAAATGTATTTTATCTTTGTACCTACGTTATTGGAATGATTTGTATAATTGGAATGACTTTATGTTTCTTTTATTTAAGAAGAAGAACAGAATATGGAAAACAATTGTTTAGAAAAATAGTTGGTTTAAGAAATTTTATTTTAACAGCAGATAAAGCAAAATTAGAAACACTTGTTGCTCAAAATCCAAACTATTTTTATGATATTTTACCTTATGCTTATTCATTCGGACTTGCTAGTAAGTGGATAGATAAGTTTGAAAACATTCCTATTACAGCTCCTTGTTGGTATGGTAGTTTAAAAGAGTTTAGTTTTGATACATTTCGTCAATTTTTCCACTATTCTATGTCAGTACTTGAATATAATATGATGTTTAAACATATTGAAAATGATAACATTAATTAAAAGGAGTAAATATGTATATTATAAGATGTAAGAATTGTGGACAAGCAAATAAAATTACTAATATCAGATGTGAATTTTGTAATGTTAAATTAAATACCGATATTATAGATAAGGAGCGAGAAAAGTTTATCAAGTCAAGGATTAAAAAAGAAAAAATCATCAGTAAAATATTGGTAGCACTTATATTTTTACCTTGTCTTTTAGTTGGACTATTTCTTGTTGGAAATGCCACCTATCATATTACTTTTGATGCAATAACCAATAAAGATTATTTAAAAGTTGAAGGAAGAAAGGTTTCTTATGTTAATTGCCTAAATACGAATAATAACGTTAATACATGTAATGCAGTTTATAAATATAATATAGATAATAAGACTTATAAATATACTACAAAAAATTTTGGTGATATTAAAACATTCAATGAAACCATATTACTAAAATATGATAATAAACATCCAGATAAAGCTATGGCTGTTTACTCAAAGAACTATTTAATTGATTTAGTAATAGGACTATCTTTAATTATAATTAACTCACTTATATACATCTTTGTAAAAAAATCCATATTAAGTATAGTTCAAATAATTAATGAATTACTTACTGGAAATATTAGAAAAAACTATATGGAGTAAAACTTCTAGTCCATATAGTTTTTTATTATTCAATAGATTTAATTGTAAATTCATAACCAAAAGTATCTTCAGACACTTCAAATGTAACAGTATAATTGTTTCCCTCAACTAAGTTTAATGAATTATCATCATTGATATATTTCATCTCATATTCAGTACCTTTACTATTAGTAAATTTATAGTCAGTGTAGGTATAGGAATTATTATCTTTAAAACCAAAACCAGGTTCACCTATTTCAGTTAAAATAAAAGTATCAGTATGAGTTCCAACGGTATACAATCCTATCTTATCACGCAAATCATTTTCGGTTTTGACATTAGTTATTTCTTCATTAGTTGATTTTAAATAAATTTTATAATTTACAATAATTTTACTATCATTCTGGGTTGTATAATATACGTTTAATTTAATGTAGTCTTTATAATCACCTAATTTATTAAATAAATCATCATTACTATTATCTAACAAATAAGGTTCTGTTTTACCATCAGCAGTTACTATATTAACACTACACTTAGAGTTTATACATCCATATCCATTTACACTAACATCTTCTAATAAAGTACCATCTTTAGTTTCCAATTTACCAATTATTATTTTATGTAAATTATTAAGATTGAATTGTTTTAAGAAAGTATTACTTAATCCAAAAAGTGACATTGCAAATAATATAATAATAGCAAGAATTAATTGTGTAATAGTTCCTAGGAATAACTTACCAATACTAGTTCCACCTTTAGCAGCACAAACTTTTTTTAATTCTTCTCCAGTCTTTTTAGGATTAGCTACTTTTATAACAGCTATTTTCTTCTTAGCAGATAATAAATATACTTTATTTACTGAAAATCCAATAATAATACTAAGTAGCAAAGCAAGATAAGTTTTATCAAAAATTGTTGTTATTGCTAAATTTAATAAAAAGGCAAGTATTCCATAACCAAACATTTTTCTATAAAATAAATAGAAACTTGTAAAGAAGAAAGCAGCAAAATTAAATGGTCTTTTAGTAATTTTTTCATAGTTTTTTCCTATAAATACTTTTAATAATTCTTCATCTGTAGGTTGCTTTACCTCATTAGTATTAATAGTAGTTTCTGGCGCAAGTAATGAATCAAGAGACATTTTACTAGTATTACTTAAACTATTATTTGAAGTTCTAACAGTACTTTGTGAACTTCCAGACATTGAAGTAGAATACATTTGTAATATATCAGGTTGAGTGACAGATTGGTTGATATTATTTGTATTGACAGATGATTGTTGATTTGAATTTAAATCCGTAAGATTATTAGATTTTTCTTGATTATTATTAGAATCATTCATAATGGTAACTCCTATCTATTTATGATAATTATACCATAAAGTTCATCTAAATTATGTATAAACTTTAATAAAATAAAAACTCACGAACAATTAAGTCCGTAAGTTGATTACTAATGGAGCAGATGAGGGAAATCGAATCCCCGTCACAACCTTGGCAAGGTCATATTCTAACCACTAAACTACATCTGCAAATAAGTACATATTTAATATAGCATAGAAAAAAGAACTAAGTCAATGATTTTTCTATAAATCAAATAGATTTTTCAGTTCTTTCTTTGCTCTTTCATCAGTTAATTCTAAATATATTTTTTTAACTTTTTCTTGTTTATCTACTAATTGGAGATTTTTTTCATAATATTCAAGTTTTTCTTTAACTTCCCTTAATTGATTATGAATAGCATTTCTAGTAATACCATGATTTTCAGCAATTTCAGAAAGAGATAAATTATTAAAATAATAGTCTTTAAAATAATCTTGTTGTTTTTCTGTTAGCAAAGTACCATAAAAATCAAACAATTCTGTATAGTATAATACCTCTTCCATAAGCTTAACCTCCAAAGATTGCAAATAAAATTATTATTGCACCTACCCCAAAATAGACATAAGTTACATTTAATCTTTTGTATATCAACTTATTATTTATTCCCATATCTATGATAGTAATACCTAGTAATAATTTAAAATAGAAATATAAGTCCTTATATATCAATGATAATATTCCTAGCACCAATAAAGAAATAGTTAATATTAGTTGGATAGTAAGAAATATTTTTGAATAATCTTTTTTCTTTTGCTTTACTTTTGGATTTATATTTGTAATACTTTTTTTCATTTTTCACCCATAAAATCTTTGAATAAGCCATAAATATACTGTTCAATATCAAATTCCTGTAAATCATCTACTCTTTCTCCAAAACCAATAAATTTAACAGGAAGACCTACTTCTTCTTTAATAGCAAGAACTATTCCACCTTTAGCAGTTCCATCCATCTTAGTAAGAACTATTCCAGTTATATTTGTTATTTCTTTAAAAGCTACTGCTTGTTTAATACCATTCTGTCCAGTAGTTGCATCTAAAACAAGTAAAGTTTCTGTTGGAGAATTAGGTATCAATTTATTAATAACCCTATTCATCTTCTCTAATTCTTTCATCAGATTAGTTTTATTTTGTAAACGTCCAGCCGTATCTACAAAGATGTAATCATATTCTTCTTTTAAAGCTAGTTCACAGCCTTCATAAATTACACTAGATGGATCAGTAGCATTTTCTTTTCCATAAAAATATGCACCTACTCTATCACTCCATTCTTCTAACTGTTGGTAAGCTCCAGCTCTAAAAGTATCTCCTGCTACTAATAAAACCTTTTTACCAGCTTTTACATAACGATTAGCAAGTTTAGCAATAGTAGTAGTCTTTCCAACTCCATTAACTCCTACAAACAAATAAACTGTAGGAGCTTCATCCCTTATTTCTAATTTAGTTGTTAGTACTTCTCCATCTACATAAATAATGAACAACTCATCAACTATCATTTCTTTTAATTCTTCAGGATCAGTAATCTTATCATGATTAACTCTTTCTTTAAGTTTGTCAACAAATTTCATAACAGTATTAACACCAATATCAGCCATTATTAAAATTTCTTCTAACTCATTAAAATACTCTTCATTAATTTTACTATACCTATGAGTCAAATCAGAAAGAAGTGAAGTAACTTGCTTTCTACTTTTACTTAATCCCTTATCATATATTTCTTGCTTTTCTAGGACTTTTTTTTCTTCTACGTCACTAGTTTCTTCTTTTTTTAATTTCTGCTTAATCTTATCAAAAAATCCCATTTTATCAACTCCATAAGCTATTTTAACATAAATGAAAGAAGAATACACCTTATTTTAATAATTTCCTAGTAAAACTGTTGCAAAAATATTACTTCTTTCTAAAATATCTAGTGGTAAAAAAGACTTAACCTCATTTTTTTCATTAACTAAATAACAATAATTTGTATCAGTAAGTAACATCTGATATTCTGCCCCAAAAAATGTTGCTAATCTTTTAATATTATTTAAATTATTACTTCTTCCATTAACTAAATCTAAAAGCGTAGTATAAGGAAAATTAGCTTCTTTTGCTAAACGATAATAACTTTTAATTTTTCTTTCTTTCATTAAAAACTCTAGAACTTCTATATTCATCATAATAACACCTCATCTTCATTATATAAGTGTTATTTATATTATTACAATCAAATCTTACAAGTTTATACTTTTCTCGTATGTTTTTTTTCTTTAGACTTACCATCTAATGTTTTTATTTCTAACTTACTACCATCTTCTAAAGTTCTTACCGTTGATTTTACTAGATCAAAAGTATAATTTTCTTGATTTAAAATCAACTCTTCCTGTGTACTTTTTTTCGATAAAGTTAAACGTCCTGTTAAGCCGTCTAATACTATTGAATAAGGACAAATACTAACTAAGGAACCTTTTTCTAAATTAATTTTATATAAATAATGGTTATAATTAGCATCATTAATTAAAAAATCATCACAAGTATCAATATTTAAACTAGTTGATACTAACTCACTACGTGATAGAAAAACCTCTCCTTGATTCTTTTGAACAGAATATGCCCTATAAACTGTCATATCTTCTTCTAGTTTCATGTCTATATTCTTTATTATTTCTTTTGTTTTAGCTAAACTTTCTATAAAGTCTTCTATATTATTAAAGGATATATCTTTAAAAACCGTAAATGCCATAAACATATTTTCTTTATTACTTAATAATTTTTTGTATTTATAATAGATATTTTCCACTTCTTGATAATCATTATCTAAAGAGTTAATTGCTCTTCCTAATCTTGATTTATATATTAGTAAACTATTTTTCTCTTCACTCGTTAAATTTTCATATTCTTCTAATAAATTTTCCATATTAACCACCTTTAAGTATAGTATAAACAAAAAAGAAAATAATTTCTATCTTCTTTTTACTAGTCTTTTATATGATTCATCGTTTTTTTCTAACTTTTCTTTAATTATTGGTAAAGTCTGTTTTACTATTTTGGAAACATTTTGGTAAGACATACCCATTTTTTTACCTACTTCCATTAAGGTATGCCCTTCGCCATCATTAAAACCATACAGCTCTTTTATTATTATTTTTTTCTTTTCTGGTAATGACTCTACTATTTCTCTTACTAAATTATATTCTTCTTCCATTAAAATATTATCTAAAGCAGACGCTTCAGTACCTAAAACATCTTTATATTCTAAATTTGATTTACTATTAGTTCTTAATCTAACATTTTCTTCCAAGTGAAATACATCTAAATATTTCTTTTCTTTGGCCATATAATCAATAATTGTATTATCAATAGCTTTATAAGCGTAACGAGAAAAAGAAACATTTCTTTTGATATCATAACCTATAACGCTTTTAACTAATCCTTCATAACCAACTGATACTAAATCTTCTAAATCATAAGGCGTATTACAAAAATGATTATAAACTCTTTTATTTGTTAAACGCATATTATGCTCTATTAATTTATTTTTAATGTCAGAATCGTTTGATAATTGGTAATTAATAAAATACAGTTCTTGTGTTTCTTTTTCTAATGGAAGTGGTAATTGTTCTGTTTCCATCATTAATCCCCCTTTAAGACAAGCTATATTTTAGCATAGGAATAACATTTTAGCAAGGATAATTTAATAGTGATGAACCATCTGTTACTTAACACATATAATACTTTGAACTGAAAGGAGGATTTAGTTTGAAAAAGAAAATTGTATATTTAGGTGCTGCTTTAATTATATTTAGTTTAGCTTGTTCTGTTTTATTTAATTTTAATAAAAAAACTAAAAAAGAAGAAAAACTAACTGATGTTACACTTGCTGAAGTTACTCATTCTATTTTCTATGCCCCAATGTATGTTGCTTTTGAAAAAGGATTTTTTAAAGATAATGGTATAAATTTAGAATTGATTTTAACGCCTGGTGCTGATAAAGTTAGTGCTGCTGTTTTATCAGGTGATGCTGATATTGGTTTTGCTGGTAGTGAAACAACAATTTATGTTTATAATGGTGGAGAAAAAGACTATCTAAAAACTTTCGCCCAATTAACTCAGAAAGATGGATCATTTATTGTTTCAAGAAAGAAAATTGATAACTTTACTCTTAATGATTTAAAGGGTAAAGCTGTAATTGGTGGGCGTGTTGGACATCGGATGGTAAACTTATAATAAAAATTCTTCAAAAAATTTATTATAAGTTTTAATGCCGTTTAACCCATCGGTTATTATACTTATAATATTAGTTTAACTTAAATTTATAATGTATTTCTATTGTCTTATCTTCACTTATTAATATTTCATCAATCAAATTGACTAATAGATTTCTATTTGGTTTAGCAAAAGATAAATATTCCTTTATCTTTTTTAATGTATCTTCTTTTTCTTTTGCTGTTTCATTTGTTCCGATACTATTAAGTTCTTCTTCTAACTCTAATTTCTTATTTTTAAATATTTCTATTTCCTCTTTGTACTTTAAAGATAAGCGATTAAACATTTCCAAATCAATATTATCTTTTAACTTATCTTCATATATCTTATCAATGTATGTTAAATTATTAGCAATTTTCTTATCTAATACATTAATATCATTTTGTAATTTAACTCTAATATCATTTTGTTTTTTACTTTGTTCTACCTTATCTTTAAAAGTTGAACTATCAACATACTCATTACACATATTCCTTATATTATCTAAAACTGCTTTTTCTAATTTATCATAGTTGCAAGAATGAGGAGTACATAAACCATATTTACTATGTGATACATAATAAGTACAACAGCAATATGTTCTTTTACCATCACTACTTTTATTTATACCTATGGCATGGCCACACTCTTTACACCTCATAAAGCCACTTAATAATTTCATATTTTTACTATTTGCTTTATTCTTATTTTTCTTTAATAAATCTTGGACTGTATAAAATGTATCATTATCTATAATTGCCTCGTGAGTATTTTCAGTAATTATCCAATCCTCTCTTGGTGTTCTAATTTCCTTTTTTGATTTATAATTTAATTTCTTTCTTCTGCCTTGTGTCAAATTACCAATATAGGTTTCATTTATAAGCATTTCTTCAATAGTTCTAGGACACCATAATTCATAAGCAGTGGACTTTATACCACGATTTAAGTTTGCATAAATACTTGGAGTTGGTATTTTCTCATTAGAAAAAATATTAGCTATTTGTCTTGGACTTTTACCCTCTAATGCCAAATTAAAAATTCTTTCTATTATAGGTCTTACTTCTTCATCAACAATTAACTTATGTTTATCATTAGGGTCTTTCTTATAACCATATACAGCTTTCCATCCTAAAAATTGTCCTTTTTCTTTTTTTGCTCTTACAATTTTTCTTATCTTCTTTGATGTATCTTTTAAATAATAATCATTAAACATTAATTTAAATTGCAAAAACTCTAATCCTGGTGTTTCATATAAGGTATCAATATCATCATTTATAGCAATATATCTTATACCTCTCTCGGGGAATATTCTTTCTATATATTCCCCCATTGAGATATAATCTCTACCCATACGAGATAAATCTTTGGTAATAATAGTATTAACTTTACCATTATCTATATCAGTTAATAGTTTTTTCCAAGAAGGTCTATCAAAATTAGAGCCAGTAAAACCATCATCTACATATTCATCAATATATACTAATTTTTCTTCTGTTCTTTCTAAAAACATATGAATTAAGTCTCTTTGATTTTTAATACTTTCACTTTCCATATTATCTCCATCTTCACGAGATAGTCTAATATACAAAGCACAGTTATATGTTTTACTTTTCAAATTTCTACTCCTTTCTTGGTAAAACACATTAACAAATATATTATAAGATTATTTTTTGAAAAAGCCAATTTCAAGGCAATAATCAACTAAAAATTCTTCCATTATTTGTTGCAATGTTTTCCCATTTTCATTAAAGACATTTACTATCTTCATACTTAACCACCTAATAAAATTTATGATTAAATAAATTTTAAAATACTTTTAATCAAACGGACTATCTTCACAAATAATGAATTGCTTATTTTGTTCTTTAATATTATCATCAATTATAATGCAATTAGATTTCAAATTTTTACCAATAATTCCTTGATTAATTGTTTCCAATTCTACATTAGCAATATCAAATATTGCTTCAAACATAACCATCTCTTTATCACAATTTGCTATATCATTAATATCGTAAATAATTAGTTTGTTTACATCTTCTGGATTTATTGAAATTACATCGTCGAGAATTGTTTTAATATCATTATGATAAACTTTTCTAATTATTTCTAATACTTTATAATTTTTATACTCACAATATTCTTTTAATTTTTCTTCTATATTTATACTTAATTCCAAATTATCTTCTTTATAATAAGATAAAATTATTACATTTTCTTTATTTTTAATTTTCATAAAAATTCCTCGCTTTCTTATGCTAAACAAAAATTATATCCTAGGAAAAAATATTTATAATTTCTGTTTGCAATAAAAGAATAGCAAAAAAGATAATAAATAATAAGGAAATTTTAAATATATTTTTTGTAAAAGTGTCCGACATATGATAAAATATAGAAAAACTTTTTGAAAGAGAGAGATTAATATGTATTATTTTAGATATAGTGAGGAATTAAGCACAAATAAAAAGAATAAGCCATATATTTCATTTGGTTATAAAACTAATGATAACAATTTTAAAGTATATGATACTATTACTTATTTTGATAATATTTCTTCTTCTGCAAGAAGTGAACTCGATAAGATATATAACTATTCATTAAAACTAGGCAAAGATAAAATAGACAAAGATTCTTATTTTAGTTTTATTGCAACTCATAATATAACAGTTCCACCTATTAGTAAAAGAATAACAAAACATAATATAAAATTATCTAATGAAAGTAATATAACTATGCATTATGCTGATAATAAAAAAAATAAAAATTTAGTTTTTTGGGAAAAAGATATTGCATTGCCAAAAAATAATAAAACTAATCTATTAGAGCAACAAGTAAAAAATAATAATGGTGGAACATTTGATTTAACTATTCATAAAGAAGGAAATTATCAAGATGATATTGAATTGTTATATATGTTTTTAGATTGTTTATTTTCTTCTAATGTTTCATACTATATTAAACAATGCGAATTATGTAATAAGTATTATGCTACTAATAAACCTAACAAAAGATATTGTTATAGAATGACTTTTGTTTATGGTAAACAAACTATTTGTGAGAATGCTGTTAATTTACTTTATCAGTCAAAGGAATATAAAAGTGCTACTAGGAAAGATGAAAAACTGTTAAAATATTTACATAATAATTCAAATAAATATGATATTGATAAATATAATTATGAAAAAAATATAATAAAAAAAGAGTGTATTAAAAAATTAAATATGACTGATTATGAAAACTATGTTGATAACTTTTTACACTCTAATAAATAAAACTATTGTTTAACTAAATTATAAAATGTATTAGGTTTTAGTCCTAGTATTTCTATTGCTTCTTTAGTTTTGATTTCTTTATTTTTCCACTTATTAACCACAATATCAAAATTTTGTGGTTTTTCTATTTTAGGTCTTCCAAACTTAACATTATTATTCTTTGCTGCTGCGATACCTTCTTTTTGCCTTTGCCTAATAAAAGTTCTTTCTTGTTCTGCCACATAAGATAATATTTGTAAAATTAAATCACTAATAAATGTTCCTAATAAGTCTTTATTATTCCTAGTATCTAATAATGGCATATCTAATACAACTATATCGGCTTTAATATTTTTTGTAATGTCTTTCCACTCATCAATAATCATATTATAATTTCTACCTAATCTATCAATACTCTTAATAACTAAAACATCATTTTCCCTTAATATATGTTTTAGAACATTATATTGTTCTCGGTTAAAATCTTTTCCACTTTGTTTGTCTATATAAATATCTCTTTCATCAATACCAAATTCTTTGAAAGCAATAAGTTGTCTATCTTCGTTTTGCTCTTTACTGCTAACTCTAACATAACCAAATATTTTATTTTTCATATAGTACCTACCTTGCTAAATAATTGCTTGTTTCTCGATATATCATATCTACAATTTGCATATCAAATGTTGTATATAAATTAACAATGATATTTTTTGATTTTAATTCACTAATAAAATTAGCACAAGCAAGAGTATAGGGAAAATCTTTTTCATTTTCTTCTATACCAGTTAAAAGTGTATCAATATAATCATCACTTTCTCAATGTTTCTTCTTTCACTTTATGCCACCTCCTTACCATATGAAGATTAATTATATGATACTTACTTCATTCTTAAAAGGTTTTTCTTTAAAAATGTGAAAAAACTTTTTAAATCTTTATAAATTTATTTATACACTTTTATAAATAAAAAACAAGACTTAATTCTTATTAAAATTAAATCTTGTTTATTGTGTACTTTTTTAAATACTAATTATAATTCAATATCATTAGTTAATTTAAAATACTGTATTTTTCCATCGTTTGTGCTTGTTAATATATCTATATCATTAATTTTATAACTACTATGATAAGAAGAAATCATATCATTCCAATAGTTATTAATATCATCGTCACTTAAAGTTTCATCAAACAATTTTATATATTTCACAAAGTATCTTTATAATCATCAGGTGTTAAATCTTTTGCTAAATACCCAACATAAACACTCATATTATATTTACCTTTTGATGAATAATTATCATAAACAATTATTTCTAATTTATCATTTGCAATAACAACAACATCATCTCTATCTCTTCCGCCTATATGTTTTTTTGATAACATTTCACTTGTTATTTTAGGATTATAAACGCTGTTATATTTATTAATAAACAAATTAATTGCCTCATTATCAGCATATATAGTTTCAACATTAACTTTATCTTTATTATCATTTGTTTCAGTTGTTTTATCTGTTGAAATATCTGAACATCCAGTTAATGAGAATAACACTGTTATACTAATTAATAATAAAATAATCTTTTTCATAATACATCTCACTTTCACATAATATTTTACCATATAATTATTATTTTTTAATATTACAAATTAGATATTACATCATTAAGAAATTTTTCTATTTTTTTCAATACAAATACTTTAACTTTATCAGTTATTGTAATACTACCAATTTTATTTTTTAATTCAATTAATTTTTCTTTATCATTTTCATAGTAGTCTTTTATGTTGGAAAAATTATATATCTTTTGTAGTGCATACCAAAATTGATATATTTGGTCAATAGTTCCATTAACAATATTATTTTCTATTTTATTTAAATCTAATATATATGCAAATTTTTTATCTCCTAAAAATTTCCCATTGTTATTCGCACAATAATTTTTTAATTCTTCTCCCCATTTATTACTATTAAATATTTTATCAATTTCACTCTGTAAGTTTTTTAATTCTCTTTCTTCAACATATAATCTTATATTTCCAATATTCTTCTTATATATTGCTTCGGTTTCAGGGGTACCATCAAACAATCTTTCTTCACAAAAAGTTCCTTTAACTTTATTACTTTTAATATTGTTTTCAAGCTGTATAATGATTTTTTTAATTAGAGTTTTACATACATCCATTTCTTCAATACGAGATAAAATCATTACAATATTTGAATATACATTTAATTCATAATCATTGTTATTTGTTTTTTCTAACAATTTTTCTAAAATGCTTTTTAAATCATTCTCTGAAATAATCCACCAATTTTTTAATTTATAAAGTGGGTCATTTGGATTCTTAATTTCATTTAAAACATTTGCTTTATATTGAGTTAAGGTATCTTTAACAGATACTTTGTTAATATACGAATTTAATAAAAAATCATCAACAAATCTAAAACCTATTACATAATTACTATATATATAATCTAATAAGCCATCATTTAAGAATACTGTACCAAATTGCTGATTATTTTCCCAATTATACGAATTGTTTCCTTGTTTTATTTGTAATGATTTAATTGTTGTATAAGAAAATAAGTTATCTAAATAAATATTTTTAATATCTTTTAAATCAATTATTTCGATTGTCTCAATAACTAATCTATTAAAAGACTGAAATATAAATTGAATAGTTCTTAAATTATAATGCTTATTTCGATTTATTTGCTCTAAAAATTTCTCTTTATTCTTTAATACGGTTTCTTTTGCCAATTCATTTGTAATAATATCATTGACAAATGTTTCGTATACATCTTCAATATTAGCTCTATAATAAATAATTTTTCCTATTAACTTTTCTTTTATTTCACTATATATATTATCTTCATCAAACAAAAACTTTGTTCTTTCAATCAGTTCATTTTTAGTAATTTTATCATTATTTTCTGTTTGTTGAGTATCTTTTGACCAATAATCTTTTTTATCTTCCTTTTTTTCAATTTTAAAATTGGAAGAAAGGGCAGTAATATATTTTAATTCTAAATTAGAATTGTAATTTACTTTTCCAATTTTGCTTTCATCGGCAATAATTACAACTTTTACATCGTTATGTTCTACTAATTCATTTATATAACCTAATATAGTATTGATATTCATATTACATCTTTCTAAATCATCAAAAAATATAACTAAATTATCTAATTTTTGAAAAGAGCCTAACAATTTCGTTACTTTTTTATCTGCATCATCAACCGATGTATATTTTTGAACTATGTCTCCACCAATTTCTAAACAAACATCTACAAAAGGAACTGCTTTCTTTATTTTTTCATTTTTAAATAATGATAATGACAATTTGCTTTTTATTTCAGAAATACTATTTATACCATATAAAGACAAATATATAGGATTTCTATATTTTTTCTTATTTTCTTTATATTTATCTTCCATTTCTTTTATAAAATTCTTTACAAAGTATGTTTTACCACTTCCCCAAGAACCATTAAGTAATGTTGCATATTTAATATTTACATTATAAAAATAATCTTCTAATTCTTTTTTTATTTCATCTTCTGTCATAAATGTTTCTAACATAAGCATCACCAACAATATTATATCATTAAAAAATGCCTTTTGTTTAGGCATTTGTATATAATTCCTTTATTTCTTCATTAGGTAATACCAAAGTAAAATCAATATTATATTTTAAAACTAAATATTTTAATAATTCAATAATTCTTTTTACCACATCACTATGTTTATAACCATGTACCCCAGTACCTAAACTAACACTAACAATGCTTTTATACATATTTGTCTTTGCTTTGGTTACAATTTGATAATAACTTTCTAATAAATCATCTATTGCCAATCTATGATCTTTATATTCATAATATTTAGGACAATAAATATGTAATATATCTATACCCAAATCAAAACCAGGACTAAATCTAACTTCATTTACTTTCATATTATCTGAATAATGTTTTTTACAATAATCTTCTAATAATTCTTTATTAGCCTTTTTATATATTGCTCCACAAACACCACTACCACAAATCATATATTGATTAGCACTATTAACTATTAGATCTTTACCCTCTAAATAATCAAATATATTTCCACTTACAATATTTAACTTTCCCATAACAAACACCTTAACTTTATTATATCAATAATTTCTGTTTATTTCGCCCATAATTTGCTTTTAATAATAAAACAACATTATTTTATTATCACAACAATAATTAACCCTTATTACTCGATTAATTAACTAATTATTCTTTATTTCATTAATTACATACATAAATGTGCCAGTATTCTCACTATCTAACTTACTATAACATTTCCAATTAATATTATAACTATCTTTTAATATAATAGGTTCTTCACAATTTTTCATTGTTCCCTTACTTGTATTTTTACTCCAAAACATTTTACCTTTTTTAACAATTCTATCTTCTAATGAAAATTCGCTATATACACAATTATTTTTTAATGGTTTCTTCATATAACTTAAATCATTAGTTATAAACATTGTATAACCATTTCCAAAATTATTAATATTATTTCTTACTTTTTCTATTCTCATTATATCTTTTAAATACAAATAACTATTAACATCTTTTGCACCATGATTTTTTAAATTAAATATTTCATCATCAATAATTTTCTTACAACCTTTTGTCTTATATTTTAATTCAATAGGATACCACTTATTATCAATAACCACTAATATATCAATATGCATATTTAAATCAAAACTAGGTGGATACTCTAATCTTATTTTAGCAGTGGGATAATTCTCTTTTATAACCCAAGCCAATTCTAATTGAAAGTCTGCCTCTGAAACAAATATTTTTCTTTTTTGTTTTAGTTTATTAACTATTAAATCCATATCAAAATCAATACTACTCATTTTCTATACTCCTTATAGTTTATCTATAAGAACATTATAACACAAAATATATAATTTTAAGCATATAAGCATAACTAATATTACTATCACTCAAATTTAATAATTTTAAAATATTATTAGGAGGTATCTTATATGCAAAACAACCTTAAACAAATTCGTAATAATAAAAACTTACTACAAACCAAAGTTGCTATGGATTTAAATATTACTCAAGAGACTATTTCTTCATATGAAACAGGGAGAGTATTTCCTAGTTCTGATATGCTTATTAAATTAGCAGATTATTACAATACATCTATTGACTACATATTATGTCGTACTAAATATGATATGCCAATAGATAGCATTAAACCTAACAATATAACTGATGAAGATTTTATGCTTTTAAATAAAATACATAAATTATCTTCTGTTGATAAAGCAAAAGCAGAAGCATACATTGATGGACTTAATGACTAATTATATAGTCATTTCTTTTTTTATATTCTTGTTTTAATATGGTCTTTAACACCTTTAATTTTAAAACTATATAATAATACTCTTTACTTATTATCTCTTTTATATGCTGATTAAATCATACTAATACAATGATTATTATCTAATTAATTATAATTGTTATTTGCTGTTTATTATATGATAGTTATTTTTACTATCATTTTTCTTTTAAAACCATATATTTTCTTGATGATGAGGACATTTTAAACTTTCATTTTCCTGTACTTTATTATTTTTCATTCTTTCATAATTGCTGGCTATCTTATCTAATTGAACTTGTTTTATAAATTTATCAACAACTTTCTTATCTTGCTCTTCAGTTAATTTCCAATAAAAATTTTTAATCTTATAATAATTATCTTCTAATCGTAGTCTTTTATCATTACCAATAGTTCTATTATACATTCTTGCTGTCATCATTTTTAAATATGCAAAATATAAATCTCTTAAACTATAATCATCGGGTATTATTTCTGCACTCATATAATTACAAAATAACACCTCATCTGCTTGGTCTATAAAGTATTCTGCTTTATTTATATTAGTATCTTTCTTATATATCTTACTTTTATCTTTTATTTTTTTATAATCAAACTTTTCTTTTTCAACTTTTACCTCGTTCCAATTCTTATCAATATATTTTTTTATTTCTTCTCTAAAAGCATACATTGGTTTTGATACTAATAAAATATGTAAATGCCAATCTACTTTTATACTATCTTTTTCACTATGATACTTATTTATAACTTTTTTAGGTCTGCCAACTTTTTCACTATGTTCATAATATACTATTGAACTATTACCCTTATTACTACTAATACAAATCATTGCTTCTGCCGACCAACCTTTATTTTCTTTCTTTTTACAAGTATATCTAATAAACTCTTTTAATCTTTTTGCATACTTAATCGCTTCTTCCTTATCTTTAAATCTCATATTCAAGTCAAAACTTGATATTCCTAACTTACTTTTACTCATATTTCCACCATTTTTACAAAACTTATATGTTAATGTGTTTTACCTTTCCTTATTTTTCAATGTTTTTTCATATTATAAGTTTTAATACCGGTGGGGTGGTATGCCTGAAATGACTTTTGAATGGGCTTTAAAAGAACATAATATTAATCCTAAAAAAGATTTAAATATAGACACATCTATCGCTTTTGCTGCTATGAGTTCGGCTTTTATTGGTGGACAAGGTGATTTTGTTACATTATTTGATGATAATGCTAGAAAAAGAAAGTAAAAAAAGTTTCTACTAAAAACTAGTAAAAACTTATTTTAAATGAAATGTTACTACTTTACTACTACTATAATAATTATTATCTTGAAAATGCCACCATTCTGATTCTAAAGGAGAAAATCCTTGTGATAACATAATACTTCTTAGTTTATTAGCAACAGAATTATTATACTTTACAAGTGAAGTTGTGTCTAAAGTATCATAAGCAGTTTGAGCTTTTAATTCTTTATTTTTGCTATTAGTAATAGCAATATCGAGAGCCACTCCTTTATTATGAGCAGAAACACTACTTGCTAAAAACCAAGCTGGTCCCCAGTAATTTCCTTCCTTATCATAATCTATTGCCTTTTTAACTTTGGAATTAGAATTATATAACTTTCTAAAATAGTTATTAGAAGAAACGGTTACATCATGCGGACGATAAGCATCATAAACTTTTAGATTATATCCTTCTTTTTTAGCTTTATTATATGCTTTTTGTAATTTTTTGGCTGTTGGATATAAAAGTGGTACATAGTAAGTTTCTTTGTCTATCTTAGCATTATATTTTTTAGTAAAACCATATAAATTTTCACCAGTAATACCAGGTATAGAGGTCTTAGCTGATGTTGCAGTTGATGATGAAGCACTAGTTATTTCATATAACATATCTGGTATAACATCTGGTAAATTAATTAGTAAAAAGTCTGAATATACATAACCAGTAATATTATTGTATTGAACTTTTATATACTTGGTTGAAGAGTTATCACTAGATAAGATTTTAATTTTACCACCTTCTGGTATTTTTCCTAATAAACTACTATTTTGATTAGCAGCTTTTCTTATATTAACACTCTGATTAGTCCAGGCAGTAGCACCATATAATGTTGCACTAAAGTTTCCAATTTTGGATTGAGCAACACCATTTTTATCCAAATAAATATAATCTATATAACTATCAGTTACTTTCTTATTATCTTTATAAAAATATTTCTTATTATTTATTGTATACCAGCCATTCTTTTCATTAGAGGTTGTAGTATCATCTTTTTTAGTATCTGTTTTATTATTATCAATTACAGTATCATTACCATTTGTAGTAGAGTTGTTATTGTTGTTTGGTTTAGTTGTTATATTAGTAGAATCATTTTTATTGTTAGTATCAGAAACTTTATTATCATCTTTTGAAGAAGATGAATTATTGTTCTGATTATTATTTATATCATCTTTTTTAGAATCAGTAACTACTAACTCAATAATTTTAGATGAATCATCATTAACATTAACTTCTAAATAAGTACTTCCTTTATTTAAAGCTTTAATTGTTCCATTACTAGTAATAGTTGCTACTGATTTATCAAATGATTTATACTTAATTTTTAAATTTTTAGTATCAGAACTAACAACTATCTTTGCTGTTTCACCAATATTTAAACTTTTTTTATCAAAGTTTAGAGAAAACTCTACTTCTTTATCATCATCTACTTTTGACTCTACATTATCGTTTTTAATTTCTTCAGTTTTAATAGTTTCTTTCTGATTGTTTATATTACTACCATTATTAGTTTCATTACTTGTTACTGGTTTAGTTGTATTAGTAGTAATACTCTTAGTAGATGTTACTTTATTAGTCTCGTTATATTTAGTTATACTTTCACTTGTTGTATTATTATTTTTCTTTACTTCTTCTTGTTTAGTATCACCTACTTTGGATTCTTCTTTGATAGTATCAGTTTCATCGTGATGAATTACATTAGTTAAATCTGTCTTATTATTTAATTTACTAGTTGCACTGTTCTTTACTGCAATAACAAATAAAAATGCTACACCAACTAGAAATAAGATAACAATAAATCTAATTAAATATCGTACATAATTATCCATAATATATCCCCCCATTTGTTGACTTATTATACTACTTTTTTCTAAAAAAATCAATCAAAATGACAATTAATCTGGTAACTAACTCTTTTGTTATCTCTTATAAATTTCTTTTTCATCTTATAACATTTTAAATTATTTACTTGTTTAACATATATTTCTAATCTTATATAATTACTCTTTCCTTTAACTACTATCATCTTAAGTAATTCCTCAATCAATATTTCATTTACTTGCTTACTATTTACTAGTTTTTTCACTTCACTATTAATTGTTTCTAAATTCATATTTAATGTTTCTTTTTTATTAAGATTTACTATCTTTTTATTATTAATATTTATCATTTCAGCTAGTTCTGATTTAGTTATAACATTATCTAGATATAAATTTAAAAGTTTTTTATTATTTTTTGTTAAGTTTTCTTTTTTAGTTTTATTTGTTAAACTTCTTTTATTAATCACATTATATTTAGAAATTAATAAAGAATATACATTATCAAAAATATTTAGTTTTTCTAATAAGTCACTAAATATATTATTTAATTCACTCTCTCTAAGGCTTACAGTTAAACAACTCTTTCTTCCTTCTTTTAAGTGCTTAGAACAAATCCAAGTTGCATCTTTTTTATCTTTCTTAAAATATCTTCGATAAAACATACTATTGTCATTAAAACAATATATTTTTCCACTATATAGATAAGTTTTTTTATTACTATTATTTCTCTTGTAGTTCTTTTTTCTTTCCTCTAATCTCTGATTAGCTATATCCCATAATTCTTCATTTATAATGGGAGGAATGTTTACTTTATCAGCTGTAACTATCCATAAAGATTTATCTAAATATTCAACTTTTTTACTCATATAATCAACTACCCTTGTTTTTCTACCACAATAATAGCCTTTATATTTAGGATTTGCAATCATTCTTGATAATGATGATACTGTAAAGTTGTATCCTAAACTTGTTTTTATCTTTTCATCAGTTAAATATTTTGCTATCTTAGTTAAGGATAATTTATCTATTGCATATAACTTATAAATTTTTTCTACCACTGATGCTTCTTCTTTATTAATTATTAACTTATTCATTTTTTTATCTTTATCATAACCATATAAAGAATTATTACCTAGTATTTTTTTATTTGCTATTGCTCTTTGCATGCCAAACCTTACTCTTTCTGATAAACGTCTTACTTCATCTTGAGCAAGAGAAGCCATTATAGTAAGTCTTAGTTCAGCATCTGGTAATAAGGTATTTATATTATCATTAAGAAAAAAAACAGCAACACCATTTGCTAGTAGTTCGCGAGTATATTTAATACTATCTAAAGTATTTCTTGAAAATCTCGATATTTCTTTCGTTAATATGAAATCAAATTTATCATTTTTAGCATCAAGTATCATCTGCATAAATTGTTCTCTTTTTGAATCACTAGTACCAGTAATACCTTCATCAATATAACTAGTAATATAAATCCAGTTAGGATTTTTTTGGATATAATCTTTAAAATATTCTATTTGATGATTTAACGATTTTTTTTGTTCTAAATGTTCAGTAGAAACTCTCGCATAGATTACTACACGCAGTGGAATGTCAGCAAGATTGATACCATTTTGAAGTTTATTTCTAATAGTAAATAGTTCTATAAAAACTCACCTACTTTTAAGTAATTCTTTTTCAACTTCTTGATACATTTTATAAGATATTTTTTCTTCTTGATATAGTTTTCTATTAATAATAATTGCTATTTTAACTATTAAATCATTATTCATAGTTAATTATATGAAAAAAGACGAGAAAATTTCTCATCTTAAATTAATCTATCTTTATTATTTAATAATATCACCGTTTTTATTAAAAATGGCAGAGTATAAAAAATCATTAGTTTTATTATAGTAAGTTATTTTTGAATATCCCGAATCTAATGGTTCTACCATTTTATAGCCACCACTTTTTCCTTTATATATTTTTATTGTTGTTCCACTATATACCTTTTCCCCATCAAAAGTATATTGTTCTTTTTTTTCCAGATTTGTTACAAATTCAGTCTCAACCTTTTTTGATTTTTTAACTTGATTTTCATTGGTATTTTGGGCCTTCTCGCTTACAGCTTTTTCTGTTGATTTAGCTTGATTTTCATTGGTATTTTGAGTCTTCTCACTTTCTACTTTTTCTGTTGATTTAGCTTGTTGTTCATGATACTTTTGAACCATTTCATACCCAGCATTTTCTGATTTAAGAGTATTTGACAACGTTTTCATATAAAACGCTGCTGCTAAACCAGTTGTATAATATCCTGTTTCACCACCATTTTTAAGAACTTTATAAGTACCATCATCCTGCTTTTCAAAAGTTAATGCTCCACCTTGTAAATTAGAATCTTTCTTAATTTGATTAAAATCAATGAAATCTCTATTATTAACTAAATCGCCGCTCACTGCTAAATTTGCCTTAGTAACTCCATTTTGACCTAAAGCCTTAAAAGCAGTAGCTGCCGCTGTTGCAGAAACATTATCTCCTATTGTACTTTGAATAGTAGCTATATACCCATCTATTTGTTCTGAGATAGAATTTATCACATCTGCTTCACCACTAATTTTAGAAGCAATAGTTCCTAACGCTTCAGCCTTTTTTGCAACTGAACTAGCTAATTCTTCTACCCCGTTTGTATTAATTATCCAGGTTTGATATTCTTTATAATGACTAACGTGTTTTCCATCATATTGATTAGTATTAACAACTGTTCCTTGCACTATTTGTCCATTATAACCAGTAAGAACACTAGCAGCTTGACTCATTCTTTCTGCTCCCATAGCAGTACTTGTAGCCTTACTTTTTAGAACATCAATTAAACTTTTTATTTCACCAGCTGTTCCTCTAATCCCATCTGTACTTACTTTTGCCATACTTTAAACCTCCTTTACAATAAAATTATTTAATTTCTGCTTTTGACATTTCATTTAAAGTATATGAAGTGTTTGAAAAATTTCCATTTGACATAACAATATGATACTTTCCCGTATCCTCATTAAATCTAAATGTATAATCTGTACCTGTTGTTTTTAGACCATCTATATAAAGATGCTTACCTTTTGGAATAACTATATCTTGTTTGTTTTCTACAAAATATTTCATATCTTTAATGCTTTCAAAATCAGATTGTAAATTTTCTATTTTATGATTACTATATTTTTCGTTAGTAACTGATTTTTGTTCTGATATTCTATCTTTAACACTTATTTCTGTTTTTTGCTGTGAAATTTGATTATTGGCACGTACTAAAGTTTTCATATAAAATGCTGCTGCTAATCCAGTTGTATAATATCCTGTTTCGCCACCATTTTTAAGTACTTTATAAGTACCATCATCCTGCTTTTCAAAAGTTAATACTCCTCCTTGTAAGTTAGGATCAGTCTTTATTTGATTAAAATCAAGGAAATCTCTATTATTAACTAAATCTCCACTCACAGCTAAATTTGCCTTAGTAACTCCATTTTGTCCTAAAGCCTTAAAAGCAGTAGCTGCCGCTGTTGCGGAAACATTATCTCCTATTACACTTTGAATAGTAGCTATATATCCATCTATTTGTTCTGAGATAGAATTTATCACATCTGCTTCACCACTAATTTTAGAAGCAATAGTTCCTAACGCTTCAGCCTTTTTTGCAACTGAACTAGCTAATTCTTCTACCCCGTTTGTATTAATTATCCAGGTTTGATATTCTTTATAATGACTAACGTGTTTTCCATCATATTGATTAGTATTAACAACTGTTCCTTGCACTATTTGTCCATTATAACCAGTAAGAACACTAGCAGCTTGACTCATTCTTTCTGCTCCAATAGCAGTGCTTGTAGCCTTATTTTTTAAAACATCAATTAAACTTTTTATTTCACCAGCTGTTCCTCTAATCCCATATGTACTTACTTTTGCCATAATGTCACCTTTAATCCATTCCTAAATAATCTTTATGATAACCTTTACTTATTGACACCGTTGCAGTTTTTAGATTACCTAATTCAGACTCAATACTAGAATAGCTATCTAATTCACTTGCTATAGAAGTTATTTTTGATATTTCTCTTGCTCCTCCATCTGTTTGCCATACATCCGAAAGAATGTTTATTACATCTTTTAATGAAGCTATTGCTGCATTAAATTCACCAGTTGCAGGTAATTCTGTTTTTGCATCTTCAAATGTCTTTTTTGCTTCTTCTACTTGTGCTTCTGAAACCATCTTTATCCCTCCCATCTATTCTAAAAAAGCAATACAAACGTATTGCTATAAATTATTGATTACCCTGATTTAAAGTATCAAGAATATTCTTATCAGCTGTATCAATTGTTTCAGCAGAAGTTGTTAAGTCATTTCTAATATTTGTTTCTACTGTATCAAATTCTTGTTTTAAATTGTTAATTCTTGTTTTAATTTCTCCAAAAATTTCATCAATTCTTTGACTTGTCAAACCGCCAGCTCTTAAACTATCGTAAGCTTCATTTACTTGATTTGTTTCGTCAGTCATATGATTATTAAATTGTGTTTTTAAGTAATCAACACCTTCTAATATAGCAGTAACTGATGCTTCTTTTCTATCCATATTATTTCCTCCTTTTAAGCTTCATCCATTTGATTTACATAAGAAATTGATGAATCTAATTCTTCAATTCTTGCATTAATATAATCAATGAATCCTTGTACGTCATTATTGATAAATGACTCTAATCTTGATTGTGCTAAAATACTACCTGCTGTAGACCAATATGATTTTAATTGTTGATTATTATACTCAATCAATTCATTTTTAATTTTAATCATACTATCCTTTGTTTCTGTTAAACGTGAAACAACTTGTTGAATTTTTTCCTGTTGAAAATATACAGAATCGTTATATGCCATAATTTTTTCCTACCTTTCTATAATTAAACTTTATCATACTTTTTTTGGCTAATCAACTATGTAGACATTTTTTTACATAAATACTAATTGTGTACCATATCTTATATCAGTTTTTTGTAAAATAACATTATTATTATATTCTTTACCAGTTATTCTATTATAAAATTTTTCTTTATTTGTCACTATATAATAACCATTAGATACATCAACTAAACCTTTAGCAAGTAAAGAAGATATTTCTCCTATTTTTTTATTAACAGGAAGAAATACTTCATACTTCTTTTCAATTAATGGTACTATTATTGTTACTAAAACTTTATCTTCCATTATTCGTCACCTTCTAATACTTTAATTCTAGTTGCTATACCATTATCAACAACATAACCAAAGTTAGGTGGTATTTGTTCATTTAATATTCTAAATGAAGTTGAAATACTATAAAGAGTATTATTATTAATTCCTCTTCCTACATATATTCCACCGTCACTTGATACAAATTGCTTAAACCAAGTTTCATAAGCAAATGTTTTTATATCTACTACTCGACCGACAAATACGATAGAAACATTTTTTAATTCACTCATCTTAGTAAAAATTGTTATTAAACTATTTTTAGTAGTAGGATCTAAACTACCAATTAGTTTTTCAACCCCAGTAATAAATACTATTAAATTGTTAGTTCTATCTTCTCTAAAGACTTCATCATTAAGGAATTTGAAAGAATCAACTGCTAAGTTATGATAGATAACATTTTCAAAAGTATTTTCATCATAAAAATCTTTTAAGTCAAGAACCATAGTTTCTACATTAACTAGACTTGTTGTCTCTTTGATTATTAAACTAGTTAATTTAGCAAGTGCTGTCATGTCTTCAGAGTTAATCAAGCTGATAAGATTTTTCTTAAAGTTGTAAGTTGCAATATCAAGTGTTTCCTTTTCAATACCAACTGGAATAGTAGTTAAATCTTGAAGAGCTTGTCTGACATCACTTAAAGTTACTTTTTCTGGTAATACTGGTACTCGAGTAGCTCTTGTCTTAATTTGTTCATTTAATGCTGAAATAACTTGTTTAACATAGTCATTTAATTTATCATTTTCACAAACAGAAGCAGTTTGAAATTCATAAGGAACATCATCTAGCAAAATAACACCACGATTAGTTATATCTGCTATTAAAGGGGCTTTCTTACCAAGTAACATATTATACTCGATTGGTGCTGATAATTTTAAAGGAATAATAGTTGGGAAATTAGAACGCATACTAAGTCTTAAAGCTCTATCACTAATAGCTGTTACAACTGAATATATTCCATACTTTGCCCCATCTCTTGTTATCTTAGCAACATCTTGTTCAAAATCCTCAAAACTTTCTTTAAAGTTCTCATATCCAGATATCATAAAGACGATAGCTGGTAAGGTCTTTCCTGAATGAGAACAATAGAAATTGTAACTACCATTAAAGTCTTGGAATAATTTTTTTCTCTTTTCTATTTCTAGCATTAAAAGTTTAAGTAACTTATCTACTTTTTCTTCCTCATTAGCAAATATTACATCACCAACTTGTGGAGCATTTTCATATATTTTTAAGGTTTCATTATCAAAATCTAACGCATAAATGTTAACTTCTTCCGTAGTATAAGTAGTTATTAAGGAATACAAAATGGTATTGGTAATAGTATTCTTTTCCGTCATACTGTAAATTACGACATTACCTTCTTGTCCTAGATCAATAGATAAAAGTCCTTGCTTTTGATTAGCTGGGTCATCATATTCACCAATAACTAAAGAAACATCAAATGGTTTTCTTACAAAGTTATATTTACTTTTTAGATTATCTAAGTAAATACTACTAGCAAGTTTTGGTAACCATAATTGTTTAACAGTGATACTATTCTTTTTAGCAAGTGCAGAAAGATATTTAACAATACTAGGTAATTGTTCTCCTTCCACTTTTATATTTACTTTTGGAGTATCAATACTTTTTATACTCTTTCCTGTTTCATTAATGAATTCAATAGAATCATCTTTCTGATGATATACTTTATCAAGTGGAACATAAGGAGCTCCTGCCCAAGCTGCTTGTCCTTGAGCAAATAACTCATCATAACCTACTTGTAAATAAAATCTACCAACTTCCTTTATCATTGCTGCATCTGGTCTTTTTATTACTTCATTGGAATCATTAGCATCTTGAACTTTTAAACAAACTTTAAATCTAGAGTTAGACCAAATCTGGTCATTTACTACACCACTAGGTTTTTGGGTAGCTAGTATTAAGTGAACTCCTAAAGAACGTCCAATACGAGCTGTTGATATTAATTGATCCATAAATTCTGGTTGTTGACTTTTAAGTTCGGCAAACTCATCAGAAATAATGAATAGATGAGAAACGGCTTTATCTAGCAGTCCTTCACGATAATATTTTTGATATTTATAAATATCGATTGTTCCTTCTCCTAATTTCTCACGGGCTTCATTAAATAGTTTTTGTCTTCTTTTTAACTCACTTTCTATTGATGATAGTGCTCTATTAATATCTGCTGTTTCTAGATTGGTTATAGTTCCTGCTAAGTGTGGTAATACCATTTTTTTATCTTGACTTTCAAAAGCTCCTACTAAACCTCCACCTTTATAATCAATTAAAACAAACTGAACTTCATCAGGATGAAAGTTGATAGCCATTGATAAAATATAAGTAATTATAAACTCTGATTTACCAGAACCAGTCATACCAGCAATCAAGCCATGTGGACCTTCTTCACGTTCATGTAAATCAAGTTTGAATAAATTACCATCAGTTGATAAACCAACTGGTACTGATAAGCTATTTATAGGATTATTAACTTTCCATCTTTCAAGAGGATTTAATTGTTCAATTCTTCCTACATTATACATTTCTAAAAATCCTACTGTTTTTGGTAAATTATATTCTTCATCTTTACTTTCTAAAGGAATATTTATTAATCTTAGGGAACAATAAGATAAATCTAATTTATCAACTGGTTCAATAGTAAATGTTCTTTGAGAATCTTTTTGAATTTCACTTTCAAAGATACCTCCATTTTGCATATCATTTATGCCAATAAAGGCTTTAGTAGCAGTTGGTAAATTAGCAATAGACGGATGAAGTATTAATAAACTAAAACCTAAGTTACCATCCATTTCTAGTATTTGATCAATTAAAGAGAAGTTTTTAACCATCTTGTAATCGTCAGTTATTATCATATAATAGGTAGAAAAGTTCTTATATAGTTGCTCTCTATTTTGTTTTATTTTCTCTGTTTGTGCAATTCTTGACGTCATTATTCGTTGTAAGTATTGCGTTATTTCTTTAGCATCATCAAAGTTACTAGCAAAAAATCTTGTTTCCTTGTCATTACTAAATAGATGTGGCATCATTTTAATATTTTCCCAATATTCTAGATTTGCTTCATTGGTTAAAATAACTATTTTTAAATCATAATAACTATGAAGTGCTACCATTTGTAGTAGTAATAAATCTGTATAAGGTTTTATGTATTCATATCTTCCACAAATAGCCATTATATTTTTAGTAACAAAATTTTCTACTACTGGTGCTCCATCTATATACTTATATTTTTCAGTTATAATCATCATCTTTTCTTCAAGATTATTATCATCAACTGTAAAATGTTCTGTTGGATAAGTAAAGTTAATAGATAAAGTTGTTCTTCCTAGTCCAAGTCGCATAGAAAGAAAATCATTTTGATGTAGTTCTCTTCCCCATAATGTTCTACTTTTATTAATTATCATTTGATAACATTCACTAGGGCTGATATTGTTTGATAATAATATTTGTTTTTGTTTAGTAGATATGTTTAATAATTCTTGTTCTTTTTTTACCAAATATTCATTATATTTTTTCTCTAATTTAGCTTTTTTCTTTTCTTGCATTTTCTTAGTATAATGTCTATTTATAGTTGGCCAAAGAAGAGTTCCTGCCATCATTGAAATAGAAATTGCTATTGTTGGCATTACACTCATCATATTTCCTGTACCATTTTGCATAGACATAAACGCAACTAATAACATAACAAAGGAAGTAGAAGCCATTGTTATCATTGGTCCGATAGTTAAAATAAAAGGCATTTCTTCTTGTTCATTGTTATTAGGAGGAGCATCAAGTTTAAAGTCTTCTTTTTCTACTACTTCTACAAAACGAGGAGACCTTACAAAATAATCGTTTTTGTCATATAGTGTTATTTCTTCTTCCTCTTCTGTTGTAACTACTTTCTCATTAACTTGTCGTTCTATATATTTAGCAGGTAAACTTCCATTATAAGTTACACTATCTAAAGGATTATTAAATACTAACATATTACCTAGAACAATAATTTTAAGACCCATTATAAAAATAACATCACCATGATTAAGTCTTCTCATTCCATATAAAGCTTGATTATTTATAAAAGCTTTATACTGGCTATCTAAGTCTTTTATTAACCAAGTTCTATTTTGATAAGTTATTTCAATATGATGTGGTGATACTAATTGATTGTTGCAACTAATAGCATTATCAGTAGAACTTCCTACTGTAAATTTACAGTCTCTTTCAACTGAAAGATATTTCATTGAAAGGTCATTTACTGGTGAAACATATAAAATATAGTAACCTGCTTCATCTTTTAATTGGAGTATTAAGAATAAGTATTCACTAAGTTCTACTTCTCTTAAAACTTCTTTATTAGCTAATATTCTTACATTTTTATTACTATATGCTTTCCACTTTCCATTATCTTCACTTATATTTATTAGATTTATTTCATTATTATATTTGTCTTTATCTTTAACCCAATAACTACCAGATACAGTGGAAGGTAAAGTGAAACTTATTAGTTTTTCTTGATTTAGTACATAAACTAACATTTAATACCCTCCTATTCTTATTTAAGAATATCAAATTTTTTAGTTTTTATCAATATTGGCTTTCGTTTTCTTGCATTATGTGAGCCTAATGCTTTACAAGTAGAAAAACAAGGTTATGGTTATGTCGTAGCTTCTGTTGGAGAACTTGGTGGTGTTGTACCTTATACTACTTACTTTGCAAGAAATAGCTATCTGGTAAAAAATAACGATTTAATTAAAAATTTTAGAAATGCTATCCAAAAAGGACTTGATTTTGTTCATAATTCTACCGATGAAGAAGTAGCAAAGGTTATTATTAATCAATTTCCTGACACTTCTTTAAAGGATATTACTAATGTTGTTAAAAGATATCGTAAGATTGAAGCTTGGCCTAAAACAACTGAATATAAAAAAGAATCTTTTGATCACTTACAAGAGATTATGAAAAATGCTAACGAACTTGATAAGAAAGTTTCTTATGATAAACTAAAATATGACATCAAATAACAATATTTTAGAAATAGCACATCTAGAAAAGAATTACCAAGATACTAAAGGGGAAATTAAAGCGATTGATGATTTTTCCTTCCAAGTAGAGAAGGGAAAATTTATCTCTATTGTTGGTCCTTCTGGTTGTGGAAAAAGTACGCTACTTTCTATTCTGGCCAAGCTTGAAAATAAGTCTAGTGGAAATATAAAGTTTAATAAAGATAATATAGTTCTAGGTTATATGTTACAAAAAGATAGTTTGTTTCCTTGGTTAACTATTCTAGATAACTGTCTTTTAGGATTAAAAATAAAAAATATTAATAATGATGATAATGTTAGTTATGTTAATCATTTATTAGATAGCTATGGTCTAACCGAATTCAAAGATAAATATCCTAATAGTTTATCTGGAGGTATGAGACAAAGAGTTGCTCTTATTAGAACACTTGCTATTCATCCCGATATATTATTATTAGATGAACCATTTTCAGCTCTTGATGCTATGACTAGAGTAGCTCTTGCTGATGATTTATATAAAATGATAAAGAAGGAAGGTAAAACTGTCTTAATGGTAACTCACGATATTGCAGAAGCTGTTAGTTTAAGTGATATTGTTATTGTATTGACAAAAAGACCTGCTAAAATTAAAACTATATATGATATAAATTTTGAAAAAAGAGATACACCTTTTGAGAATAGAAAGAAAAAAGAGTTTAATATCTATTATGAAAAGATATGGAGGGATTTAGATGTCCATATCTAATGAAAGAAGGAAATATTTAAAAGATATAAAGAAAGAAAAAAGATTTATTATCTTCTTTCAAGTTATAATACTTATTTCTTTTCTAATTATTTGGGAAGTACTTGCTAAATTTAAAATAATAAATACTTTTCTTACTAGTAGTCCTTCCCTAATCGTTAAGACTTTAAGTTCTTTAACTACAAGTAATGATTTATTTACACATATCAAAGTTACTTTATTAGAAACCATTGTAAGTTTTTCTCTTGCTTCTTTTGGAGGAATAGTAATTGCTTCTATACTTTGGTGGAACAAACGTCTTGCTAAAGTAGTTGATCCTTATCTCACAGTTATTAATGCACTTCCTAAAGTAGCACTTGGTCCTTTGATTATTATTTGGATAGGAGCTAGTACTAAGTCGATAATATTTATGGCTTTACTTATCAGCCTATTCTTATCTATTATCAATATTTATCACGACTTTAGTGAAACTGATAAAAACTATTTAATTTTATTAAAAAGTCTAGGTGCTAGTAAGAAAGATTTATTTTTTAAAGTTGTCTTACCTAGCAATTTTTCTAACATAATTAATAATCTAAAGATTAATACAAGTATGGCTTATATAGGTGTCATCATGGGAGAATTACTTGTTTCTAAAAAAGGATTAGGTTATCTGATTATGTATGGTAGTCAAGTATTCAATATAAATTTAGTTATTACTTCTGTATTTCTTCTTGGAATATTTGCCTTCTTATTCTACTATATTATTTGTTTGATAGAAAAAATAGTTATAAAAGGATAGAAATCAATTATTGGTTTCTATTTTTATGGTAAAAATAACAAAAAAGACTTAGATTTTAATGATAATCTTAAGCCTTTTATTATAATTAATCTAAAATATTTTTAAGAACAATCGTCTTTGTGCGACTCATTTCTTTTAATGTTGTTGAAACTCCTTCATTACCAATTCCTGAATGTTTCCATCCACCAAATGGCATTTCAATAGCACGATAGAAACTTGCGCCATTGATAACTGCTCCACCTACTTCCATATCCATAGCAGCTTTGAAAGCAGTTTTCATATCACTAGTCATAATGTTTCCACATAAACCAAATTTACTTTGATTAGCTATTTCTAAAGCTTCTTCTAATGTATCAAATGTACAAACTGGGATTACTGGAGCAAAAATCTCCATATCTTTCATAACATCCATATCTCTTGTTACATTATCTATAATTGTTGGTTCAAAGAAAGCTCCATTTCTTCTTCCACCATATACTAAAGTAGCTCCTTGTTCGATTGTTTTCTTAACTTGTTCTTCTGCATTAATAGCTGCTTTTTCATTTATTAAACAACCAATATCAGCATCTTCTTGTTGAGGCATAGCAACTTTTAATGATTTTAAAGTTTCTACTGCTCTTTTAATAAATTCATCTTTAATATCTTTTTGAACTAAGAATCTTTTACTTGCACAACAAACTTGACCAGTATTATAAAGACGTCCCCAAACTAATTCTTTCATAGTTAAGTCCATATCAGCATCATTCATAACGATAAATGCATCATTTCCACCTAACTCTAACATAACGTGTGTAATATTAGAAGCAGCATTAGCCATTACTTCAGCTCCTACTTCAGTACTTCCTGTTACACTAATTAATGCTACTTGTGGATGTTTTGCTAAAGCATTTCCTGTTACAGAACCACGTCCTGAAATACAGTTAATAACTCCTGCTGGAATTCCTGCTTCCAATAATAATTCACAATATCTATGAAGTGTTAATGGATTATCAGTAGATGGTTTTACGATTACACTATTTCCCATTATTAAAGCACTTGGTACTTTTTGACCAAATAAGTCGCATGGAAAGTTAAACGGTATAATGCAAGCTACTACTCCTAATGGTTGTTGAACTGTTATTTGCATTGTCTTTTCTTGTCCTACTTCACTTCCTGCTGGAATTACATTTCCATAATCATGTTTTGCTTTTTCTACATAGCCATGAATGAAATGCTTAGTATTACTAATTTCTACTCTTGCTTCTTTAATTGGTTTTCCTGTTTCTTTTGATAATAATTGAGCTAACTCTTCATGTCTTTCTTCAACTAAGTCGGCAAATTTATAAAGAATTTCTCCTCTTTCATACATTGGCATCTTAGCCCAAGCTTTTTGTGCCTTTGCTGCTTCTTTAACACAAAAATCTACATCTTCTTCGGTAGCTAATGGAACTGTGTCAATTAATTCATTAGTAGCTGGATTAATTACTTTAGCGGTTTCTCCATTGCTGGCATCAACAAATTTTCCTCCAATTAAATTTTTCATTTTATCTCCTCCTCGTATTTGTTATAGATAATTTTTCTTTTTTATTCTCTTCCAAATCCTGTAAATGATAACATTAATCCACCACAGATATTGCATGAATGTTCATCATAACCATATTCACCAAAAGTAAAGATTGTAATGAATGGTACACCATGAGCTTCTTCTACTAAGTTATCATATACCTCATTGATTCGATTACCAATTCCTAGTTTTCTTCCTCCACAATGAACTAATACATAACCTGCTGGATCACAAGATAATTGACTTTTTAAGTCTTTTAATGTTTTCTTTGTAGAATCAATCAATTCATCTACAGTTGCTTCTAATTGAATAATAGCTGTTTTTTCTACTACTTTGTTTCCTAAGTTAATAGTATCGTCATTTGGTGTTTTTGTACCATTGTCATCTCCAAACATTGGATGACGTACTACGGTTAAGTTTCCTAATGGATCTTTTACACCTAATGGTTTAGTTATTGAAGCAGCTAATAGATTTTGTCCATGTAATTTATCTACTGTTGTTCCTGTCCACTCTGCATATTTCTTTAAAGCTGAAACTCCATCAATTTTTACTAATGTACGATTATTTTTAACTTCTGTTATTAATCCAAAGTTATTTGATTCACGATATGCTCCTGTATAAGAAGTTGCAATTTCATTATCTGTATAGAAAAATACTACAGCTACACCATCTGAAAATATTTTATCGTTACAATAAATTTTCCAGTTTCCTTCTACTGTATCATCAGCAGCACTTCCTCCAAACATTGGTACACGTCCAATGATATCTTGGATTCCCATTAAATAATCTTCTTCTTCTTTTGGACTTGCTACCATGTAAAAATAATCTGGTGAATATGTAGCTCCAGCATTTAATACGGCTTCTCTTGCTACTTTTCTTCCAATTTCTCTTGCATTCTTTCCTGCTTCATGACAAGCTACACCTACAGTCATTTCTTTATCATCGAAAGTCATCATGGCAGCGAAACCATCTTCACTTGAGATAATACCATCATTAGTCATTACCATTCCACTTGATGTACAACCAACTACTGGTACTCCTCTCATTGTAGAGCGAACTCCTTTTATAACTTCTTCCGTATCATCTTGACAAGAAGTATAAAGTAATCCAAGTTTTGGTCTCATTCCTAGTTTGGCATTTTTAGCAGTTTCTAGTCCCTTAGTAAAACTATCTTTTTGAGTACTATAACCTACTTTTGTTTTTAACATAAACTTCTCTCCTTCTATTCTTTATAATCTCTATGGGTTATCAAATCTTGATTTGTAAATTGTTTATCTCAATCTACTCTTCCCTATTATTGATTATAGCACACTTTTCTTTCAAAAAAAGAGTTTTCCACAAAAAAAACATATTTTCAAATATGTTTATTTACAGATTAACACTAGATTGAGCATTTAGATTGAAGTCTGCTCTTATGCCCTTGTTATATAGATAATAACCAGCAGCTGCTATCATAGCGGCATTGTCAGTACAAAAATTTAGTGGTGGAATTGAGTAATTAATATTCATTTCTTCTGCTAGTTTTGCTACTTCTTCTCTTAATTTACTATTTGCTGCTACACCTCCAGCTACTATTAAATTAGTAATATTTTCAGTTTTTAAAGCTTTTCTTGTCTTGTTTATAATACTACCAATAGCAACATTTTGAAAAGAGCAAGCTAAGTCTTTTTGATTTATTTCACGATTATTTTGTTTTTCTTTATGTGCTAAATTAATTACTGCACTCTTTAATCCACTGAATGAGAAATTATAAGTATCATCATTCAAAGGTGTTGGTAATTGATAAGTTGATTGACCTTTATGAGCTAATTTGTCTAGTTTTGGTCCACCTGGATATGAAAGACCAATTACTCTTGCTACTTTATCATAACATTCACCTATTGCATCATCTAAAGTACCTCCTAATTTTTCAAAGTTTAAATGGTCATTCATTTTTATTAATTCAGTATGTCCTCCACTTACTACCAAGGCTATTAATGGAAATTTAAATTCTTCTACTAAACTATTTGCATAAATATGACCTGCTATATGATGAACTGGTATTAATGGTTTATTATAGATAAAGCTTAAAGTTTTAGCTGCTTCTAAACCAACTAAAAGACTACCAATTAATCCTGGTCCATAAGTAACTGCTATAGCATCTACATCATTAATTTTCATACTTGCTTTTTTTAAACAATCCTCTATAACAAAGGTTATATTCTTTACATGTTCACGACTAGCTATTTCGGGAACTACTCCTCCAAAATTCTCATGAATAGAAATTTGTGTTGAAGTTGAAGTTGCTATTTCCTCTCTTCCATTTTTTACAATAGAACAACTTGTTTCATCACAACTACTTTCTATTCCTAATATATAAGTATCTTTCATTATTAACACTTCCAAATCTAATTCATTTTTAATTCCATCAATATTCCATCTATACCATCATAATATTTTTTTCGTACTGCTTGTTTCTTAAAGTTATATTTTTGATACAATTTTATGGCTTTATAATTATCAATTTTTACCTCTAGGGTTATATTAATTATCTTATTGATTTTTGCTTTAGCTATTAAATAGTCCATTAAATAAGAAGCTATATGTTTATTTTGATAGATGGTTAGCACTTCTATTTGATTAATTTCTATTCTATCATAGATTTCACTATAAAGTAATATAGCTTTTACTATATTCTCTTCTTCATAAGTTAATACTTTCAAAAATGGATTTTGTAAAAATTCTTCTTTTGTTAGTTTATAAATAAAATTATCCACAGAAATTTGTGGATAAGTATTATATTCTTTTATCATAAATTGGCTTTTTCCTCAGCTTCTGTCTTTTTTAAATATATTGGATTAACAAGATGAGGATTAATTCCTTCTTTATCTTGAAAATGGTTTACTATTTTTAATATATCTGGATTATACCTTACTGTTTCATAAGATGTTTCTATGTTATGATTTGTAATAACTGTTATTGGTTGATATTTTTTTACTTTATTTATTAATTCTTCTAATTTTATATGTGAATCTTCGACTACTTTATTCATATTTTTATCATAAAAGGCACCATATACATAACCTCTTCTAGCGTCAATTAATGGTAGTGCAAAAGTGTTAGTATTTGGATTTGACAAAGCCATTGCCACTAAACCTGATATCGGAACTATTGGAATATTTAGACTCCAAGCAATTGTTTTAGCAATGGTAACTCCTATCCTGATTCCTGTAAAAGAACCTGGCCCAATTACTACTATTATTTTATCTAAATTTTGAGGCTTGATGGCTGCTTCATCAAAAAGCTTTATAATTTTTGGTAAAGCAGCCTTTGATAAGTCCTTTCCTAATTCCTCTTTTATTTCAGTCTGGATAAGATTATCAATTACAATTCCACCATAAAGATAATCTGATGATGTATCTATATAAAGAGTTTTCATAAAAAGTCCTCACATAATTCTTCATAAGCTTGTCCGTGTGGAGTAATAGTAATAATTCTGGTATCTTCCTCTTCATTTGATAATTTAAATTTTATATCTAATCTTTCTTCTGGCAAATAATCCTTTATCATATCTGCCCATTCTATAATGGTAACTCCTCCCTTATCATAATAATCTTCTATACCTAAATCTTCTGTTTTTCCATCAAGACGATATACGTCCATATGATATAAAGGAAGTTGACCGCTTTGATATTCTTTAATTATATTAAAAGTAGGGCTAGTAACTTCTTCTTTCACTTCTAATGCTGCTGCAAAACCTTTTGTAAAAATTGTTTTACCACTACCTAAATCACCAACTAAACATATAACCATGTTAGGAAAATGTTCTGATTCAATATTTTCTGCCAAAGATATAGTATCTTTTTCATTATATGATGTAACTTTATAATTCATAAATTTCCCTCTTTTCCGTCTAGTCCATTATAGCAAAGGGAAAGAGATTATTTCAAGATGTTTTAGAAAAATTAAAAATAAAACAAAAAAAATCTTGGCAACTTCCTATTTTCGCATACACTATCGTC
>OLQO01000404.1_pt1 | contig 38141 bp, 30 predicted proteins | sample 1672281 | NCBI WGS metagenome assembly OLQO01 (sample SAMEA3136667, study PRJEB25190) | human gut metagenome | biome: human gut; feature: human-associated habitat; material: faeces | place: Austria | collected 2013
ATGACCGGCGCCTGTCGTCTATTGTGACCGCCCTTGGTCGTAATAGATGCCTCCTGCGAGGCTCCCTGAGCACTTTCATTGGTTGACGCTGCAAAGATAATACATTTTTCGGCTGTTTGTTCAAAAACGGGGGTAACTTGTTAAACAAAGCAGGTCAAAAAATGACAAGAAACAGTACTGTAAGTTGCTGTGTATGTGCGGAATACGTAAACCTCGATTTTTTGCATCTTAAGATGAACAAATGGTAAGGGGAGTTAGTCATTTAGTCATTAAGTCATTAGTCATTAAGGAACTTTGAGAATAGTCAAAAACTCACTATAAAATATAATATTATATATAATATTATATTTTATAGTGGATTATTGACTTAACTTTTTTAGCTTAATGACTAAATGACTAATGACTAAATGACTGATTTTTTATCTTTCATACTATCATAAAAATATCCCGAAAAACTCTTGGCTGTTACACAAAGAATAACTATATTTGCAATCCATTATATTATGCTAACTAAAAATCCTGATGACATCAAGAATAAAAATAGTAGGAGTGCAGTTTGCCGCCAACCCCGACCATGAGCCCGAAACACCCATGACTGCACAGGAAAACCAATGCACCATCGACCTCCTGACCCAATTGGACAGGACACATCCTCGTGTTACTATCAAGCCCGAACCCACCAATGCTGCCGACAAGGAAGCTCTTGCTGTCAGACTGATGAGTCGGAAGATAGGTTATGTGCGCAATCGTGACGATTATAAATCAATCGCTTTTGCCGCCCTTGCTGCCAGCGGACGAGGTTTCTTTCATGCCCGAGTGGTAGAGGTGAAAGTTGATGAGCATGGTTATTTCTATGTCGCTGTAGAAACCGACAACTTGCCCTTAGTCCCCATCGTTCACGATGATAAATGGATGGAATGGGAACCGCCTCTGCCTCTCTTCCCCATGACCGAGGAGATGCTGAGCGTGGACGATGCCGTGATGATGCTGCAGGAACTTTTGACACTGATAACCCTGACCGCAGAAGACGAGGAAGAGGTGCGAGGCTATACCGAAGCCTTGGTGTCGACAGGCAAAAACGCCCTTTGGAACGAAGCCAGGATGGGGATGGAGAATATCGTGAGAACGATGGAAGCGAAGGACGGCGAATGGATACAGAAGTTGGCGCAGGACATGGAACACCTGTTGTCCGGACTGTGTACGGAACACAGAAAGGAGGAGCGAAAACACGAATGGTTGCCTCGGCTGCTTGCATCGCACGATGCAGATCGCTGCTGGCACGAATGGCTGCACCTGAAAGGAGCCGATTGCAGGGAACTCGACTTGCTGGAACTCTCCCTGTGGCTCAATGAGATAGAAACCTTGCTCACCAATATCCCTGCCCTTGCCAACAGACCTACTGCCGACGAGACCGACCTGCTGACCCGAGCCTATTACACCCACATTCCACTACGCCATCTGCGACTGCTTCTTGCCGCCTTTGCCGTCCGCCATCGGCTGCGAATAGCTTTGGGACTGACAGCTACGGCAGCAGCACCGATTCTTATTGGAGTGATGCAGCAGCGCCTCGTCAACACCATCGTCGCTTATTGCCGTCAACTCAAAAGGCTTGAAGATGTGAAGGTGATGCAGTCATTCCTGTACCGCCATATACCCTATCTTCCGCCATCCGACAAGCAGTTGGTAGACGGAATGACAGGCCGTTTTCTCTCCATACAGGAGGGACAGATGCGACAGACGGAAGCCTTGCAGCAGCAGACAGAGGCTCTGAAAGCTGTGGCCGAAGCTCCGAGAATCAACAATCATTTCGCACAAGGAAGCGTGAGCGTAGAGGCTGGAGGAACGATGATGGGTGATGTGAAAATAAAAACAAACAACGAAAATCAGAACGAATAAAATGAGCAGTATCGTAAACAATTTTGCAGAAAACAGCGTGACAATGAACGCTGGCAGCACGATGAATGGTGATGTGCATATCGAGAATGTGAATCAGGGAAAAGATGAAGGGAGCACTACCGAAAACACGAATGACTCAGAGCAGAAACAGCTGAAAAGTCCGCTGCGCCTGTCAAGAAAAAAGGGCACAAAGATAGACTTCATCAGGGTGATGAATGCCTGGTACGAATGTGGCAAGGTGGAGGATATGAACGGCAATAAGCTGACGAAAAAAGATTATTTTGACTGGCTGGGCCGCCTGTTCAATATCGACTTGTCAGGCTACAGCAACGACCTGTCGAATTCGATGTCAAGCAGTGTAGCATATGAAAAGCAATCGCGTATCTTCGACGAACTGAAGCGGAAAAACGAGGAAATATTCAACAGCAAATAGCGAGTTCTTACCCTTGCAGGATGAATGCGGAAAACATGTAGTATAGATGTAGTATAGGAGTGCTCCGATTACTTGTTAGTATCTTTGCACCGTCAATCAGACAATAAAGTCTGGCTGGCGGTGCTTTTTTTGTTTGAAGGCATCGGAACATGATTTATTAACTTTTAATTTTTTCAGAGTATGAACATTTATTTTTCTTTCCGCATTTGGAAGTACAATTTCAACGTGAGTTTCAACCTCTCTTTCAGTAAGAGTAATTAAGTAATTTATTTAACAAACAGAATTATGGAAACAAAAATCATGAGAGTGGTACAGCAGGGCGATGTCCTGACTGTGCAGAGTCCTAAAAGCGAGGGCGGAATGCTTAAGAAACGCAACATCATCCTACGGGAGATGGGTGGAAAATTCGAGAACACGTATGCAGCTGTCATGCTCGGAACTACAGCAGAACTGAGCTTCGGCAATCACGAGCTTGTTGTAGCTTCACTCCGCTTTCAGGTTCGGGAGTATAACGGACAGATGTATCAGGACATCGTGGTCGCTGACATCGACAGCGTGAAAAAGTAAACAAATCATTTATTAATCTGAGTTGAAACTGCGGAAGATTTTCCATGGTAAAGCGCGCAACAATCCAAAAGTTTCTTCTCGCAAAATCAGCAACAGATTATGAAAAAGAATAACAACAAAACAAATGTGTTGAACACAAACACAGGTGTGCAGCACGTCCAGATAGCAGGCGTGGCTTACTACGACGAGAGCAAATATTTTATGTTTGCACCCGACTTTATAGGCAAGAACCGAGTGCCAAGTTTGCGAATGCGAGGTGTGGCGCAACAGATGTCAGACGGCACCTTCGACTTTGTGGCACAGCCAAAGAAAAAGCCTCTTTCGCAGCTGATTAAGAAGCTGGCTCATGGCAGAGTAAGCAAAACAGCAGACGGAGCTATACAGCTGACACTCAAGGTTTACTGCGACGAGGGCGTGAATATCGGCGATGTACTTGCAGACGAAGCTGAAGACGCAAGTGAAGCGGTTGTAGAGTATCAATTGAAACATTAATCATCGATGAGTTGCTATTATATCAAGGTGGAGAAAGGGCGCAAGGTCGCCCGCCCCATCACCTCAGAACAGGAGTACAGAGAACTGCGTAACAGCAGCCAGCAAATGGCAAACCTTCGATTGGCAAGAAACGGAAATGATGCTGCCAAAAGGCGATTGGTACAGATGAATTATTCAGGACATTATCCTGGTGGAACCGTGAAGGGAAACAAGTTGCCCAGCAAGGCTTTCGGTTTCGACCTCGACGACCCAGAGTCATTTAAAATCGCTGCAGAAAAGTTGCTGCAAGACCCTGGAAAATATGGACTTCTGATGCTGGAACGCAGTGCCCGACAGGGCGGACACGTGGTATGCAAGCGAGAGCAGGGAAAAACCATCTTGGAGAATCAGGTGCGCTTGGCTACGATGCTGCAATGCGAGATGGACACTTCGGCTCACGACATCAACCGAGTGTATTTCACTACAACAGCCGCCGCTGACGACTTGCTCTATCTCTCGGCCGAACTCTTCGCTGACTCTTATGATGAAGCTGCCGTCAAGGCAGAGGCAAAGTTGCTGGAAGAACGAGAAAAATATGGACAGGAAGTGTTGCCAGAAGGAGCACATAAGGTCAACAAGCACTACAAGCCCTGGGAGGTTGCAGCACCTCAGAAAGAGGCTGAAATCAAAGCAGAAAATACAGTAGCTGAGCAGCAGAATCAATCTGAAAACTCTGCATCCAAGAATACTGAAAATCATCAGACCGAACAGTCTGAGCAGACAACAGAAACAGCCTCCTCAGAACCACTCAACTACTGTGGCATCCCTTATGCAGACATCATCCGCAAATGGTGGCAGATGTATAACGACGGACATGAGCCTATTCAGTCAAATCGCAACACGCTGACCTTTGAACTGGCAGTCAATCTGCGCCACATTTGCGGCTTCGACCGCCAGCAGCTTAATCAGGTAATACCATGCTACGATGGATTCCCCGAAACCGAAAAGCTGGCTTGCATTGACTCCGCTTTAGGCGAGAAACGCACCCAGATGCCAAAGCGACTGAAAGACGTGCTGGCTGCTCTGAAAACAGAGAAAATGAATTTGGAGGATCAAAGCGATGAAGAAAGTATTGATATTGACTCATCCTTTGACGAAAACAACGGGCTGGAAGAACTGTCTTACTACAAAGCGCTCCCCTCTTTGCCACAGGGTATTTGCGATTCAATCAACGCAGTAGGTCCTGCACTGGCTATGCCTACACTTATCGCCATTTGTCCTGTTATCGGTATGCTTGCTACAGGGGTAAAATTGGACATTCACGGAAAAAAGAACTCCCTTAATCTTATTTCCTATATTGCAGGCGACTTCGCCTCAGGTAAGGGCAGCATTGATCCTCTGATAGACGCATGGACCAGTGAAATAAAAGACATGGACAAAGTATATTTGGAGAAAGAAGAAGATTGGCGAGCCAAAAAACGTGCAGCCCAAAACAAGAAAGAACAACCCGAGGAAGTGAAATATCCTGTTCGCTGCCTGACACTGAATAACACAGTTGCCAACTTGGCAAACCGACTGGCTAACACGGGCGGTAAGCATGCATTTTCCTTTACACCAGAAGCGGATACTGTGGCGCAAAAATGGCGCACCGCAATGAATGATTTTTCTGTGATGCTTCGACAGTCATACGATGGCACGAGTTACGAACGTGAAGCTAAGAGTGCAGATGCTGTAAATGTTCATATCGACCGGTTGTTGTGGAATGTTGTCATGTGTGGCACTCCTGATGCTCTCTACAGAGTTGTGAACAATTACACCGATGGTTTTCAGAGTCGTGTTGCCATAGGTCGCACACCCGACAATACGTTTGCCGCACTCACCGAAAACCTGTATGTGCTGACAGACGTTCAGCGTGATCAAATCTTTCAGATAGCGCATCTGCTGCCGCTGATGGATGGTGATATTGTGTTGCCCAAGTTGGAGAAAAAGGGTCGGGATTGGTTGGAAGAGATACGTCTTGAAACAATGAAAAATGATGACAAGACAAAAGCTCGTCAGCGCTTCCGTATCTGTCCTTCGACCATGCGCATGATGACCTGCATTATGCTCTGCAAGGTGGCAGAACAGCTCATCAAGGCGCATGGACTGGCAGGTGCAGAAAAACGCCTCAAGGAAAATCCGCAGTTATGGAAAGAGATGATAGTAAAGACGCAAACCCCCACCATGTTGGCTGTTTTTGATGTCCTTGCAGATTATCTGATGGAAAATGCCTTGTACTTCTTCCGTGAGCGCATAGAGGCTGCCTTCTCGTCAAGAGAATACATGGGACAGACGAGCTGTTCGCGTCTGCATCGTGGCAAAAATGACACCATCTTTGAAAAACTGGACACCATTTTTACTGCAGAGCAAGCTTTACAGCAATCAGTAACTATAAAGGGTTCAAGTAACAGTGAGGCCGTGAGACAAATGCTAAAAAACTGGAGAAAACAAGGGCTTATTGCTCAAATACCAGATGGGCGTTTTCAAAAAATCTCAACTACTTTATAAGTAATATTTAAGTAAATGTCGGAAGCTGTTCATCAACTTCTGATAATTGCAATCCAATACCAATCATATATAAATCATAGAATATGGAAATAATACTTATCAGATATTGTTACAGCCGTTGGGGAATCATGGGCGCCCTGTATATTGACGGATTATGTATTTGTCATACGTGTGAACATCCTCTGCATTCTCTGCCGTTAGGAAAATACGATGTTAACCTTAAGGGTGAAAAACTATTCATAAATAGTTTGGTTAAATGTGGGAAAAAGGCAAAATGTCCAGCAATTAGGGCTGGTAATGGTCCATTTCACTCTACCGATGGCAGCATTATTGTTGGGAAGTATCGAGCCTCTGGCTTAGTTATCAATTCGGAACAGACATATAATGTACTGTTGAAAAGAGCAGACCGATGCAACAAAAGCGACAAATCCATCACATTAACCATTAAAGACAGAAAGAAAAATGTATATGAAATATTGTAATCAACCCGAAAGCGAAACAGTATTCAGCAAACTTCTGTTCCTGCTTTTCCTCGTACTTCTGCTGCTCCTCCTGAGCAGTTGCAAGACACCCAGCAACACTACTGCCATCGTGCCTGTCCATTCCGCTACGCACGACACGCTTTTGCTCAGCAAGGTGAAATACGATTCAATCTATATCGACCGATGGCAGCGTATCGAGCGCAAGGCAGACACGGTGTTTTGCGACAAATCTAAAACAGAGTTTCGTTACCGCCTCCTCAGAGACACAGTCTATAAGACTCGAACCGACACAGTCCCTGTTGTCAAGCAAGTGCCTGTGGTGAATAAAGAGCGTTACACACCGCCTTTCACCAAGTTCCTCGCCTGCCTCGGCATCATCGCATTAGGAGCAAGTGTTATTGTTTTGCTGGGGAAGAAGTTAAAGGAGTTAAGGAGTTAAAGGAGTTAAGGAGTTAAGACAATAGCTTTTGTGGACTTGAAATCAAACACTAAACATTAAATATTTCCTCAAGACATTTGTCTTAACTCCTCAGCGACCGAAGGGAGCGATAACTCCTTAACTCCCTTAACTCCCCTAAAGATAACATCAAAAAAGAAAAAATCATGAGAAAAATTACAGAAATCATCATACATTGCAGTGCCACTACAGAGGGCAAGGACTTCACCGTCGAGGACATCGACCGCTGGCATCGCCAGCGAGGCTTCAACGCAATCGGCTATCACTTCGTGATATATCGTGACGGCAGCATACACGCAGGCAGATCGAAGCGCCAGATTGGCGCACACTGCAAAGGTCACAATACTATCAGCATCGGCATCTGTTATGTGGGCGGTCTGTCAACGGACGGCAAGCCCAAGGACACTCGGACGGCAGCACAAAAAGCCTCGCTTCGTGCACTCGTAGAACAGCTGCAGGAAGAGTTCCCTCTCGCCACCGTCCACGGCCACAACGAGTTCGCCGCCAAAGCCTGTCCCTGCTTCGACGTTCAGAAAGAATTCGTCTGATACGTTAAATTCGTGTTAAAGTAATAAATGTCTTATACTTTTCACAAATAAAAAGACTATATTTGCAAACGTAAACTTTAGAGCCCAGTTGTGGGTTTTTGGTTATTAGGAAAAATAAATGGAGCTACCCGTGAGGACAGCTCCATTTTTTATATCTATTCAAGTACCTTATTATATAGAGAGCAAAAGCCTCTACGGCCCTGCTTACACGAGCACTACCGTCACACCTCGTGCAGCCTGTGCTCCCATGACGAGTGCCTGCTCTATATCGGCAGTCTTTGAAGGACCGCTGATGAATGTGCCGAAGTTGTACTTCGGATCCATTTCGATACGGGCATAAGCCTCGTGCATATTGTTCACCACCTTATCTTTCTCCAAGATGATGACGAGATACTCAGAAATGAAAAGCACGGCCTTCTCCTTCATCGTCTGTGGAATCCAGACGCAGCCGTTCTCTGCCACGCCCAATGCTCCACGAACGATTCCCACATCCGTGCCATTCAGATCGTTGGCCTCTGCCACCGTATCGGGGTTCTTCTGAGCTATCGTTATCTCTGGAAGATGAGAGGCGAAAACCTTTGCCTCGGGATATGCTCTCTTCACCAGTTCGTCAAGGCTCTCGCCTTCCTTGGCCTCTATCACGTGTCCTCCCACTGACTCTGTCATCTCAACAAACTGTCTCAAAGTATCCTCGTATTGGATGCCCTTCACTTCCACGGCAGGCATATCGAATTGAACGTGCGTATTCTTACGCAGTTTGTTCAGCAATTCTTCTTTTTTCATTTTACTTTCCCCTCCTTCCATAATTGATGAAACGATTTCTTCGCAAACTTGGGCATGGCGTGTCCGATGCCCCATGCATTCAGACGGCTGAAGTGTGTACAGCACTCTGGCACAAGATTGGCAAGGGGTGCAAACTTCAGGGCCGTGATATAGAGCGAAGGATGATCGAAGAGATACTTCATTCCGCAGGACATGGCTTTCTTGATGGGGTCGGCCTTGCCCAGCTTCTCCAAACTCTGACGCCACACATAAATCTGCGAGCCTGGTCCTACCTTGGAAGGACAGACATTGTCGCATGACAAGCACAGGGTGCAGGCTGATACGTTGTCGGCATACTGCTGTGGATTCTTCAGCATGCCCAGGTTTACACCGACAGGGCCGGGGATGAAATAGGTGTAACTGTATCCTCCCGAACGGCGATAGACGGGGCAGGTATTCATACAGGCGCCACAACGCATGCACTTCAGCGTCTGCCAGTGGTCCTTGTCGGCAAGGATGTCGCTTCTGCCATTGTCTACCAGCACCACGTGCATCTCGGCGCCTGGACGGGCCTGACGGAAATGGGAGGTATAAGTGGTGGTGGGCTGACCTGTACCGCAGCGACAAAGCAAGCGCTGGAATACGGCCAAAGACTGATAGTCGGGAACCAACTTCTCTATACCCATTGCCACGATGTGGAGCTTGGGCATGGAGGTTGTCATGTCGGCATTGCCCTCGTTGGTGCATACCACACAGTCGCCTGTGGCTGCCACACCAAAGTTGCAGCCTGTCATTCCGGCACCTGCCTCCATAAACTGGTTGCGCAGATGATGGCGGGCGCAGCGGGTCAGGTATGTCGGGTCGTAGTTGCCTGTTTCCTTGGAGATGCCTTTCTCCTCAAACATTCTTCCCACTTCCTCACGCTTCAGGTGGATGGCTGGCATCACGATGTGGCTGGGTTTTTGGTGCAGCAACTGTATGATGCGCTCTCCCAGGTCGGTTTCCACCACATCAATGCCATGCTGTTCGAGGTAAGGATTCATCTCGCATTCCTCGGTAAGCATCGACTTCGACTTCACCATCTTTTTCACGTTGTGATCCTTGAGGATACCGAGCACTATCTCGTTGAACTCCTGTGCATCCTTTGCCCAGTGCACCTTGACACCACGGTTCTCCAGATTCTTGGAGAACATATCGAGGTAATCGGCCAGATGGGTGATGGTATGTTTCTTGATTTCTGACGCATGCTCGCGAAGGTCTTCCCATTCGGGCAACTGCTGCGCCATGTTGTCTCTCTTCTGGCGCACCGACCAGAAGGTGTTGTCGTGCCAGGTGGTCTTCTCTACGTTCTGCGTAAACTTCGCAGCTCTCTTGGAATGTTCTGTACTCATAGTCCTGCAGATAGTATTTGTACAACATGAATAAACTTGATGGGCATCTTCTCTTTCTTGGCAATGCCTGCCATGTGCATGAGGCACGAAGAGTCGGGACCGGTCACATACTCGGCACCTGTAGCCATGTGGCGACGAATCTTGTCCTCGCCCATTCGTGTGGACACGGCAGGCTCCTCGATGGAGAACATGCCGCCGAAGCCACAGCACTCATCCTTGCGCTCGGGCTCGTGGATGGTGATTCCTTCAACCATCTGCAACAGGTCGATGATCTTGTTGAAAGGAGCTACATGCTGCTCTGAGGGGGAGGAAAGTCCCAACTCCCTCACGCCATGGCAACTGTTGTGTACACTCACCACATGGGCAAACTTGCCCGGCACATGGTCGACCTTGAGCACATCGTGCAGAAACTCCACAATGTCCATAATCTTTTTTGAAGCCACGCAGTCGTGCTTGCCCTCCAAAATCTTAGGGTAATAAACTCTCACATAGGCTGCACACGAGGCTGAAGGTGCCACGATGTAGTCATAATCTTTGAAGATATCATCGAAGGTTTCTATCACCTTCATAGACTTGTCCTGAAAGCCAGCATTTGCCATCGGCTGACCACAACAGGTTTGTCTTTCTGGATATCCCACTTCAAGCCCATAATGTCTGAGCAACTTGTATGTAGCCACACCCGCTTCTGGATAAAGCGCATCTACATAGCAAGGGACGAATAATCCGACTTTCATTGTTGTATAAGAATCTTTTTGCTATAAATTTTATGTCTTGTATATTTTCTGTAACGTTTGCAAAAGTAATAAAAATATCACAAACTCAAAACATTCTTAAAAGAAAAATATTATTATTGATATTATTTAATAAGCAAAGAAATTTGCAGAAGTCAAAAAAATGATGTAACTTTGCATCCAGAAATAATGTATTTGACCTAAACAACCCAAATACAACCCTAAGCATTAGATACAATTCAAGAACAAACTTATAGTTATAAAAATAATGATGAAGAAACAGCTTAAGAAAGTCCTCGTACTGGGTTCCGGTGCTTTGAAAATCGGCCAGGCAGGTGAGTTTGACTATTCCGGTTCGCAAGCCCTCAAGGCTTTGCGTGAGGAGGGTATCAGTTCCATCCTCATCAATCCCAATGTTGCAACGATTCAGACAAGTGAAGGTATCGCAGACAAGGTTTATTTCTTGCCAGTGACACCTTTTTTTGTAACTGAAATCATCAAGAAGGAGCGCCCCGACGGCATCATGCTCGCATGGGGTGGACAGACTGGCCTCAACGTGGGTACAGAACTCTATCTTAGTGGTGTGCTCAAGGAATACGGCGTGCAGGTTCTCGGCACATCGGTAGAGGCTATCATGAACACCGAAGACCGCGACCTCTTCGTGAAGGAGCTCAACAAGGTTGACCTCAAGGTGCCGGTAAGCCACGCCTGCGAGAACATGGAAGAGGCTGTCGACGCTGCCCGCAAGATAGGCTATCCTATCATGATTCGTTCGGCTTATGCGCTGGGCGGTCTCGGCTCTGGTGTCTGCAAGACTGAGGAGGAGTTCAAGGAGATTGCTGAATCGGCCTTTACCTTCGCACCTCAGGTGCTCGTAGAGGAGAGCCTGAAGGGATGGAAGGAGATTGAGTTTGAGTGCATCCGCGATGCCAACGACCGCTGCTTCACCGTTGCCTCTATGGAGAATTTCGACCCATTGGGCATTCACACGGGCGAGTCTATCGTTGTGGCTCCTACCTGTTCGCTTACCGATGAGCAGGTGAAGATGCTGCAGGACATCGCCGTGAAGTGCGTGCGCCATCTTCAGATTGTTGGCGAGTGCAACATCCAGTATGCTTTCAATGCCGAGACCAACGACTATCGCATCATCGAGATCAATGCCCGTCTGAGCCGTTCGTCTGCTCTTGCCTCTAAGGCTACCGGTTATCCGCTCGCCTTTGTGGCTGCCAAGATTGCCCTTGGCTATACACTCGACCAGATAGGTGAGATGGGAACTTCCAACTCGGCCTATGTGGCTCCTTCACTCGACTATATGATCTGTAAGATTCCCCGTTGGGACCTTACCAAGTTTGCCGGTGTAAGCCGCAAGATCGGTTCTTCGATGAAGTCGGTAGGTGAAATCATGTCTATCGGCCGCTCTTTCGAGGAGATGCTCCAGAAGGGTCTGCGCATGATCGGTCAGGGAATGCACGGTTTCGTAGGCAACGACCACACCAAGTTCGACAACCTGGATGAGGAGCTTTCCAATCCTACCGACCTCCGTATCTTTGCCATCGCCCAGGCTTTGGAGGAAGGCTACACCATCGAGCGCATCGAGGAGTTGACCAAGATCGACCCTTGGTTCATCGAGCGCATGAAGAATATTGTAGACTACAAGCACAAGCTTTCTGAATACAACACATTGGAGGAGATTCCTGCCGAGGTATTGCGCGAGGCCAAGGTTTTGGGCTTCTCTGACTTCCAGATAGGCCGCTTCGTACTGAAGACACTGGACACCAATATGGAGAAGGAGGTTCTCGCTGTTCGTGCCCAGCGCAAGAAGCTGAACATCCTGCCTGCCGTGAAGCGCATCCCTACTGTGGCCAGCGAGCATCCCGACCTGACCAACTATCTCTACATGACTTACGCCGTAGAGGGTTACGACATCAACTACTACAAGAACGAGAAATCGGTCATCGTACTGGGTTCGGGTGCTTACCGCATCGGTTCGTCCGTAGAGTTCGACTGGTGTTCGGTCAATGCCATCAACACAGCCCGTAAGTTGGGCTACAAGTCTATCATGATCAACTACAACCCCGAGACCGTGTCTACCGACTACGATATGTGCGACCGTCTCTACTTCGATGAGCTTTCGTTCGAGCGTGTACTCGATGTCATCGACCTGGAGTCACCACGTGGTGTGATTGTATCTGTAGGTGGTCAGATTCCTAACAACCTGGCTATGAAGCTCCATCGCCAGTCTGTGCCAATCCTGGGTACATCTCCTGTGAACATCGACCGTGCCGAGAACCGCGGTAAGTTCTCTGCCATGCTCGACAAGTTGGGCATCGACCAGCCTAAGTGGAGCGCCCTCACCTCGATGGAGGATGTTCAGAAGTTCATCGACGAGGTAGGCTATCCTGTGCTCGTTCGTCCTTCCTACGTTCTTTCTGGCGCAGCCATGAACGTTTGCCACGACGATGATGAGTTGCGTCGCTTCCTCGAAGCTGCTTCTGAGGTTTCCAAGGAGTACCCTGTGGTTATCTCTCAGTTTATGACAGAGACCAACGAGATAGAGTTCGACGGTGTGGCTCAGAACGGCGAGGTAGTAGAGTACGGTATCTCAGAGCACGTAGAGTATGCGGGTGTTCACTCCGGCGACGCTACGATGACCTTCCCTGCTCAGCAGATTTCCTTCGCCACAGCCCGTCAGATCAAGAAGATCTCTCGTGCCATTGCCAAGGAGCTCAACATCTCAGGTCCTTTCAATATCCAGTATCTGGCCAAGGGTCGCGACGTGAAGGTGATCGAGTGCAACCTCCGTGCTTCCCGCTCATTCCCATTCGTGAGCAAGGTATTGAAGCGCAACTTCATCGAGACGGCAACACGCATCATGCTCGATGCTCCTTACCAGAAGCCAGACAAGTCGGCTTTCGATATCGACCGCATGGGTGTGAAGGCTTCACAGTTCTCATTCGCCCGTTTGCAGAACGCGGACCCAGTACTTGGCGTCGACATGAGTTCTACAGGTGAGGTAGGCTGTATGGGCGACACCTTCGAGGAGGCATTGCTCAACTCGCTGATTGCCACAGGCTACAAGATTCCTTCAAAAGAGAAGGGCATCATGATTTCGAGCGGTGGCACCAAGGAGAAGGCTTCCATGCTCGATGCCGCCCAGGCTCTGGTAAAGAACGGCTACGCCGTTTATGCCAGCGAGGGAACAGCCAAGTTCCTCAACGACAATCATGTGAAGGCTATTGCCGTGGCTTGGCCCGACGAGGATCACAAGGACATGCCTAACGTGATGGAAATGATTGCCGACCACAAGTTCGACCTCATCGTGAACATTCCAAAGAACCATACCAAGCGAGAGCTTACCAATGGTTACAGAATCCGTCGCGGTGCCATCGACCACAACATTCCATTGATGACCAACGCACGCTTAGCCTCTGCCTTCATCGAGGCTTTCTGCACACTCTCGCAGGACGACCTGCAGATTAAGAGTTGGCAGGAGTACGAGTAATCTCGCTGTTTTTAGGCACGGATTACACGGATTTATACGAATACGCCCTGTTAGGTGTACAAGTAAATTCGCACGCAAGGATTTACCCACACGCCCTGAAAGGGCAGAAGCTCCTAGCCCAGGGCAATCGCCCTGGGTTAGATAACAATCAGCAAAGTCGCCCTGTAAGGGCAAAAGCTTTATATATTGCTATGTATTTTAAAGCTTTTGCCCTTACAGGGCGACTTGTTTGCGCCATAAGGTTACCCAGGGCGCTGCCCTGGGCTAGGAGCTTCTGCCCTTTCAGGGCGTGCTGCCAAAAACTTACTTCTGCCCTTTACCTTTGCTTTACCCTTCGGCCTGCGATTTTCAATTCCCTTCGGCCGGTGACCGTTGGTTCAGGGCGACAATCTTGCGGAATATTTTGTCCTTACTGAATAGAAAAGAAAACGAAATGATCACTTTCTCATTATTTTGTTGTACCTTTGCAAACAGAAATAAGAATAAAGAATGATAGTTTGTATAGCAGAGAAACCCAGTGTTGCCAAAGACATAGCCCGCATCATAGGCGCAAACTCGGCACACGACGGATATATGGAAGGTAACGGATACCAAGTAACCTGGACCTTCGGCCACTTGTGTGAGCTGAAGGAACCCGACGACTATACCCCCATGTGGAAAAGATGGAGCCTTTCGGCCCTGCCCATGATTCCACAAAGATTCGGCATCAAGCTCATCAATGACGAAGGCATCAAGCGACAGTTTGATACCATAGAGCGACTGATGCAGGCGGCCGACAGCATCATCAACTGTGGTGACGCCGGACAGGAAGGTGAGCTCATACAGAGATGGGTGATGCAGAAAGCACAGGCCAAATGTCCCGTAAAGCGACTCTGGATTTCATCAATGACCGATGAAGCCATCCGACAGGGATTTCAGGAACTGAAAGACCAGAGTGAGTATCAGCCGCTCTACCTTGCCGGACTCTCACGTGCCATAGGCGACTGGATACTCGGAATGAACGCCACACGTCTATACACCCTGAAATACGGACAGAACAGACAGGTGCTCAGCATAGGACGTGTGCAGACTCCCACCCTTGCACTCATCGTGAACCGACAGAAAGAAATCGACAACTTCGAGCCAGAACCCTACTGGGTACTTGCCACCATCTATCGCGACACACAGTTTACTGCCACAAGCGGTAAATTCACCAGCAAGGAGGAAGGCGAGAAAGCATTCAGCACCATCGCCGGAAAGCCCTTCACCGTGACTGCTGTCACCAAGAAGAAAGGCACCGAGGCGCCACCTCACCTCTACGACCTCACATCGCTGCAGGTGGACTGCAACAAGAAGTTCAGCTATTCTGCCGACATGACGCTCAAGCTCATACAGAGCCTCTACGAGAAGAAATTTACTACCTATCCTCGTGTGGACACCCAGTTTCTTACCGACGACATCTACCCCAAATGTCCTCAGATTCTCAATGGTGTGAGTCAGGCAAAGATCAACTGCCAGCAGAAATACCTGCCCCTGATACAGCAACTGGCAGCAACAGGAAAGAAACTGCCCAAGAGCAAAAAGGTGTTCGACAACAGCAAAGTGACCGACCACCATGCCATCATCCCTACAGGAGTGCCACCCTCGGGACTTACAGATATGGAAGCCAATGTGTACGACCTCATTGCCAAGCGCTTCATCAGTATCTTTTATCCTGACTGCAAGTTCTCTACCACAACCGTCTTGGGCGAAGTAATCGGCGAGACTGACGGTAAAGAACAGAAGGTGGAATTCAAAGTGAGCGGCAAGGAAATACTCGAACCAGGCTGGAGAGATGTATATGCCAAGGAGTCAAACAACAAAAACACCGACGAGGAGGAGTCGGACGGCAACAACAGCAAGAAGGAAAACGTAGAAGAACGCACCCTGCCCGCATTCGTAAAGGGCGAGAGCGGTGACCACAAGCCCACACTCACGGAGAAGTGGACCACACCGCCCAAATACTACACCGAAGCCTCGCTGCTCAGAGCCATGGAGACGGCTGGAAAGTTTGTGGAAGACGAAGAACTGCGCGCTGCCCTGAAGGAGAACGGAATAGGCAGACCTTCATCGCGTGCCGGCATCATCGAAACCCTCTTCAAGCGACACTACATAAGGCGACAGCGAAAAAACCTCGTTGCCACACCTACGGGTATCGAACTCATCGACACCATCAACGAGGAACTGCTGAAAAGCTGCGAGCTGACAGGTATCTGGGAGAAGAAGTTGCGCGACATAGAGCACAAGACCTACGACCCTGCCGACTTCATCAACGGACTGAAGGAACAGATCAACCAGATTGTGAAAGACGTGCTGTCGGACAACAGCGCACGCCACGTCACCATAACCACCGAGGAAGACCTCAAGAAAAAGCCTGCAGCCAAGAAAACAACGGCAAGAAAGCCTTCGGCGACTGGAACATCGCAGCCTGCGACTCCTGCAGCAAACGAAGACCCAATGGTAGGCAAGCCCTGCCCACTGTGTGGAAAGGGAACCATCATCAAGGGAAAGACAGCCTACGGATGCAGCAACTGGAAGGAAGGATGCCAGTACAGACTGCCATTCGACAAGATGTAAATCTCTGAGGCTTCGCAAGTACGGAAGTTGAGTAAATCTCTGGTAAGAAAAAATAATTCACCCCTTTTTACGTTATCCTAATATGAAACATATTAGACGGAACACAATGCTCTTGCTCATCAGCAGCCTCCTGCTGATGAGCTGTGGAGCAGACAAGTATATGAAGAAAGGCGAGAAGTTTCTCGCCTTAGGCGAATACTACGATGCCGCCGACCAGTTCAAGCAGGCTTACACGCGTACGCCAGCCAAGGAGCGCGACACCCGTGGAAAACGGGCTCTGAAGATGGCTCAATGCTACCAGCGCATCAATGCCACACCCAAAGCCATAGCTGCCTATCGAAACGCCATACGCTACAACCAGGCATCGAAGGAAGACCAACTGGCCTATGCCCGACAGTTGCTCAAGAATGGCGACTACCGACAGGCTGAGAAGGTGTTCCTGATGCTCAAAGACTCCATGCCTGGAAACCAGCTCGTTGCCAACGGACTGAAGTCGGCACAGATGGCACCCGAATGGAAGAAGCAGGGAAGCCGATACATCGTAAAACGCATGGATGTCTTCAACTCACGACGCCACGACTATTCGCCCGTACTCTTCGGCGATGACTACGACCAACTTTATTTTACCTCGACACGCAACGAGGCGCTGGGAGACGAACTGAGTGGAATCACAGGCACCAAGGCTGGCGACATCTTCCTCTCAGAAAAAGACGACCGAGGGAAATGGAGCAAACCCGAGGCCATAGGCACCGGACTGAACACCGACTATGATGAGGGAGCCTGCTGCTTTACGCCCGATGGCAGGGAAATGTATCTCACCCAGTGTGTCACCGACCCCTCATCGCCACGTTATGCACAGATAGCCACCTCACCACGTTCGGATGCGGCTTGGGGAAAAGCCACGATGCTGGAAGTGACGAAAGACACACTGAGCAGCTATGCCCATCCTGCCATCTCGCCCGATGGAGAATGGCTCTATTTCGTTTCCGACATGCCAGGAGGAATGGGCGGACTCGACATCTGGCGTGTCAGACTTACGGCTGCCGGACTGGGAGGAGTAGAGAACCTTGGCGAACCTGTCAACACTCCTGGCGACGAGATGTTTCCTACCTTCCGTCCCAATGGCGACCTGTACTTCAGCAGCAACGGACATCCCGGACTGGGCGGACTCGACATCTACATAGCCAAAGTAGATGCCAAGACACGCCAATACAAGATAGAACATCCTGGTTATCCACTCAACTCAGAGGGCGACGACTTCGGAATGACCTTCGAGGGACCTCACAACCGAGGCTTCTTCTCGTCCAACCGTAAAGACGGACGCGGATACGACCATATCTACTCGTTCGAGAACCCCGAAATCGTTACCACCATCAAGGGATGGGTTTACGAGATGGGCGGTTATGAGCTTACTGCCGCACAGGTAATGGTGGTGGGCAACGACGGAACCTACAAGAAACTGCCTGTCAAGGGCGACGGCTCTTTCACTCTTCCCATCAAGCCTCATGTGGACTATCTGCTGATGGCATCGTGCAAGGGATTCCTCAATCACAAGGAAGAACTGCGTGTCGACACCGCCAAAGAGAGCAAGGAATATGTGCTGCAGTTCCCCTTGGCTTCTATCACAGCCCCGGTTCTTATCGACAACATCTTCTACGATTTCGACAAAGCCACCCTTACACCTGCCAGCACCAAGGCTCTCGACGAGCTCACAGCGCTGCTCAAGGAGAACCCTAATGTAACCATTGAGTTGGGTGCCCATTGCGACTATAAGGGAAGTGCCGAATACAATCAGCACCTCTCGCAACGAAGGGCTCAGGCTGTAGTCGACTATCTCATCGCCCACGGCATAGCCAAAGACAGGCTCACGCCAAGAGGTTACGGATGGGAAAAGCCGAAGACCGTACGCAAGAAGATGACCGAGAAATATCCATGGCTCAAGGAAGGCGACGTGCTCACCACCGAGTTTATCACCAAGCAGACCAAAGAGCATCAGGAAATATGCAACCAGCTGAACCGACGCACCGAGTTTATCGTGCTGCGTACTACCTACGGACTCTTCGACGAGAAGGGAAATCTGAAGAATCCGCCTCAGCCCAAACAAAAGAAAGAAAACAAAAACGCAGAAGACGTCTTCGACATCGACTTCTGACAATAAGCAATAACACTACATCATGACCAAGATATTACCAGAAGAGTTTATACAGCAAACCCAGAAACTGATGGGTGAGGAAATGTTTGCGCAACTTTCCGACGCCATCTGTCATTCAGAGCCACCAACAAGTATCAGACTCAATCGGTTCAAAGCGCCACAGGGAACGCATCTTGCCGACAATAGCAGCACAGATGCTGAAGCCGAAGCGAAGACACATCATGAGTCGGAAAAAACGGCTGCCTCTATTGTGCCCTGGTGTCCCGACTATGGCAGATACCTTACAGAAAGGCCCAACTTCACCTTCGACCCACTCTTCCATGCCGGTCTGTATTATGCCCAGGAAGCCTCTTCCATGTTTGTCGACCTCGTGGTAAGACAACTCATTCACGAGCCTGTTGTCATGCTCGACCTTTGTGCTGCACCTGGCGGAAAGTCTACAGCCGTGCGTAATGTCCTTCCCGACGGCAGTCTGCTCATCAGCAATGAACCCATGCGCACACGAGCACAGATTCTCGCAGAGAACATGCAGAAGTTCGGACACCCCGACGTTATCGTAACCAATAACTACCCCAAGGATTTCCAGAAGGCTGGCGTTCTCTTTGATGTCATCCTCGCTGATGTGCCCTGTTCGGGAGAAGGCATGTTCCGCAAAGACGACGGGGCAATAAGCGAATGGAGCATTGACAATGTAAACAACTGCAGTTCTCTGCAACGCAGCATCATCGAGGACATTTGGCCCTGCCTCAAACCTGGCGGACTGCTTATCTACTCTACCTGCACCTTCAACAAACTCGAGGACGAGTTGAACGCAGCCCACATCATCTACATGAAGGGAGCAGAACCTGTAGAACTCGATATTGACGAGGCGTGGGGCATCACGGGCAATCTGACTCACCACAATTTCCCTGTATATCGTTTTCTGCCAGGCAAGACACGCGGCGAAGGACTCTTCCTCACCGTCATGAGAAAGAACGAGGATGCAGAGACACTCGACATCAAATCCGACAGATATAACAAGAGCAGAAAAAAAATAAAGGGAAAAAGCAGGGGCAACTCACCCTATTTACACATCCCCCAGGACTGGATCAATCATCCAGAATCCTATCAGGGCGCACGCATAGGCGATCATCTGTACGCCATATCGGAGTCATGGAGCAACATCTTTGACAGCGCATCTCCCAACCTCAAAGTTCTGCACGCTGGCATCGAGATAGGAACCATTAAAGCCTCACTCATTCCAGCACAAAGTCTGGCGCTGTCTATCGACTTGTCACGCCAAACATTCCCACAGGTAGAACTCAATTATGCCGATGCCTTGCGCTATCTGCGCAAAGAGGCTGTCAATCTGCCTGAAGGCACACCGCGCGGCTATGTGCTCGTCACCTATCGTGGAATTCCTTTAGGCTGGGAGAAGAACATCGGCAACCGTGCCAACAATCTCTACCCACAAGAATGGAAGATAAAGAGCAGCCACGTACCCGAAACCGACAAGCCTGTCATCACATGGTAAAACAGCAAGAAATAAGCCTCATCGCCTGCATTGCCCAGAATGGCGCCATCGGTTTTCACAACCATCTGCTCTACCCTATCAGGCAGGACATGCAGCGATTCAAGACGCTCACCACGGGACATACCGTCATCATGGGCAGGATGACTTATCTGTCGTTGCCCAACGGACCTTTGCCCAACAGGCGCAACATCATCGTCTCCAAGACAATGAGGAAGGAACAGAGTGCAGAGATGACATCTGCGAATGAAGCAGAATCAAAAAACAGAGAATTGTGTCATGCATCAGCACTTCAATACGAGGTGTGCCGCAGTTTGGAAGAAGCACTTTCCCGATGCCGCGACCAAGGCGAGAAAGAAGTGTTCATCATCGGCGGAGCCATGCTCTATCGGTCAGCCCTCAGTCTTGCCACTCGTCTGTACCTCACCATCGTAGAAGATACGCCACAACAGGCAGATGCCTTCTTTCCTCTCACAGCCAACGAGGTGGAATGCTTAAACCAAGCAGGATGGAAGAAAGTGAAGGAGGAGACACATAACGAAGGCAAACTCACATTCCGATTTGTGGACTTAGAGAAATGTTAGAAAAACGTAAAAATAAAGACAACAAAATCATGCTGAAAAAATTATTCGGTTTTGACCCAGCTCAAAACAAGTTGAAAACAGAGATTGTGGCAGGTATTACCACCTTCCTCACCATGGCCTACATCCTGGCCGTAAACCCCAACATCTTCAGTAGTCTTGCCTCTCAGGGCATGGATACACACGCAGTATTCACCGCCACAGTACTGGCTGCTGTAGTAGGAACACTCATCATGGCAATATATGCCAAGAAACCTTTCGGACTGGCTCCCGGCATGGGACTGAACGCCTTCTTCGTCTTCACCGTGTGCCTCACCATGGGCTATCCCTGGCAAATGGCGCTCACGGCAGTACTTATCGAGGGTTTCATCTTTATCATCCTGTCAGCAACAGGCATTCGTTCGCTGATGGTTGATGCCATTCCTGCCTCTCTGAAACGTGCCATTGGGGCAGGTATCGGCCTCTTTATCGCCTTCATAGGTCTGAAGAATGCAGGCATCGTAGCTGCCAATGCCGCCACTCTTGTGACGATAGGAAAAATAACAGAAGGCTCGGCCCTGTTGGGTGCCATAGGCATCGTCATCACCAGTGTGCTTGTCATCAAGAAAGTGCCTGGAAGTCTGCTTATCGGCATCATCGCCACCACGCTGATTGGTATTCCTATGGGCATTACGAAGATTACGGGTCTGATAGACATTCCTCCTTCGATTACCCCCATTTTCTGTCAGTTTGACTTCTCCCGCATTTTCTCTATCGACATGGTAATCATTGTGCTGACATTTCTCTTTATCGATATGTTCGACACTATGGGCACCCTGGTTGGCGTATGTACCAAGGCAGGCATGATGAGCCCAGACGGCAAGATACATGGACTGAACAAGGCTTTCATGGCAGATGCTGTGGCAACAGTGACAGGAGCCTGCTTCGGAACCAGTACCACCACTACATACGTGGAGAGTGCATCAGGCGTAGCCCAGGGCGGTAGGACAGGTCTCACGGCTTTTGTCACAGCAATCTGCTTCCTGATAGCATTGTTCTTTGCTCCCCTGTTCCTGTCAGTTCCTGCTGCCGCTACCACTCCTGTGCTCGTCATCGTGGGCTTGTTTATGATGTCGCCCATCAAGGATATCAATATGAACGACTATGCCGAGTCGATTCCTGCCTTCATCACCATCGTGATGATGCCGCTCACATATAGCATTTCCGACGGAATCCTGTGCGGTATGATCAGTTATGTACTTATCAACGCATTGTGTGGAAACTTCAAGAAGTTGAGCATCACCATGTGGGTATTGGCGATTTTATTCGTACTGAAGTATATTTTCATTTAGAGAAGTTAAGGAAGTTAGAGAAGTTAGAGAAGTTAAATTCTCTAACTTCCCTATTTGCGAAAGTTGCCGTTACTTATATATAAAATAAGAACCTCCATCGCTCTTACAGTATTTTTTGAGCAACGACTGTATGTATTCGGCATTGGCACGCACCTGTTGCTCGTTTCCATCATAGCCATTAATAAGCACCACAAGATGAGAGGTTTCTGACATCATCTTGGTGCGCTCATTGTCGCTGGTTGGCGTTCCAACGCCTCCCAGACTGTCTCTGTATACAGGCAGTCCCTCGATATTGATGTTTCCTCTTCCTATTCCCTCGTAAGGTTCACCGGCCTTGCCAACGCCCAGTGTTAGTGTATCGCCCTCAAACTTGTCGGCATCAAATCCTCCGATGCTGTAACCGAATGCGATGCTGGCAAGGTTGACCAGGTCGACGAGCGTGTCTCTCTGATAGAGTTGTTTGCCCTGAAGCATTCTCCTGATGAGCGCCTCGGAAGCAGGACGATAGCGCGAAGGATCTTTTCCGCAGGCACGATAAACCTTCCTTGTGGCGGCAATGCCACTCATTTCCTTCAGCGACTCTGTAGTCAGCGTGTCTCTGTATTTCTCGCCAAGGGCGTTAATCTCGTCCCACAGTTCCTGGCAATAAGGTGAGTTCTGTACATTGGCTTCCACACAAGCCCCTACGAATTTGGGGCAAACTGTTTCTATCTCTTCTGATACGATAATTTTCATTTGCTGTATGTTTTAGTTGAAGATTCCATTGCTGTTGCAAAAATACAAAACTTTTCTGACAGTAGACGAAGGTATCAGGTATAAAAACAAGAATCCCTGCAAATCTTACGATTTACAGGGTTTATCTTGGGTGGAAGGTGGGACTCGAACCCACGACATTCAGAACCACAATCTGACGCTCTAACCAACTGAACTACATCCACCATTTGGCTTTAAAAAAGAGTTATTTCTTTTAAGCGAGTGCAAAGGTACGGAATTTATTTGGAATAACCAAACAAATTCCGCATTTTTTCTAAAAAATTACTTTGCAGGAGTTGCGGGCACCGCAGGAGCAGCCTTTTCAGCAGCATTCTGTGCCGCAGGAGCAGCATTCTGAGCAGCAGGAGCAGCATTCTGAGCAGCAGGCGCAACCTTCTTGGCAGCATCGCTGTTAGCACCTGGCATAGCAGGCAGCGCTGTCTGTTCCTGTGTAGCACCTTCCATCACGCTATTGTCGCCGATAGCCTGAGGAGCCACATAAGCACAAGCAACACTGAGGACAACCATCGCTGCAGCGAGTCCCCATGTCAATTTTTCCACTAAGTCGGTAGTCTTGCGAACTCCCATGATAGAGTTGGTTGAAGAGAAGTTGGAAGCAAGTCCACCACCTTTAGATTCCTGGATGAGCACGATGAAAATCATCAGCAGTGAAGCCAGGACGATTAAAATTACAAATAATGTGTAAGCCATTTTTGATTTTTGTTATTTATTATTTTTACTATTTATTATCAGTTTCTCCAAGAATCGCATCTGGTCAGTATAGTATGCGCTCTTGTTGGGTTGTTTATGATAGAGTCGCTCAATGATTTCGTGCGCTCTCTCGTACTTGCCCTGTTTGATATAGATGCGTGCGAGTGTTTCGGTGAAGATACCGCTGTTCTCTGTAGTCTCGCTGTTGCTGTTGACCTCGTCGTCATCTATGACAGGTTTGTATTCAAGCTCAGCATCTGCTGTAGCATCGAGCTTAGGCAACTGAAATCCTCCATCGTCAATGAAGTCGTCGATAAGCGCCAGCGTGCGTGAGGAGTTGTTGTCCTTTTCCTGTTCCGCATCTTCTGTCTCCATCAGATAAGCCACATAGTCGACGGCAGCGTCGGCAGGCGTAGGCTTTCGCTTGTTTTTCTGTGCCGCGTCTTTCTCCCCTTCGGCATCATTGGGTATCGACTCGAGGAAGTTGTCTATCAAGTCGGAAGTTCGGTCGGAAGCATTGTTGGCATTTCCTGCCTTCTTCTCTTCCCGATGGGTTTCCTTCTTGAGTTGATAGTGAGCCGCCTCCACCATTCTGAATATTACCTTTCGGTCGGTGATATAGATAGCAGCCTTTCTCAGTTCCTCGTCGAAACTCGGGTCGTGGAGCAGGTAGAGGTTCTGCAACATCAAAAGGCGGGCTGTCTGATAGTACGGATAGAGTGCTAACAGTGCCCGGAGATCATAAAGCGTCTCCTTGTTCATCTCCTCAGGATGTTGTATCAGTCTACTTAATTCCACGTTATAATTTCGCGTTATATTTTATTTCCTAATCTTTATATACAGAGTGTCGGCATTTGATTCTTCACCCTTTACTCATTTACCAGTTGGCCACAGTAGCATTGAAGATCTGTTCCACCAGGTCTTTCACCATCTGTGTGACGAGTTCTTCCTGTACGGCGTTCAGACTCTGCGTTGTGTCGTAGCTCTTGGTAGAGGTAAACTGGCGCTCGAAGTCCTCGGCATGGTTCTTGTTGTTGGTGAATCTCACATTGACAGTCATCGACAGCTCGGTCTGTGCAGAGTATCCCTCACTCGATACCGACTTGTTTCGCTGGCTGTACTGTGTGATTTCTCCCTCTATCTTGAGGTCTCCATTTCGCTTCACCTGTATCAGTCGGGTGTGGCTGGCGAACTCATCCTTCAGCTGATTGTTGAACATCGGTCCCATAGGTCCCCAGACATAGGAGCTGCGAATAGGGAACTCGGCAAGCTCTATGGTCTTGGTTTTGGTATAGTCGATGCTGGCACCATTGAAGGCATACTTTACCGAGCATGCAGCCGTGGTGGCGATAATGGCGAAGATTACACCTATTATATATATATGCTTGAAGAGATGCTTCATTTTGTTATTTTCTTCTTGTCGTCTTAGCCTCTTGGCTTCTTTTATTTCTTCACATCGTCGTCATCGTCGTCCTCAGCCTCGTCGTTGTCGCCGAGCTTGTATGCCTTGATGCGTCGATACAGAGTTCTGTCGGATATTCCCAGTTCTTTGGCAGCTTTCTTTCGGTTGCCGTTGTTGCGTTCCAGTGCTTTCTCCACCATCTGCTTGCCCAGGTCGTTGAGGTTGAGTGTTTCCGCCTCATGTATTTCCTCCACTTCGGCATCCTCTGTGAATGGATGGTGCAACGCCTCACTTTCCTTTTCGACAGGGGCTGGATAGCTTATAGGGGTTATGGGTGTCAGGGGCTGTGGTTCGGCAAAGCCTTTGGCTCCGTTGAGCTGTCGTGCCTCGTCGAGCTGTTTGCGCAGCGAGTTCATGTCGCGCCGCAGGTCGCTAACGTTGCCCCTCAGTTCGTAGAGAATCTTGTAGAGCAGTTCGCGCTCACTCTCATAGCTGTGGGTTCCTCCCTGCCCTGGTGCGATGGTAGCCAACTGTGTGGTCTCCTCGTCTTGCGGAATGAACCTGAGCAGCGTCTGCGCGTCGATTTCCCTTTCCTCGCTCAGTACCGACATCTGTTCGGTAATGTTCTTGAGCTGTCTCACGTTGCCAGGCCATTTGTATTTCAGCATGATGGCCTTGGCGTCATCGGTAAGCACAATTTTAGGCAGTTTGTACTTCTCGGCCATCTGCATGGCGAAGAGTCGGAACAAGAGCAGGATATCGTTTCCCCTCTCTCGCAGAGGCGGCATCATGATGGGTATGGTGTTGAGGCGATAGTACAGGTCTTCGCGGAAGCGTCCCTCGCTGACGGCCTTTCTCATGTTGACATTGGTAGCCGCCACGATGCGCACATTCGTCTTGCGCACTTCCTGTCCGCCCACGCGTATGTATTCTCCCGTCTCGAGCACTCTCAGCAGTCTTGCCTGTGTGGCGATGGGCAGTTCGCCCACCTCATCGAGGAAGATGGTTCCCTTATTGGCGATGCCGAAATATCCCTCGCTCTCGCCTATGGCTCCGGTAAACGAACCTTTCTCATGACCGAAGAGTTCACTGTCGATGGTTCCCTCAGGAATGCTTCCACAGTTGATGGCGAAATACTTCTCCCGTCTGCGTGGAGAATTGTCGTGAATGACCTTCGGAATGATTTCCTTTCCCACACCGCTTTCTCCGATGATGAGCACAGAAAGATCAGTCGGTGCCACCTGCAGGGCGACATCGAGAGCTCGGTTCAATTCGTCGCTGTTGCCTACGATATTGTACCTCAATTTGATCTTCTGAAGTTCAGATGTATTCATTTAGCTGCCAAAATTACGCATTTTTTTTGAATTAACTGCAATATTGGCTTGAAAATAGTCCTTTTTTAACGTTTAGCCTCTGGCGAATCTGCTTTCTTCTTTGGAATAGCGAATCTCACCTTCTCGCTGTCGTCTCTTTTCTCGTGGAAGAGTTTGGGCAGTGGGTTCTCGCAGGCCTCGTCGTAACGGCTGCGATACCTGAAGGTGTCGATGGCCAGATAGACGGCATTTCTGAAGGCAGACTCATCGGCAGTATTTGTACCTGCAATCTCGTATCCGGGCGTGATATCAGCGCTGGTTCGGATGACAGGCATTCCTGCTGTATAGATAACGCCCCGTCCGTCGTTGATCGACTTGAATGGAGCTGTGGCCTGGTCGTGATACATGGCCAGAACACCGTCAAACTCTCTGAAGTCGCCATTGCCGAAGAAGTCGTCGGCAGGATAAGGTCCGAAGGCCTGTACGCCCTTGCCTGCCAGCTCGTCGATGGCAGGAATGATGATTTCCTTCTCCTCGTTTCCGCAGCTTGTCTCCTCATTGTTCTTGGGGTTGAGTGCCAGCACGGCGATACGTGGATTGCTGATGTTGAAGTCGCGCTTGATGGTTTGCTGGAAGAGGGTTGCCTTCTCTACGATTCTCTCTGCCGTGATCTGTACAGCAACCTCTTTGAGGGGCAGTTTCTCTGTCACCGAAGCGATGCGCAGCGTATCGCCCACGAGGATGCTGAGTCCCTTCTTTCCCTCACCGAGACAGGTCTCGATGTAGTGCTTGTGTCCCTTGAAGGCGAAGCCCTCGATGAATGCGTTCTGACTGTTGATAGGTGCTGTCACCAACACATCATACAGATCGTCTCTGAAGTCGGTCATGGCTCTGTCGAGTGCCTTCACCGCAGCCTGTCCCGACTCCTCTGTAGGCACACCCATGTCCACTTTCACCTCCTCCTCGACAGCCGCCAGAAGGTTGATGCGTCCTTCCTCAGCGTCTTCGGCCTTCTGGATGATGGAGAACTGGGCGGGCAGGTTCATGGCCTTGCGGTAGTAGGCTGCCACCTTGGGCGAGCCATAGACGATAGGCGTGCAAAGCTCCAGCATCTCGGGCTCTGCAAAGGTTTTAAAGATCAGTTCGTATCCGATACCATTGGTATCTCCATGGGTGATAGCCACCCTGATTTTCTTGTTGTCCATTTTGGATTCTTATTTTATTGTAGAAAGAGCAGCCTCGAGCTGCTTGATTAGTATTTTCTTTTTCTTTTCGGGCGCATAGACGAAGCCAATGACAGCCATGCTGCCCCGTGTCCTCATCACGTAGGGTCCGCCCATGGCGTCGCCCTTCATCTCCCACAGTCCCCGCCTCATTCCCTGCCTGTCGGCCTGGCTCATGTCGGCAAGCTGCATGTACATGCCGTCGGTCTCGCCGGGCAGGTTTCGCTTCAGGGCGCTGTCGGCCTGGGCCTTCAGGTCGTCACGGCTCCGGCCGTGGCTCTTGGTCTTGAAGAATATCAGGCTCTGCATTCCCGTGCTGGCATTGTCGGTGAGCCATGCGAAGTCTTTGGCTTGCTTACCGGCATTCATCGAGGCAGGAATCCTCATGCTGATGCCGAAGCGCTGCCTCATCTCCTTCTGTCTGTCGGGATTCTGTGGCACGGCGGTGGCAAGATGCCGTAGCTCCGATGTGTCGAAGAGACTCCTCAGCTTCCCGCCGTCCAGCCTGTGGCGAAGCTGCTCAGCCGACTGTGCCTGTATGTAGACGACGGTCTGCGGCACGGCACTCACGTCTTTCCTCATCTTCACGGCATAGCCTTTGTTATGGGCATTGATGTCCACCACGATGCGGTTTCTCACCAGCTGGTAGCTTCCGCGCACCTTTCCCTTCCTCACCTGTATGAGGCTGAACATCGGTTCGGGCTGTGGCAGATGCGGCATATCGGCCGTCATCATCCGGGTCACGATGCTGTCGCTGTCGCCTTCCAGCACCACCTCGTAGGGCAGCCCGGTACTTGCGGGTTTTCTTCCACCCATGCCATCGCAGCCGACGAGTGTCAGCGCCAGGCAGCACAGCGCGGCACTAAGCCTGTTCGTTCTCATGCTGTCTTATCTCTCCTATCTTCTTCGATGTGCTCAGCAGTCCACAGGCAGCATAGATGTCCTGTCCACGGCTGGCGCGGATGGTGGTGAACACACCGTGCTGGGTCAGATAGTCGCGGAACTGCTCCATCTTCTCGTCGCTCACTCCCTGCAGCGGGATGTCGGGAATCTGATGGAAGCGTATCAGGTTGAAGCGGCAGTCGAGCCCTTTCACCAGCCTGATGATGGCCTTGGCGTGCTGCATGCTGTCGTTCAGCCCCTTGAAGACGATGTATTCGAACGAGAGTCGGCGCTGATGCGAGAAGTCGTAGTTGCGCAACAGTTCCACCACCTGTTCTATTCCCATTCCTCTCTCTGCCGGCATCAGCTCGGCACGCTCTGCCGGTATCGGGTCGTGCATGGAGATGGCCACGTGGCACTCGCTCTCCTCGAGGAATCGTTTCAACTTATTCTTCACGCCCACCGAACTGACGGTGATGCGCTTGGGGCTCCATGCCCAACCATAGTCGGCAGTCAGGATGTCCGTGGCACGGAGCACATTGTCGAGGTTGTCCATTGGCTCGCCCTGCCCCATGAACACGATGTTGGTCAACTTGTCCACCTCGGGCAGCGAGTATATCTGGTTGAGGATGTCGCCTGCAGGCAGACTGCCCTCAAACCCCTGCTTTCCTGTCTGACAGAACAGGCAGTTCATCTTGCACCCCACCTGTGACGATACACAAAGCGTGGCGCGGTCTTTGTCGGGGATGTAGACCGTCTCGACAAACTTTCCGCTCCGTGTGGGGAACAGATACTTGATGGTTCCGTCTACCGAGTGCTGTGCGTCGGAATATCCGAAGCATCCTATTTCGTATTCTTCAGCCAGCTTGGCACGGTTGGCTTTCGATATGTTCGTCATCTCGTCGATGCTCTTCACATGCTGCTGATAGAGCCATTTTGCCATCTGTCCACCGGTGAAGGCAGGCATGCCCAAATCCTTGGCCACCTGCTTCAGTTCGGCGAGTGTCAGACCGAGAAGATATTTTTTTTCGTTATTCATAGTGCAAAGATACGCTTTTTTGCTGAAAAATTGTTATCTTTGCCACATATTTTAAGATAATAAGCAAAAATGAGAGAAAAAATAGACCTTTTCTTGCCTTTTGAAGCCTTGGAGAAGGGTGAAGAAACGCTGCTCGAGCTTCATGAGAACAAGACGGTTCAACATATCAATCTGCTGGTAAGCAGCGACTTTGCCTCGCAGCACCAAGTGCCCGAAGGCTGTACCTTTGTAGTAATCGACAGAATGGAGTCATCCAACACGGTGATGAGCATAGCCGAGAACACGGATGCCGACTATCTGCTGTTGTGCACCAGGATGACGTCGGTGCGCTGGGGGCTCTATGCCCTGGAACGCTTTCTGCGCACTGCCGACGACACGGGAGCGGTGATGGTCTACAGCGACCACTACTCCTTGGAGGAAGGCGCCCTGACGAAGCATCCCGCCATCGACTATCAGGCAGGAAGCCTCCGCGACGACTTCGACTTCGGCAGCCTGTGGCTCATCAAGTCGCAGGCTCTGCTCGACTATGTGGCACAGACCGACCGTGTGGATTATCAGTATGCCGGACTCTACGACCTGCGCCTGTATCTGAGCAGAAAGGGCGAGATATTCCATCTCAACGAATATCTCTACACCGAGGCCGAGCTCGACACCCGCAAGAGCGGCGAGAAACAGTTCGACTATGTCAATCCGCGCAACCGCGAAGTACAGATTGAGATGGAGCGTGCCTGCACAGCCCATCTCGAGAAGGTGGGAGCCATCGTCGACACCAACTTCTACCGCCAGCCCGACTTCGACGAGCAGGACTTCGCCTGCGAGGCCTCTGTCGTCATTCCCGTGTTCAATCGCGAGAAGACCATTGCCGACGCTGTGAAGAGCGCCCTGTCCCAGAAGACCAACTTCCCCTATAATGTCATCGTGGTCAACAACCATTCCACCGACAGCACCGGTGAAATCCTCGACTCGATAGACGACGGGCGTCTGATACAGATAGTGCCCGGCCGCACCGATCTGGGCATCGGCGGCTGCTGGAATGTGGCTGTCAACAGCGACCATTGCGGAAAGTTCGCCGTACAGCTCGACAGCGACGACCTGTATTCCTCACCCAAGACACTGCAGAAGATCGTCGACGCCTTCCACGAGCAGAAGGCAGCCATGATCATCGGCTCGTACCGCATGTGCGACTTCGACCTCAACACCCTGCCCCCGGGACTCATCGACCACAAGGAATGGACCGAAGACAACGGCTGCAACAACGCCCTGCGCATCAATGGTTTGGGAGCACCACGCGCCTTCTTTACACCCTTGGTGCGACAGATACAGTTCCCCAACACCTCCTATGGCGAAGACTACGCCCTGGGACTGGCTTTCTCGCGCCGTTACCGCATAGGCCGCATCTACGACGAGCTCTATCTCTGCCGCCGCTGGGGTGGCAACAGCGACGCAGCTCTCAGCGTGGAGCGGGTGAATGCCAACAACCTATATAAAGACCGCCTGCGCACCATGGAGCTCAAGGCCCGACAGCAGATGCTGCAGGGCAAGGCCGACATCATGGAGGACAGCAGCATCTCGCGCTTCTTCAACCGACAATTGGAGATGTGGAAAGACGCACGCCACCGCTTCCGCGACCTCAAGCACGTAGAGGTGCGCCAGCTCTCCGACCAGCTGAAGGTGCAGTTCAATCCTGCACGCATCGTCAGCACAGGCGCCAAGATAGACAAGCACACACTCGGCGAGCGCCCCTGCTTCCTGTGCGAGCGAAACCGCCCCAAGGAACAGATGACCAAGCAGATAGACGACCACTTCCAGCTCCTGGTCAACCCCTTCCCCATCCTGCCGGTCCACTTCACCATTCCCGCCACCAAGCACCAGCCACAGTCCATCTACCGCCATTATGGCGAGATGCACAGACTGCTGTCGCTCCACAGCGAGCTGATGGTGTTCTACAATGGTCCTAAGTGTGGTGCCTCAGCCCCCGACCACCTGCACTTCCAGGCTGGCACAAGCGGCGTGCTGCCCCTGCAGACCAACTGGCAACGCCTCTCGCGCAACCTCACCGACGTCATCTCGCTCACCGACGAGGAGAAGATTTCCGTGCTGCGCGACTTCCTCGTGCCTGCCTTCGTCATCATCTCGAAGAGCGAGGACAGCGACGAGGAACTCTTCCATCGTCTCTATCGCTCCATGCCGATGCGTGGCGACGAGAGCGAGCCCATGATGAACATCATCGCCTGGCGAAAAGGCGACGAGTTTATCAGCGTCGTCATCCCGAGAGAGAAGCACCGCCCTGACGCCTATTTCGCCGAAGGCGAGGCCCAGATGATGGTTTCACCAGGAGCGCTCGACATGGCTGGACTGATCATCACTCCGCGCGAGGAAGACTTCAGTAAGATCAACCTCGACAAAGCCACAGCCCTGCTGCGCGAGTGCGGCATTTCGGCAGAGAAGATGGAAGCCATCGTCAGCAATCTCAAGGCCTCTGCCGCGACCGCTCACGAGCATCCGCTCCAGCTGCTTGCCGGCAAGGGCAAACAGCCCAACGTGAACGTGGGCATCGTGAGCGGACAGAAGATTCACTTCTCGCTCAACAAGCCTTACCTGGCCAAGGGCGAGATGGTGACGGGCGAACAGGAAGTGGCGTTCTCCGAGGGCGGCATCCTGTGGAACGGCAACCAGTACAGCTCGCTCACCTTCCATCCGCAGAGCGCCGACGCCTCCTTCTCGCTCAGCGACGTGACAATAGGCGTCAACTTCCATTGGGAACGCAAGGAGACACAGACCTTCCTCGGCACCCTGCACTTTGTGGTGGAGTCGGACAAGATATGCGCCATCAACGAGCTGCCCGTAGAGCGATACCTCGAGAGCGTCATCTCGAGCGAGATGAGCGCCACGTCGAGCCTCGAGCTGCTCAAGGCCCATGCCGTCATCTCCCGCTCGTGGCTCCTGGCACAGATGAAGAAGCGCCGCGAGGTGGCTGAGTCGGGCAACAACTTCTTCTCCTTTATCAAGAAAGACGACCGACTCATACGCTGGTACGACCGCGAGGACCACACCATCTTCGACGTCTGCGCCGACGACCACTGCCAGCGCTATCAAGGCATCACCAAGGAGACTTCGCCCCATGTGGCAGAAGCCATCCGGCAGACCAAAGGACAGATCCTGATGGACGGCGACGACATCTGCGACGCACGCTTCTCGAAGTGCTGCGGCGGCGTCACCGAGGAGTTCCAGTACTGCTGGGAGGACACACCGAAAAACTATCTCAGCAGCGTGCGCGACATCATACAGGGCGTGAAGTCTGTCGGCTCCGCATCTCCAGCCCCACTGCCCTCGCTGCAAGACGAGGCTGCTGCCGATGCCTGGATCCGCTCCAACCCTCCTGCCTTCTGCAACACCACAGACAAGAAGATACTCTCGCAGGTGCTCAACGACTACGACCAGGAAACAGCCGACTTCTACCGCTGGAAGGTGACGCTGACCCAGGAGAAGCTGAAGCAGCTGCTCGACGAGAAACTGAAAATGAATTTCGGCGACATCCTCGACCTTCAGGCCGAAGAGCGAGGCAAGAGCGGACGCATCAGCAAGCTGCGCATCGTGGGCACCGAGAAGACATTCGTCATCGGCAAGGAACTCGAGATACGCCGTGCCCTGAGCGACACCCATCTCTACAGCTCTGCATTCGTGGTCGACAGATGTGACATCGACGAGAAAGGCGTTCCGCAGCGCTTCGACATCATCGGAGCCGGATGGGGACACGGTGTGGGACTCTGCCAGATAGGTGCCGCCGTCATGGGCGAGGAAGGCTTCGACTACGACGCCATCCTGTTGCACTACTATCAGGGAGCCGAAATCAAGAAAGTATATAAATAAGATTAAGGGGTTTAAGGAGTTAAAGGAGTTAAGAAGTTAAGGAGTTAAGGAGTTAAGGAGTTAAGACAATAGCTTTTGTGGACTTGAAATTAAACATCAAACACTAAATATTAAATATTTCATCAAGGCATTTGTCTTAACTCCTCAGCGACCGAAGGGAGCGATAACTCCTTAACTCCTTTAACTCCTGAAAAAACATTTCAAAAAAAGTGGCAACAAATAAAAACAGCAGGAGTCCCTGGGCTTGGATTCCAACCTTATATTTTGCAGAAGGACTGCCCAACATCATTGTCACGGGTCTTTCTGTCGTAATGTACATGCAGATGGGACTCACCGACTCTGAGGTGGGCCTCTACACAGGCTGGCTGGCCCTGCCATGGGTCATCAAACCCCTGTGGAGTCCGTTCATCGACTTGCTGAAGACCAAGCGCTGGTGGGTGCTCACCATGCAGGCGCTCATCGGAGCAGCCCTGGCAGGCATCGCCTTCTCCATCCCCACGGCATTCTGGTTTCAGGCCACGATGTGCTTCTTCTTCCTCATCGCCTTCTGCAGCGCCACGCACGACATCTCTGCCGACGGATTCTACATGATAGAGCTCGACGAGCACAACCAGACCAAGTATGTGGGTCTGCGCAACACCTTCTACCGGCTTGCCATCATCTTCGTCAACGGCGTCTTAGTGTCGCTGGCAGGCGTCCTGCAGGTAGTGTTCCGCAACCAGATACGCTTCTCGTGGGCGCTGATATTCTATGGCCTGGCAGGCATCTTCATCGCGCTGTGGCTCTATCACAGCCGTTTCATGCCGCGTCCTGCCGACGATGTACAGACCGAACGGAGCGTGGGCGAAGTGGCTCACGAGCTGAAGAACATGTTCGGCACGTTCTTCCAGAAGTTCCCCGTCAAGGAAACCATCTGCGTCATGCTCTTCCTCCTGCTCTATCGATTCCCCGAGGCCCTGCTCAACACCATGACCAAGACCTTCATCCTCCGCCCCAACTCACAGGGCGGACTGGGACTCTCGCCCCAGGAATATGGCTTCGCCAATGGCACCGTCGGACTCATCGGACTCCTCCTGGGCGGCATCATCGGCGGCATCCTGGTGAGCCGCGACGGCATGAAGAAGTGGCTGTGGCCCATGGTCATGGCGATCACACTGCCCGATGCTGTCTACATCTTCCTGAGCTACTCGCTCAACTCCAACCTCATCGTGGTTTCCTCCTGTCTGTTTGTCGAGCAGTTCGGCTATGGCTTGGGCTTCACCGTCCTCACCCTCTACATGCTCTTCTACAGCCAGGGCAAATTCAAGACCTCCCATTATTCCATCTGTACGGGCATTTCCTATCTCGGCCTCATGCTTCCCGGCATGCTCTCGGGCTATCTCAAGGACATGGTGGGTTATCGTCTGTTCTTCATCATCGTCATGGCGTGCTGCACCATCACCTTCGTAGTCACCGCCTTCCTCAAGATCGACCCCGACTTCGGAAAGAAAGAACCCATTCCCCTCGATGCCGAGGAAGAAGAGGAAGAATAAGGGGGAGTAATCCCCATAAAAAAAGGCCGCCGAGAATCGTCTCAGCGGCCTTTTCTTGTTAAAGTATTATAAAACATTCGCCTCTGCCATTGTGATATCATTTTAATATCATATTTTTGCGATATCAAAATGATATCAACATAAACAGTAAAATATGGAAAATAAGGAATTTGCATTTCAGGGCAAGACCATAAATGGCATCCTGATGTTAGTGATCAACCTTCTCGTCTTCCTGACAGGAATAGGAATGTTTGTATTGACTTGCCTGTCAGAAGAAACATGGCAGGCCTGTGTATGCGGCATCAGCAGCGCAGTACTCCTCATCCTGAGCATCATCTGTGTTTGCGGTTTTATCCTCGTAGAGCCGGGACAGGCACGCGTATTGCTTTTCTTCGGTAAGTATCGTGGTACGTTTACCCAGCCAGGTTACTATTGGCTGAATCCGTTTATCAGCCAGAAAAAACTCTCGCTTCGAGTGCGCAACCTCGATGCCGAACCCATCAAGGTGAACGACAAGACGGGCAACCCCATCATGATCGGCATGGTATTGGTATGGAAACTGAAAGATACCTATAAAGCCATTTTCGAGATCGACACCCAGACGATGGCTGAAGGTTCTGTCGGCCAGGCTGGCATCGGAGCCTCTGCCGCACAGGTGATGAATATGTTGGGACGTTTCGTTCAGATTCAGGCAGATGCAGCTCTCAGACAGGTGGCAGGACAGTATGCCTACGACGATGACGAGGACGACAACAGCAGCAAGAAAACGCTTCGTGATGGAAGTGACGAAATTAACAAGGAACTGGAAACCCGCATCGACGAGCGATTGGCGATGGCAGGCATCGAGGTAGTAGAGGCTCGCATCAACTATCTGGCTTATGCTCCGGAGATTGCCGCCGTGATGCTTCGCCGCCAGCAGGCTTCGGCCATCATCTCAGCCAGAGAGAAGATTGTGGAAGGCGCTGTCTCGATGGTGAAGATGGCATTGCAGAAACTGAGCGACGAGGAAGTAGTCGAGCTGGACGACGACAAGAAGGCTGCCATGGTCAGCAACCTGCTCGTAGTGCTCTGTGGCGATGATACCGCCCAGCCTGTGGTGAATACGGGTACATTGAATCATTAACAGCATGGCTAAAAAAGAGACAACTACAAAAAGTTTTATATTACGCATCGATTCGGAAACGATGAGCGCCATTGAGGCATGGGCTGCTGACGAGTTCCGTTCCACCAACGGCCAGTTGCAATGGATCATCTCCGAAGCGCTGCGCAAAGCTGGCAGACTGCCTAAGAAAAAGAAAACTGCAACGAATACTTAACTGAAGTTTCGCAAGCTCAGAAGTTAAAGGAGTTAAAGGAGTTATCGCTCCCTACGGTCGCTGAGGAGTTAAGACAACAGTCTTTTTGGCGTAGTTTTTTAAGCAGCAAGACATACGTCTTAACTCCTTAACTTCCTTAACTCCTTTAACTTCCTGATATGCGAAAGTTCAGTTATAGAAGTTAAATAAAATTTGAATCAAATGAAAAACAAACTGTTGCATTTTGCGCTCGACCTGTTCAGTGCCAGCGATGACGAGGAGCAGGACAGCATCTTCGCACAAGTCAAGATTTATCGCACAGCAAGTGTCAGAATTTTCGAGTACGTCATCGGAATCCTGTTGCTTGCCATTTGGCTCCTCACCATCGTAAACATCACTCATGTCGCAGCCGAGGAATGGCACTCTTGTCTTATCATCGCCATCTGCGGCACAGTCAGCACAGGTCTCAGCTTCCGTCACAGCTATCATCCGTCGGCCTCCGATCTGCCATTCGTCAAGATAGTCAACGCCCGGCAAGTACGCTGCCTGTCGCTTTGCGGTCGCCTGCAGTCTGTTGTTTATGCCCTCTTCTTCATATGGGCCGGCTGTGCGGAATGGATAGAGAGCGAGAGCATCTTCTTAGGCGGAATGATAGCATGCTTAGCCCTTTTGGTTCTGAATTGCATATTCTTTACCTACAAGATATACAAGTTGCGAAACCTGGTAGAAGTAGAAGCCCCCTCGCCCACTATCCGGAACGAGAAACTCCTCATCGTCGGCACATTGGTGTTGTCCATAGCTGTAGGGTTCGGAGTACATTATATTCCGTTCTGGGACAGTCTGCCTGGTCTGGTGAGTGGAGTTTTGAGGGGCTTAGTCTCCATAGCCCTGATTGCCGGCATCATCTGGGCTGGCAACAGATTCTTCGGCCTTTTCCGCGAAATAGACAAAGAGAGTTCTGATTCGCCCGACAAACAATAACACCCTCCCAACAGCAAAATGCTGTCATCGGTCAGGTCGAGAACCCGTCAGATGGCAGCATTTTTTCATTCTCAGCATCAAAGACCCGAGAAATAGGTCTTCAGCGCCGCTACATATTCCTGCATGGCCTGTCGGCCAGCTTCAGTCATTCTGCAGACTGTTCTCGGCTTGGAGCCCGAGCCGTCAGTCTCCTTCTCGATATAGCCAGCCGAGGCAAGTTTGTCCAACTGCACACTCAGGTTGCCTGCTGTAGCCTCCGTTTTCTCCTTCAGATACACGAAGTCGGCTTCTTCAGCACTCAGCAACACCGACATGATGGCAAGTCTCAACTGACTGTGTAATAGAGGATTCAGTTCCTGCATCATTTACGCTGTTTTTTTGATTGATAGTTCAGATAATGTCCTGGCGCGACAAGCGTTATCGCCGAAGAAACCGCCATCAGCATCGGCCATGCCAGGCTAATCACTGCGCCCGTGCATAAGTCATGCAGGAAGCCCACTCCCATCATGACACCTATCAAGCCGCACAGCTTCAGCAGCTCTTCGTTCAGAATGGTGCCGGTGCAGTAGGTTCCTATACCGGGCAGCAACAATCCCAGCAGAAACATTCCCGACCAGCCTTCCATCTCGGCCCAATACCCGAGACTGTAAACGGCATAGGCGACAAACACACCTGCCAGGCAGGCCCAGATGCTGTTGATACTCTTCGAGGTGTACGTAGAAGGCGCATTCTTTTTCTTCCTTCCAGCTATCAGCGTGGCAGCGCCACCCATAACGGGAATGCCCAAGTAAAGCCATCCCCAGGCTCCAGGACCAGTATATGCCGCAACAAAGACGGCAAGCGACACGACCATACACACATAACCCCAAATCAGGAACGTATTGCCCGAACCTACTGTCGAATCCCTTCTTGTCTGCTCTATCATCTGGTTGATGAGCTCAAGGCTCTCCTGCTCAGAAATCTTCTTTTCTTCCATTTTTCTTTTAGTTTGCGACTCCTTATATAATAAAGGAGTCCTGTTAAACACTTAGTTTATTTTATAAACCACATCACTCTTCACACTCATGATTTCGGGCACAAAGATAACATAGTTTATTTTATAAACCAAACTTTTTCAGCTAAGAAAGTGCATATAAAAAGTGTTTGAGAGAAGAATGAGGAAAGTTTACTGGTTATCAGTTACT
>OLQO01000407.1_pt1 | contig 38018 bp, 34 predicted proteins | sample 1672281 | NCBI WGS metagenome assembly OLQO01 (sample SAMEA3136667, study PRJEB25190) | human gut metagenome | biome: human gut; feature: human-associated habitat; material: faeces | place: Austria | collected 2013
GCGGGCAGATCACCCCGGCGCGCCGCGAGGCGCTGATTGACGCGATGCTCGCCCTGCCGGATCAGATTGAGCGCGTGCTCTCCGACAAGGAGCGCGTGCAGTGGTACGCCAACAAGATGGCCGCCTGCAAGGATGTGTTCTTCATCGGCCGCGGGCTGGATTACGCCATCAGCATGGAGGGCAGCCTCAAGCTGAAGGAGATCAGCTACATCCATTCGGAGGCCTACGCCGCCGGTGAATTGAAGCATGGCACGATCAGCCTGATCGAGGACGGGGTGCTCGTCGTCGCCGTCGCGACCCAGCCGGAGCTGTTTGAAAAAGAGGTTTCCAACATGGTGGAGGTGCGCAGCCGCGGCGCAAGCCTGTTCGGCCTGACGACCTACGGCCAATACGCCATCGAGGACACCGTGAATTTCACGGTCTATGTGCCGCGAACCGATCCGCTGCTGACCACCTCGCTGGCCGTCGTGCCGCTCCAGCTTCTGGCCTATTACATCAGCTGCGCTAAGGGACTCGATGTGGATAAGCCGCGTAACCTCGCCAAGAGCGTGACGGTGGAATGAAACTTTCCCTTGACGCGCCCCCCTTCAAGTGTTACAGTGGAAACAGGCGATGATAAATCGCATTTATTCCATCTTTGGCAGGAGGGACAGCGATGACGCTGCTTGAATATCGCATCTTTCACACGGTCACCCAGCAGGGCAGTTTTGCGCGCGCCGCGCAGATTCTGCACCTGACGCCCAGCGCCATCAGCCACGCCGTCAGCTCCATGGAGGAATCCTGCGGCTTTTCGCTCTTTGTCCGCGGCAAGGGCGGCGTTTCGCTCACCCGCAGCGGCGAGGCGCTCTATCCCGTGATTCGGCAGGTGCTTTCCGCCGACGAGGCGCTGACGCAGACAGTCGGCGAATTGAAGGGCGTTCAGCGCGGCAAGGTGCGCATCGGCGCGTTCAACAGCGTGTGCGTGGCGTGGCTGCCGCAGCTCGTGGCGGAATACCGCGCGAAATACCCCGGCGTGGAAATTGAAATTGATCAGGGCACCTACGACGACGTGATCGAGTGGATCAAGACCGGCGTGGTGGATCTGGGCTTCCTCTCGACGGAATCCACGCGCGATCTGGCGGTGCGGCCGCTGTATCGCGACCGGCTGATGTGCGTGGCGCCGCGCGGATTTAAGACGAGAACGCCGGGTGTGATCGTCCCTGAGGAGATGCGCGCGGAGACGTTCGTTGTGCAGGGCGACGCGACCGACGCGGACGTGCAGGCGTTTTTGGCGAAATACCGCATCACGGTGCGGGCGACATGCCGCGTGGTGGACGATCTTTCCACCATCGCGATGGTGGAAAGTGGGTTCGGTATCTGCATCATGCCGAGCCTGACGCTCGAACGTGTGCACGGCGACGTGGAGACCTACGCGATTGAACCGATGGAATACCGCGAGTTTGGCATTGCGGTGCTCAATCCGCAGATGATGGCCCCGGCCGTGCGGCAGATGGCGATGTTCATTGAGTCCTTCGCGCGGCAGAAACGGCGCGAAGCGCCGGCGACAAACGCGGGCTTTGACCCGGAAAACACGTTCTGACGCGGCGCGTCGGCATTGAAACGGAAATTTGAGACGTTAAAATCAATGGGTCGCGCTTCCCCACGCGGGGAGGGCGGCCTTTTTTCGCGCAAAAACGCCAGCGCGGGCATGCGCTTGATGTTTTGCAGACTTTGACGGAGGCAGGGTCAACCCGCCTGATTGTGACAAAATTGTGAATCGCCCATGAAGCCGATAAGACAATTTGACGAAACGATTGCCTTTTGGCCGCGCGTCGCGTATAATGAAGGACATGGTTTTGATGCCGTAACAAACCGGCGTAACGCCGGATGCATCGCCGAGAAAGAATGTAAATCCCGCGGTTTCGCGCCCGCCGCGAAACGGATGCGGAAGGATTTGCATGACAAAAATGGAGGGAAAACCTGATGAAGAAGAGTTTGCTGGCTCTGATGCTGGCCATTGCGCTGGTTTCTCTGACTGCGTGCGGCTCGAAGGTGAAAGAGCCGGAAGCGACGGCGACGCCGGTTGTGACCGAAGCGCCGACCGCCGAACCGACGGAAGAACCGACGGCCGAACCGACCGAAGCGCCGACGGCTGTGCCGACCGAAGCGCCGACCGCTGAGCCGACGGAAGCGCCGACGGCTGTGCCGACCGAAGCGCCGACGGCTGTGCCGACCGAAGCGCCGACGGCTGTGCCGACCGAAGCGCCGACCGCTGTGCCGACGGAAGCGCCCGCCGCGACTGAAGCGCCCGCGGACGAAGAGGCGGCGCTGACACTTTCGGACGACGTGCTGGCCTCCGCCTACAACGGCGCGGTGACGGTGCTGAAATCCGAAATTCAGGATGAATACGACCAGATGCTCAGCCAGTATGTCGCTTATTACGCGCAGTACGGCTACAGCGTGGACGAGTATGACACGGAATTGCAGGCTTCTGTCGCGCAGGAGACGGTGCAGACCAAGCTGAGCACCTCCATCGTCCGCCACTACGCCGCGCAGAACGGCTATGAGCTGACCGAGGAAAAGAAAACCGAGCTGGCCGCGCAGGTGAAGACCGCGCTGGACAACACGCGCGAATATCTGGAAAGCTACCTCTCCGCTTCCGGCTTCACCGGCGACGAGCTGAATGCCGCCGTGGAGGAGCAGATGGCGCAGGCCGGTTATACCGAAGAGACCCTGATGGACAGCGCTGAGCTGAACGACGTGCTCAACTTCCTGTATGAGCGGGCGACTGCGGATGTGACCGTGACCGAGGACGAGGTCAAGGCGGCGTTTGACGAGAAGGTGGCCAAGCAGAAGGAAAGCTACGCCAGCGTGGATGCCTTCGTCAACGACTATGTGAATGAAAGCGAAATCCTCTACACGCCGGAAAACGTGCGCCTGATGGAGTGCATCTTTGTGGCCAGCGTGGAGGGCGAGGCGACCGAGGACGAAGCAACTGCCGACGAGGCGACCGAGGACGAAGCGACCGCTGACGAGGCGACCGTGTCCGAGGCGACGGCGGGCGAGGCGGCGGATATCGCGTCCCTGACCGGCTATGCCAAGGCGAAGGCGATTGCCGCGGCGATTGCGGGCGGCGCGGACTTCGAGGAGACCATGAAGGCCTATACGGAGGACGGCTCCACCGAAGAGCAGATGCTGCGCGGCTATCCGGTGGCCGAAAACAGCACGACCTACGGCGAAGCGTTCATGGCAGGCGCGATGGCGCTTGAGCATGTGGGCGACGTTTCCGACGTGATCGTGACCGATTACGGCTACTTCATCCTGCGCTATGCGAAGGATCTGGAATCCGGCGAGGCGGACTTTGAGGCTCGCAAGGAGACCGAGACCGAGGAAACCCTGACCAACAAGAAGAACGACGCATATTCCGCCTTTATCGACACCATTCTGGATGAAGCGGATATTCAGGTCGGCGATCTGAGCCAGATGTATCACGTCTACGTCGGCGAGGCGGTTGAAGCGACCGTCGCTTACGCCTCCGTGAACGCGGATGCCAAGCTGCTGGATATGCCGGGCGGCGACGCTGTGGCCGATATGAAGGCCGGCGCGTCCGTGGATATTCTGGGCAGCATCGACGCGGACGGCAAGACCTATTCCTTCGTCGCCGTGCCGGGCACGGAGATCAAGGGCTATGTCAGCGCGGACATGCTCGACGAGATGGCGGAGGATGCGGCGCTGGCTGTGGATAACACCGCGCTGGTTACCCGCGTCGAGCAGATCGACAAGAACCCGACCTTCACCATCGCGATGAACGACGGCTCGCTGATCTACGGCGAATTGTACCCGGAGAAAGCGCCGGAGAGCGTGGGCAACTTCGTCTCCCTCGCCAACGGCAGCTTCTATGACGGCCTGACCTTCCACCGCGTGATCTCCGGCTTTATGATTCAGGGCGGCGATCCGAACGGCGACGGCACCGGCGGCCCGGGCTACGCCATCCGCGGCGAGTTCAGCAGCAACGGCGTGGAGAACGACCTGAGCCACGTGCGCGGCGTGCTGAGCATGGCGCGTTCCAGCGCGAACGATTCCGCCGGAAGCCAGTTCTTCATCATGCATGCGGACAGCGACTATCTGGATGGCAACTACGCCGCGTTCGGCATGGTGCTCGGCGGTCTGGATACCGTGGACGTCATCGCTTCCGTGCCGACCGACAGCAACGATAAGCCGCGCACCGAGCAGGTGATGCGCACCGTGTATGTCGAGACCTACGGCAAGACGTATACCTTCACCAAGCTGGAGGACTGATCCGTTTTGAGGGCGCGCGGCAGCGCGGCTGAAGGGATCGACCAAGGAACCAAAGCGGCCTTCTTTCGAAAGAAAGAGGGTTGCTTTTTTTTGCACCTTTTGCTATAATCGTTGAGCAACCCTTGCGGACTGTTCGAAACCATCCAGTCCTTAAACAAAACTATGGGCCGAAGGCGCGCTGCGCCTTCCAAGCGGCTCAGGCCGTTTTTTTATTGTAAAGTTTGGTCACGTGCACTGATCTGCCGCCTGATGCATACATGCGGCGGAAGTACATGCGGCCTTAGGCCGCCCCCGCCGCTTGCCCTGTCGTTTTGCCGGTTAGCAAAATGAACAAGGAGATTGTTATCCATGAGCGCTTTGAAACCCCAAGACACCCGCGCGCTGGCTCGCGGCGCCATCATCGCCGCGCTGTATACCGCGCTGACCGTTCTGCTGGCCCCGCTGAGCTACGGCGAGGTGCAGATTCGCTTCTCCGAGGCGTTTACCCTGCTGCCGATCCTGATGCCGGAGGCCGTGCCCGCGCTGCTGGTGGGCTGCCTGCTGGCCAACATCCTCGGCGGCTGCACGATTTTCGATATCGTGTTCGGCTCGCTGGCCACGCTGCTGGCCGCGCTCTGCACGCGCCGCCTGCGCGAAAAATTCTGGCTGGCCGCGCTGATGCCGGTGCTGTTTAACGGCGTGATCGTCGGCGCTGTCGTGCATTTTTGCTATTCCCCGGCGATTGCGCTGCCGCTGTGCATGCTCTCCGTCGCCGCGGGCGAGGCCGTCGCGTGTCTGGTCGTGGGCCCGCTGCTCATCGGCGTGCTGCGCCGCGTGCCCGCCTCCGTGCTGAACTAAATCCCTTTTCCTCTTGACAAAGCCGCCCGCTCGGCGGTATTGTGTATGCATCGCGGAAGAATCCTTCCCGAAAGCATATTCATTTGTCAGGAGGTTTTATTTATGCGGATTGCGCTGATCAACGAAAACAGTCAGGCGGCGAAAAACGCGGCGATCGAGGCCGCGCTCAAGAAGGTTGTCACCCCGATGGGGCATCAGGTCGATAACTACGGCATGTACGGCAAGGAAGGCGAAAGCCAGCTGACCTATGTGCAGAACGGCATTCTCGCCGCGATTTTGCTCAACTCCGGCGCGGCGGATTACGTCGTCACCGGTTGCGGCACGGGCGAGGGCGCGATGCTGGCGCTCAACAGCTTCCCGGGCGTGCTCTGCGGCCACGTGGTCGATCCCTCCGACGGCTTCATGTTCGCCCAGATCAACGACGGCAACGCGGTATCCATGCCGTTTGCAAAGGGCTTCGGCTGGGGCGCTGAATTGAACCTCGAATATACGTTTGAAAAGCTCTTCGGCTTTGGCAGCGGCAACGGCTACCCGGCGGATCGCGTCGTGCCGGAGCAGCGCAACAAGAAGATTCTCGACGCGGTGCGCGCCCATACGCTCAAGGATCTGATCACCTGCCTCAAGGGCATTGACCGGGAGCTGGTGCGCGGCGCGGTTGCGGGCGAGCACTTCGCCGAGCTGTTCTTCGCCCACGCGAAGGATGAAAACATCATCGCCTATGTCCGCGAGCTGCTGGGCTGAACGTGAAAAGGGGGTCGTTGTATGCTTCTTGATCTTTCCTATCTGAGCTATCCGCTGCCGCCGGATATCCAGCGGCTTTACGAGGCCGGCGACTTTGCGCGCATGGATCGCGTCATCCGCCTGCGGCTCGATGATCCGCGCGTGCCCGAGGCGCTGAAGGCGCGCCTGCGCGTGCAGACGGAGCTGGCATATGAGATTCTGCGCGCCTATCCGTATACGCAGGCGCAGATGCTCGAAATCCTCCAAAGCCACGTGAAGGACTTTGAGGCGGAAGAGCTGGAAACCCTGCGCGACGACGGCACGCTCGACTGGCGCTATGTGAACGGCGAGGTGCGGTTTAAGGATAACGCGCTGTCCGGACTGCTGAAAACGCGCGCGGAATACGCCGCGCGGGCGACCGATCCCGAAGTGAAAAACGGCGCGAAGGAAAGCGCCCGCCAGCTCCACGAGATCATCGCCAAGATGAAAGCCAACGGCGGCGTGCACGCGCGCTTTGAGCTGCACGAGCAGCTGACGATCCGCAGCGACCGCCTCACGCCGGGCGAAACGCTGCGCGTCCACCTGCCGATGCCCATCGTCGGCGCGCAGGTGAAATCCGCCGCGCTGCTCGGCGCGTCGCATCCCGTCGCGTTCCTCGCGCCGGAGGACGAGCCGCAGCGCACGATCTACTTTGAGCTTCCGTATCAGCCGGGCATGACGGTCAGCGCCGACGTCGCTTATGAAATCGACGCGCCGTATCAGCAGCCGCACGCGCGCGACGTCTATGCCGAGCAGCCGGTGTTCGACACCGAGGAGCCGCCGCCGCACGTGGTCTTTACGCCGTATCTGCGCGCGCTGGCCAAGGAGATCGTCGGGGACGAGACGAACGCACTGCTCAAGGCGCGCAAAATTTACGATTTCATCACCACGCAGGCGGTCTATCGCTTCATGCCGCCGTATCTGACGGTGACGAACATTCCGGAATACTTCCTGAGCGGGCTGCGCGGCGACTGCGGCGTGCAGGCCATCACGTTTGTGACGCTCTGCCGCCTGTGCGGCGTTCCGGCGCAGTGGCAGAGCGGCCTGTATACCAAGCCGGACAGCGCGGGGCACCACGACTGGGCGCGGTTCTATGTCGCGCCGTTCGGGTGGCTGTTTGCGGATTGCTCGTTCGGCGGCTCGGCCTATCGCGCGGGCGATCTGGATCGCTGGAATTTCTATTTCGGCAACCTCGAGCCGTGGCGCATGCCGACGTGCAGCGCGTTCCAGCAGGAGTTCAACCCGCCGCGCAGGTTCCTGCGGTATGATCCGTATGACAACCAGAGCGGCGACGTCGAGAGCCTGACGCGCAGGCTGTACGCAGATGAGTATGAGCACGACTGCCGCGTTCTTCGGTACGAGGAAATGGAATAAAACGACGGGGATGCGCTTGCCTTTGCGGCGGCGCATCCCCGATTTTTGTCCCAAAAACAAATCACAGAATATATATCACAAGATAAACGATGCTTTCGAAAAAACACTTGATTTTGAAGGAAAAAACGCGCCATTATCGCCCGTGTAAAAGGTTTCTTGCGTGACTTTTGCGCAGAATATGGACTATGATCTTACCAAAGAGAAAAGCCGCCCGGCGGTCTGCTCCGGAGGCGGCGCATGGGGAGAGATCATCGTGAATGGCAAAAAGTATTTTCGCGAGCGCTGCGCACGCAGGGGAATCTGCTGCGACGCATGGTTCAAACTCGGCGCGCAAAATTCCGTGAACAACGGCGGCTACGTGTACCACTGCCCGCCGGAGTTGAGGAAGGACGGACAGCGCTACGCCGTCAATTATGTGTGGGAGCGGGAGCTGTATATCGCGTGGAACGTGACGAGCCCCGACGCGCAGGGGCAGACGGTCTTCCGCCTGCTGCAAGGTGCGCTGGAGGGCGCGGAGCCGAATCGCCTGCTGGCCGTGGAGAAGGCGGAGGGGCACCGCGGCTGGGGAAAAGAGACGGTGTATGTCTTTGGCCGAGACGCGGCGGATGCGTTTTTGGATGTTGTGATGGCGGAAGAAATCGGCGGCCGCGGCCAATGAAGGAATTCGGACAAGAAAATGGACGCTTCTCTGTGCTTGGAGAAGCGTCCATTGTTCATATAAACGGTTTAACCTTGGATCAGCGCCCGGAAAACCGGGGAGGATTACTCGAGCAGCTCCAGAAACTCTGCCGGGACGAGCGACAGCAGGGAGATCAGCTTCTGCTGGAGGCGCTCGGAGGCGCGGCTTTGCAGCGCGGCGAGCTCTTCACCGGTCGCGACCTCAAACTGGGTCTCCTGAAGGGCGGCGGTTTCCGCCGCGTCGTAAGCCCACGAGGAAACGGCGGTGTCAAAGCCGACGGTGACGGGCAGGCCGCCGACATCGACGTTCTCGTTCATGTAAATGCTGCCGGAGAGCACGCCGTCGCCCGGCTCGATGAGATGGCCGCTCTCCACGAGGAGATTGATGGGGTCGTCGCCTTCGTCATAGAGATTGGCGGTCATGAAGAACGTGCTCTTTTCGCCGTCCGTGTCGGTCAGGGTGGTCAGCCCTTCGCCGTTGTAGACGATGCGCAGGCCGCTGGTTTCGTCCGGTTCGCTTATCGTCATGGAGAACGTAGCCTTGTAGCCCGGCAGATTCTCCTCGATGGTGACGGCGGTTTCCGCCATGGCGTAATACAGGTTGAGCTCGGTGGACTGAACGTTGAGCTCGACGGAGAAGGCGTTGGGATCGGCCGGGTCGAGAACGAGGGTCATATCCGCGTCCACACGGTCGGAAAGGTCGCCCTCGTCGTCCGCCTCCAGCATGGTCAGGGTGAAGACGGTGGCGTTTTCCGTTTCGCCGGGGTTGATCTGGAGATAGAACGCGACGGTCTCATCATCCAGCGTCTGCGCCGCGGTGAGGTAGAAAGGCAGGCCGTCGTCGTTGTAGCCCACCAGAATACCGAGCGTGGCGTCTTCAAGCATGAGCGAGTCGGCAAATTCGCGCATACCGTCGAAAAACTCCGCGGTGGTCGTGGTGCGGGTCGTTTCGCCGCTGTCGCTGGTGAAGGTCACCGTGGTGTTCGCGACGAGCTGCTCGATGTAGGGCAGAAGCGCGTCGTCCCGCTCCATCTGATCGGCCAGCGTGTGGAAGAGGCGGCCCAGATCCTCGGCGGTGCAGGTGACGGAGATCTCGTGATCGACCGCCGGATAATCGCCCTCGGCCGCCACATTGTCGCGCTGCTGAATATCCAGCGAGGCGAGGAAGTCGGCGAGCGTGGCCAGATACGGCTCAACCAGCTTGCCGATTTCCTCGGCGGCCTGCGCGACGACGGTGGAAAGCTCCTCCATGGCGTTGTCCCAATCCACGTCGCGGAGCGCCATGATCTGGTTCACCTCGTCGTCGGTCAGACCGAGCAGCCGCAGCAGGGTTTCCCAGCGGATGCTCAGGCGCTCGCCCTCGATCAGGTTGCTCTCGATGCTGACGCCGTCGAGGGTCAGGTTCGCCGCGGCGGTGACAAAGACGTTGTCGCCGGAGGGCGCGGTGTACGAGCCGCCCAGCTCCACGCGATAGCCGTCTTCGAGTTTGCCGAAGCCGCCCGCAAGGCGGACGCCGCCGATGACCTCCATCAGCGCGTCAAGCTGCGCCTGGCTCTCCTCGTCGTCCGCCAGCATGGAGAGAATTTCGTCGCCAAGCTGAAGGGTCAGGCGCGTTTCGCCGCCGACAACCTGCCCCGCGTCCAGCGCGGCGTCGATCAGCGCCTGCGTCCGCTGGCCGGGCACATAAGCGTCCTCCGCCAGCGCGCAGGGGAAAATCAGCGCGAGGCACAGGAACAGAACCAGAAGAAGCGTGTGGGTCTTTTTCATGGGTCAACCTCCTTATCAATCGGTCAGAACGATGCTAAGCAGCGTCAGACATGGGATTCGTCAGCTTCATTATAGAAGAAATGCCGGAAACCGTCAACGATATGACGATAAATTTCATTGGACGACTGACTGCGGATGAATTTTTCAAAAAAAGTGGCCGAGATACATTGACAGGCGAGGTATATGGAGATATACTGTATCTCGTCGGAGGTGATGAAATGCTCAATTCATCGGACATCCTTCGCGGCTATACCGATACGATCATCCTCGCGCAGCTTGCCGAAGGCGACAGCTACGGCTATGTCATCAGCAAAAACGTGCAGGAGATCACCCGCGGGGAATTGCAGTTGAAAGAGGCGACCCTGTATACGACGTTCCGGCGGCTCGAGGCGGCCGGGATGATCGAATCCTATTGGGGCAACGAAAACGCAGGCGCGCGCAGGCGCTATTACCACCTGACCGAGAAAGGGCGCGCGCTCTTTGCGGAAAATCAGGCGGACTGGCGCAAATACCGCGCCGTGATATCCGAACTGTTTGGAATGGAGGACGCGTCAAGATGATGAACAAGCAGATTCGCAGAATGATTGATGAAATTTTTGCCGATATGAAGATGACGGCGGATAACCTCGCCCTGCGCGACGAGATGATGGCCAACGCGCAGGCACGCTTCGAGGATTCCGTTCGCGCGGGCAAGACGGAGGAAGAGGCTTTCGCCGAGGTGGCCGCGTCGCTGGGCGACGTGCAGAGCCTGCTGCACGACATGAACGCCGAAAAGGCGGGCGAAGACAAAGAAGATAAAGAAGAAAAGACCGAGGAAAAGGCCGCGAAGGCCGAAGCGGACGAAGCGCCGGATTTCGAGGTCAGAACCGAAAAAACGCCGGATATCGGCGACGTGCTGGGCAAGGCCTTCGGCGCGCTGGGCGACGTGGGCAAGCAGATTGTGCCGCAGGCGCAGAAGTTGGTTCGCCAGGTGGACGACCTGACGGGCGGCATGATCGGCGGCATCGGCAAGGCGGTCGGCAAGGGGCTGAGCGACGCGCAGAAGGCGGCGGGCAAGGCGATTGACAAGCTGTCCGGCGACAAGGGCGAAATCGTCGTCGATTTCGGCGAGGAAAAGCCCAAGGCTCCGGCGGCGCTGCGCGAACGCGCCCAAAGCATCCGCGCCGAGGCGGAGCTCAAGCAGGCGGCGGGCGATCAGGAGGGCGCGCGGGCGCTGCGCGCAAAGGCCTACGCGCTGGAGACCGAGGCCGACGAGGTGGAAAAGAAGCTCGCCAAGCTGGCCGAGCAGGAAAAGGCCGAAAAGGCCGAAAAAGCCGAGAAGACCGAAACGGACGACGAGCTTGACGCGCTCCGGCGCGAGATGGACGCGATGCAGGAAAGCCTGAACGCCGACGCGGCGCAGGTGGAGGCGGACGCGGGCTGCCCCAACGAGCCGATTGACATCGACGACGTGGTGCGCGACGCGGAGAACGCGGCCAGACAGGCCGAGCCGCTCAGCGGTGCGCCGGGCATGGTCGTCATCAGCCGCTATCCGGCGGCGGGGCTGCGCGAGGTGAACGTGAGCCTCGATTCCGACGACGTCACCGTAAAGGCGGCGGACGGCACGGATGTGCTCGTCGAATGGGAGGCCGGGCGCGAAGGCGTGGAGCAGCCGACCGTGACGATGGAGGAGCACGCGCTGAACGTGCGCCGCGCGAACCCGGATGTGTTCAAGACGTTCTTCTCCGTCTTCCAAAAGGAGGGCGGCAAGGTGACGGTGCGCGTGCCGCGCGGCTACGCCGCCGACTACGTGCTCGGCACGACCTCCGGCGATATCCGCCTGTACGCCATCGACGTGGACAAGGTGAAGGTGAACACGACCTCCGGCGATGTGCGCGTCGAGCCGGACGCGGGCATCCGCGCAAAGGAAATCGACGTAACGACGATCTCCGGCAGCGCGACCGTCAGCGCCTGCGCGGGCGACGTGGTGGTCAACACCGTTTCGGGCAGGCAGTTCGTCTCCTGCGACGCGAACCGGGCGGATCTGAGCGTCGTTTCCGGCCGGATTCACGCCGAGGGCGCGAGCGAGGAATGGGAGATCAACAGCGTTTCCGGCGACGTCGAGGTGCTCTGCACCGTCGCGCCGACGCGCAAAATGCAGTTCAACTCCATGAGCGCGAACGTGCATGTGGCGCTCCCCGGCGACATCCGCGGGTTTGTGGCCGATATCAGCGGCATGAGCGGGAAGGTCGTCAACGAGTTCGGCCCGAACCGCTACGGCACCTGCTCCCTGCCGATTCACATGGATACCATGAGCGGCAAGCTGATGATTACCCGCCTGTAAGCATACGGGGTGAAGACGATGTGGGATAAAATCAAAGAGATCGTAAGCCTGATTTTCGGCAGCAGGCTCGTTGTCGAGGGCACGGGGCGAACCTTTGTCAAAGTGCCGATGTGGCTGGCCGTGCTGGCGTGCGTCGCGAGCATCCGTCTGGCGGTGCTGACGGCGCTGCTGGTCGTGCTTTTCGGCATGCGGGTTCGCGTGGTCAAGGCCTGAGGAGGGATGAGCATGGATTTTGAAACCATCAAAAACAATGCGGTGAACGCTTTTCGTCAGCTATCCGTGCTGCGGGTGATCGTCACATCCCCCAATGAGAAGGTGGCGGATGTGCCCGCGCTGTATGCGCTGGCCGCCCTGCTGCTCGCGCCGTGGGTCTGCGCGGCGGCGCTCGTGCTCGGTTTTCTGTTCAAATACGGCATCCGGTTTGAAAAAGACGCGGTGAAGATGAACTAAAGGACAAACGCTTTCCGTCGCGCCGACGGCGCGTCAACCTTCGGCGTTTTCCATCGTCTGAATCCGCCACAGGCGGCGACGATAGAAAACGTCCCTCGAAGAGGGAGGACTTTGAACCTGAATACACACATATAAACACGAATCGGGACGAACCGTTCATGGTGCGCCCCGGTTTTTTTCATAAAAAATGAAATTTTCGCCCGTTTGCTTCGTCTATATCAGTAGAAGGGAGGAATCTCACGATGAAAAGAATGATGGGTGCAATCCTGTTTGCACTGATGCTGCTGACGGCCTCGGCGCTGGCCGCCGACCTCGATACGCCGCGAATCGGCGCGGCGGTCTGCGCGCCGGAGGAGGAAAACGGCTCGGTCGTGCTGCATGAAGCGCCGGACGGGCGGAGCGAAACGCTGATGCGCTATTTTCAGGGCGCGCCGCTGCAGGTGCTCGACCTTGCGGACGGCTGGGCGCATGTGCGCATGGGGATGACGGGCGAATCGCTGGAGGGCTATATTCGGCAGGAACGGCTGAAATACGGCGCGGAGGCGATGCGCGAGGTGCAGCAATACGCCGAAATGCCCGCATTTGACGAGGACACGCCGGTTTATGAAGCCTGCGACGAGCAATCCGGGGTGATTGATATCCTCGCAGCGCCGGGCGGCGTGAAGCTCATGGGCTATAACGGCCGATGGGCGGCGGTCTGGGGCGAAAACGGCTTTATCCCCATGACGGGGACGATCCGGCCGCAACGATGGACTTCGTCATGGATGGTTCTGCCGCTGGCGGGCGAACTCACGCGGGACGAGGCTGCGCGGAAACTGCGCGAAATGGTGCCCCAAAAGCGGGAAGAATGGAACATTTCCGAGGTCTACACGGATGCGCGGGTGCTGGATGAGGAAATGCGCTGGGATTGCAGCGGTTTGTTTTACGAGCCGTTGACGGGAGAAACGTTTTATCACGTCTATATGAATGATCCGCTTCTCATGGACGGGCGGAAATGGTCGATGGATACGCTGGTGGTGGAGATGTCCGCGAAGGGCGAGGTGATGGAGGTTTACAACACCCTGCCGCAAACGGGCGTTGCCGTCTGCGCGCCGGTGGAGGAGAGCGACACGGTGACGCTCTACGCCGAGCCGGACGAGAGCAGCGACATGCTGTTCCATTATTACAGCGGCACGGTGGCGGAGGTATTGGAGGTTCAGCGCGCGTGGATCCGGGTGCGCATCGGTCAAGGCGAGGCGGCGCTGGAGGGCTGGATGCCTGCGCGCGACTTGACCTACGGCGTATGGCGGGAGCGCGACGTGGCGCACGTCGTTCGGTGGTACACCGCCGAGGCGGGCGAACAGGCGGTTTACGCTGCGCCGGACGAAAGCGCGAAGGTGCTGCGCCAAACGCTGCCGAGCGGAATTGTGGAAGTGAACGGAATCGGCACGGACGACTGGGTGCAGCTGAGCTGGTACGACAACGAGCCTGTAACGGGTTTTACGCGGCTTGGAGAAGATGCGGAATTGGGCAAGCCGATGCGTGCGGAGGTGTATCATGTCAATCCGCTGGACGACGAATTGAGCTTCGAAGAAGCGGAGGAAAAGGCGCGGGAATACGCCTGGCAATACGGAAAGAAGCATGGAAAAGGCTGGAAGCGCTCCAAAAAAGCCGTGGATGGCGCGGCATGCGAAATGCAGTTGATGTATGTCGAGCAGACGAGGCAGGCGGACTATCGCATCTGGTTTTATCAGGCGGGAAACGAGGAGGACGGAATTGCCGTGGAGATGACCCCGCAGGGCGAGCTGATCGCAGCGGACGAGGGATTCGGGTGACTTGCATCACGGGCGAAATTGTGGTAAGCTGAGAGCACGCAACAAAGGAAAGGCGGCTTGATGATGCAAAACCCGAACATTCCCGAGGACTGGAAGCAGACGATCAGGGGCTATGTCCCGAAGGACGAACGCGAGGCGGCGGAGAAGGCGGAAATACTGACCCTGATTGACCGGGAAGGCGAGCGGCTTCTGACGCGGGACTGCGCCTACGCACACGTGACGGCTTCCTCCGTCATCGTCAACCGGGCGCGCACGAAAACGCTGATGGCATTCCACAAGATCTATCAGAGCTGGGCATGGACGGGCGGCCACGCGGACGGCGAAACCGACCTGCTGCACGTCGCGATGCGCGAGGCGCGGGAGGAGACGGGCATCGAGCGGCTCAGACAGATTGGAAACGGCGCGGCTTCGCTGGAGATTCTGCCGGTCTGGGCGCACGTGAAGCGCGGGAAGGCGGTCGGCAGCCACCTGCACCTGAACGTATCGTATCTGTTTGAGGCGGACGATTCGCTGCCCCTGCGCGTGGCGGCGGACGAGAACAGCGCCGTCGGCTGGATCGCGATTGACCGGCTGGCCGAATCCGTTCGGGAGAAGGACATGCTGCCGACTTATGAAAAGCTGCTGAACAGGACGAACGTTTGTTAATTCCTTACAATCAATATGCGATTTGGCTTGAAGAAAGCTGACAAATTCCGTATACTATAAGCGAAGAAAGGAGAAAGAGCCGAAAAGGCCAAGCGAACATTTTAAGGCAATCCCAAGGCAAAGGAGGCCGATTTCATGATTACACGTTTTGTGATTAAGGATGCGCATGTTCCCGCTGGGATCGTTGAAACGATGGAGCGCAGAATCCATCAGCGTATGGACGCCTATTTCAAGGATGAGGCCGAGGGCGATACGGTAATCAGCGTTCGCATTACGGAACAGAAGAACACCTACAAGGTCGAAATGACCATGCCCTACATGGGTCACACACTTCGCACGGAAAATCAGGAGCGGGAGATTTCCCTCCCCGCGCTGGATAAAGGTATAGATGTTCTGGAGCGGCAGATGAAGAAGCTCAGAACGCGCCTGGCGCGCGACCTGAGGAAGAAGCTGCCGGTCGCGGACGCTGCGGCGGACGCGGACGAGGAAGAGATCGCGGTGGTTCGCGTGAAGCGGTACGCTTCCAAGCCGATGAGCGTTGAAGACGCGATTCTGGAAATGGACATGCTCGGTCATTCCTTCTACATGTTCAACAATGTCGAAACGGGCAGAGCCGCGACGGTGTATCGCCGCAAGGATGGCGGCTGCGGCCTGATCGAACTGGAAAACCTGTAAACGACAGCGAAAACTCGCTGGCAGGCAACAACGAGGCCGCCTGAAGGGCGGGAAAAGAAAGGGTGAGTCCGATGCAGCCGGGTATGAAAGCCGTGGTCGCCGTGCTGGTGGTCGCGCTGATCGCTGTGATCGGTTTGATTGTTATCTCGCAGGGGAACAGCGCGCAGAAGCCTGCACCCACGGTGACCGCGACGCCGGAAACCACCGCAGCGCTGGAACAGGAGCCGGAAGCCACCGCCGAATTGGCGCAGGGCGATGACGCCGCGCAAGATACGATGTATGAGGGCGCGTTGGCTGGGCTGACCGAAGAAGAGATCGCCAAGATGGCGCTCGCAGAAGAGGAATCCAGCGAAAGGCAAAGCGATATCGGGGCGGAGGATTCCGTTGACTGACGGAACAGGCTTCATCCTCCGCATATAAAACCCATTCGGACGTGCGCGGGTGCGCGCGTGGAGCCAAAGGAAAATCAAAGGATAGCGGCCGGGAGAGCGTCGGAAAGGGGCGCTGCCCGGCCGTTTTGACGTGCGCGGCGCAGGCACGGGAAGGAGGGGACGGGCATGAAAGAGAGAGCCTATATCGCAATCGACCTGAAATCCTTCTTCGCTTCCGTGGAATGCAGGGAGCGCGGCCTCGATCCGCTGGATACCAACCTCGTCGTGGCGGACGAGAGCCGGACGGACAAGACCATCTGCCTGGCCATCACGCCCACGCTCAAGCGCTGCGGGCTTTCCGGCCGGGGGCGGCTGTTCGAGGTCAGGCAGCGCGTCCGGGAGGCGAACGCGCTTCGCCAGCGCAGCGCGCCGGGGCGAAAGCTGGAAGGCACGTCGCATTTTTTCTCGGAGCTGCAAGCCAATCCGTCTCTGGCGATGGATTTCATCATCGCGCCGCCGCGAATGGCGTATTACATGGCGTATAGCAGCCGCATCTATCAGATTTACCTCAAATACGTCGCGCCGGAGGATATCGTGGTCTATTCCATCGACGAGGTGTTCATGGATGCGACGGATTACCTGAGCACATACGGGCTTTCGGCGCACGACCTCGCCATGAAGATCATCCTCGACGTGCTGGAGACGACCGGCATCACGGCCACCGCGGGAATCGGCACAAACCTGTTTCTGTGCAAGGTGGCGATGGACATTGTGGCCAAGCACATGCCCGCCGATCAAAACGGCGTCCGCATCGCGGAGCTGGACGAAATGAAATTCCGCCGCGAGCTTTGGGCGCATCAGCCCATCACGGATTTTTGGCGCGTGGGGCGGGGCATCGCCAAAAAGCTGGAGCAGAACGGGATGGTGACGATGGGCGACGTCGCCCTCTGCTCGGAGCGCAGCGAGGATCTGCTCTACCGGCTGTTCGGAAAAAACGCGGAGCTGCTCATCGACCACGCATGGGGCTGGGAGCCGACGACCATCGAGGCGATCAAGGCGTATCGGCCGAGCACGAACAGCATCAGCTCCGGGCAGGTGCTGCATTGCCCTTACGAGGCGGAGAAGGCGCGGCTCGTCATCCGCGAGATGACGGATTTGCTCGTGCTGGATTTGGTGGACAAGGGGCTTGTCACCGACCAGATGGTGCTGACCGTCGGCTATGACATTGAAAACCTGACCGATCCGGCGCGGCGGGCAAAGTATCGCGGCCGGGTTGAAACCGACCCCTATGGGCGGCAGGTGCCCAAGCAGGCGCACGGCTCGATCAACCTTGACGGCTACACCTCCTCCACGCGCCGGATCATGCGCGCGGTGACGGAGCTGTTTGACCGGATTGTGGACAAAAATCTGCTGATCCGCCGCATGTACGTCGTGGCCAACCGCGTTTTGCGGGAGGCGGACGCGCCGAAGAAGCGCGACGACGCCGTTCAGCTCGATTTCTTTACGGATTACGCTGCCGAGGCGGAGAAGCAGAAGGCCGAGGACGAAGCTCTGGCGCGGGAGCGGCGGATTCAAAACGCCACGCTCGCCATCAAAAAGAAATACGGAAAAAACGCGCTTTTCAAGGGAATGAACCTCGAAGAAGGCGCGACGGCCAAAGAGCGCAACGCGCAGATCGGCGGGCACAAGGCATAAAACGATCGGCGCGCCAAAGCAAAAAACGGTTTGACGGAGAAAAGGGGGACGCGGGATGAACCCGAACGGCAAATACGACGAGATCATGGGGCTTGCGCACCACGTTTCCAAAACACGGCCGCAGATGCCGATGGCCGACCGCGCGGCGCAGTTCGCGCCCTACGCCGCCCTCACCGGCTATGACGCGGTCATTCGGGAAACCGGAAGATTGACCGACGCGCGGATCGAGCCTGACGAGGAAGCGCTGACCGCGCTGAACATGAAGTTTCGGCTGCTGATGGACGCGCTGGGCGACGCGCCGGAGATCACCCTGCTCGTCTTCCGGCCGGACGCGCGAAAGGCCGGGGGCGCATACCTGACCGTGACGGGCAGGGTCAGGAAGGTGGACGAATACGCGCGCCTGATGACCTTGCAGGACGGGACGAAAATCCCGATGGACGATATTCTGGATATGACCGGGGCGCTGTTTTCGCCGCTCGAATAACGCCAAGCGACTATCCCTGCCTGCAAAAGAAAAAAGAACGAAACGGGGGCGAAGCAAAAACGTTTTGAAGAAATTTCAAAAAAAGGTTGACAAAAATCGTGTAATCGTGTATTATATATTTCGTCGCCGCGCTCGACACGATCAAGCGATGCGGCGGTCCAGCTCGGGAGCATAGCTCAGCTGGGAGAGCATCTGCCTTACAAGCAGAGGGTCACAGGTTCGAGCCCTGTTGTTCCCACCAATTTCATAAAATGGCGCGGTAGTTCAGTCGGTTAGAATGCCAGCCTGTCACGCTGGAGGTCGAGGGTTCGAGCCCCTTCCGCGTCGCCATTTGCCTTGGTAGCTCAGTCGGTAGAGCAGGAGACTGAAAATCTCCGTGTCGGTGGTTCGATTCCGCCCCAAGGCACCATTTATGCGGTAGTAGCTCAGTGGTAGAGTGCCACCTTGCCAAGGTGGATGTCGCGAGTCCGAATCTCGTCTACCGCTCCACTGTGGCGCCATGGCCAAGCGGTAAGGCAAAGCTCTGCAAAAGCTTCATTCTCCAGTTCGATTCTGGATGGCGCCTCCAGATGAAGACTCAGACCAAGCGTCTGGGTCTTTTCTTATGGAGAATGGCGCAGAGCATCAACCGAAAAAGAAAAGCGGGGGTTTGATCGACCCTCGCTTTTTTGTTACGCATTGGAATTTGCGCAAAATTTCGGATTTGCTCTTTTACGGTTCTATATTCATTTGCGCATGGCGCACAGGTCGATCATCAGGCGGATGGCGAACTGCTCAAAGGTGGAGAAGTAGGCGATGTCCTTGAAGAACGCGCGATGCGTCAGGAAGAACGCGAGATAGGAAAACGGCTTTCGCTGTTCGATGAGGCACAGGCGCTTGGTTTGCAGCGCCTTCCACGTGTCGCGCTGGATCCGCTCGGTCTCTTTGCAGGCGGTCCTTTCGAAGACGGATTCGTAGGTCGCCAGTGGAATACTGATGAGCTCCCTGCGGCTGGCCGCCGGGTCGCCCTCCAAAAAGGAATACTTGAACGCCAGCGCCAGCGCGTAGGGCTTGCGGATGCAGGGAATATGGCGCTGCGCGTGCTCGCCCTGCGCCATGCCGATGACGTTGGAGCCATGCAGGCGGTAGAACAGGAGCGGCTCGCGGCAGTAATACAGCCCGCCGTGCAGCGCGGCCAGCAGGTTGAGAATCCAATCGTGCGTCCAGAGCTGGTTCAGGCGGATGTATTCCTGCGCCAGTTCGCGGCGAACGGCCATGGCGCAGCCCTGCCCCTGATTGCGGCCGAGCATTTCGGATAGGGTGATTTGCGTCGGCGAGGCGGGCGCGCGCAGAACGCGGTCGGAAACCCAGAGGTTTTCCGTCGGCGCGTTCGGGTTCAGAAGGTTTCCGTCCGCGTCGATGGTCTTGAAATCGGAGATGAGGGAGAGCATGGCGGGGTTGGTCTCGAAGTGGCGCAGCATGGTTTCGACCTTGCCGGGCGCCCAGCGGTCATCCTGATCGCAGAGGAAAATCAAATCGCCGCCGCAGGCCTTGAAGGCGCGCAGAAAGCTCTCGCGAAAGCCGTGATTCTCCGCGGAGGGCAGAATTTTCCAGTGAATCTGGGGATGCGCCAAACGAAAATCGTCGAGGATGCGCAGCGTGCCGTCGGAAGAGCCGTCGTCGCTGACGACAATTTCATCGACGGGGCGGGTTTGGGCGCAGATGGAGGAAAGCTGCTCGGCGAGAAAACGCTCGCCGTTATAGGTGCTCATGGCGACGGAGCAGAACATAATCGGCCTCCTTGGAGAATGTAGAAAGAATTTTCCTTATTATAGCATGGATGGCCGCGGGATGCACGAAAAAACAGGGATGGCGCGTTCCCGTTTACCTGTGGCACATCGGAAAAGAAAATAAAGAAAAACCCTCAACGGCGCGAAGCTCGTCAAGGGTTTTATGAAAATCTTGAAAAAGCAAGGCTTACACTTTTTGATAAGTCACTTTATTTCCTGCTCAAGTTTGTCAAAGACTGGGGCGGTGAAAAATTCGCTGAGCGTGATATCCAGACCGTCACAGAGTTTTTTGATAGTGGTAATGGAGATTTCACGGCGCTTTGGGTCGAGCATACTGTACACCGTAGACGGCGTTACTCCGGAAAGAACCGCCAGTTCGTTGATTCGGATATCGCGCTGGAAACAGAGTTCACGAAAGCGCTGTGCAACTGCGTCTTTAACCATCATCACGTTCATCACCTGTGAAAGATAGTATCGAATGATGCGCAGTCGCGTATACGCGCTTGCGTAATTGCGGACAAAATAGTATAATGACATAATAAGAAAATGCGTACAGGGGGCGCAACGATGATTCAAAAGAAGATTGTATTGGCGGGTATGTTGATTATGTTTGGATTTTGTGGAAGTATGGACAGCGTAGCCAGTGCGAGCAATTTGAGTAAAGCCGAAGTCGTCGTAGAAAAAAATGAAGTGAGAAACATTGGGAAAAATATACAGGCAGATGGAAACGGCGTGCTTGTGAAAAGTGGTGGAAAAGCTGTAATTAGTGGAAATATCAAGGCGAAAGATTGCGGGATTAGGGCAGAGTCTTCTGCAATTACTGTTTATGGAAATATAAAAGGTGGGTCTTCGGGCGTGCATCTGTATCAGGGCGTGGAAGCTGATATATACGGGAACATTGAAGCGGATGAGATTAGCATAGATTATACTGATTTGGATTATTATCGTGAATATGGAGAGTGGAGAACATACTACGGAGAAGGATTAGCCGTCGTAAGTGATGGGAGTTCCTCAAGCAAAAATGAAGTGAATGTAAAGGGAAATATACGTGCGACAGGAACGGGGGTTAGAGTAAATTCTGGAAACGTTTTTATAAAAGGCAATATAGAGAGCTTAATTGGAAACAATGCGTTGACACTCTTAACAGAAGAATTGACTTCGGTGAAGGTTGAGGGAGATATTTTTGGAAATGAAAAAGACAGTGCGGTCTTTATGTGGAGCGAACCGAACGCAAAGCTAATTGTAGAAGGGAATATTACAGCAAGAGACTGTCAAAGTGCGATAGAAATATACGGACTAAGCGGGGAAATGGACTCGTTGCGAGAAATGCCGGCAATCACTGTCAAAACGCTGAATGTTGAAAGCGGCGACTATTTCAAAGCGCTGACTCACGATGAAAACGGCGAAGAAATCGAATCGAAAGCCCTTGCAGAAGCAGCGGCAAAAGCGACTTGGTACATTGTCGATATCAGCCAGCCGACGAACGGCGAAATCGAAGTGGATGGAATAAGTACGAAGGAAGGTTTGCTTGTTGCGCATGAAGGAGATAAGCTGACGGTTACGGGAGCGCCGAAGAAAGGATATCGCCTGACTGGAATTGATGCGGGTTCAAAAGCGCTTGTTACGGAAAATGAGGATGGTACATACACGGTAACGGTGGAACGCGGCGGCGACGTTACGATATCGGCCTCGTTTGAGGCTATGCCGGAAATGCCACTGACGGGAGACCAGATTCCGATAAAAACAGCGATTTTTCTTGCGGTTGTGTCGATCACGCTGCTGGGAATGCTTTGGAAAACAAAAAGAGCATAAAGAAAGCACCGAAGCGTAGAACCTCGGTTCAGACTGTCGACAAAAGGCTATTCTCCCCCGAAGGAGGGAGAATAGCCCTTTTCGCAAATGAAAGAATAGCTGAATTTCTTGATTTTGCTATTCAAGTCAAGTTTGCTTATGTCAACAAGCTGCACCGAAGTGTAGAACTTCAGTTTTTGATATAAACAAAGAAAAACCCTCAACGGCGCGAAGCTCGTCAAGGGTTTTTGTGGTGCACCCAACAGGATTCAAACATGTGGCCTTTTGATTCGTAGACTTTCTTTGACTTTTATAAACGAGAACAGATATGCCTGTTTGGGATGCGCGTGAAGTGGGAAAGAAATGTGTTTGGAGAGCAGCTTCTCCAGCTTGGCGCTGACATATGCCCATTTGAACAGAATTCATGAAAAAGCGGTCTACTCCTGTGAAAACCAGAAGTAGAGCCTCTTGTATGCTTCCCTTTGGCGTACTCTTTTGCGTTCATCAAAGAGTATTCTGCGCTTGCTTGATGCAGCTGCGGCAGCACTCATCCCTTCACGCTGCCGGCGGTCAGACCCTGCACAAAGAACCGCTGGCAGAAGATGAAGATCACAATCACCGGAATCAGCGTCAGCACGGACATGGCAAACACATATCCCCACTGCGTGAACTGATGCTGGCCGAAGAAGCCGGCGATGGCGATGGGCAGCGTGCGCAGGCTGTTGTCGTTGATGACGGTGTTGGCCCAAGGATATTCCTCCCACGCGGTCAGAAAGTTGAAGATGCTGACGGAGGCAATCGCGGGCGAGGCCAGCGGCAGCGCAATCCTGCCATACGTCTGGAGTACGTTGGCGCCGTCGATCCATGCGGCGTCCATGATCTCACCGGGGATGTTCTCCATAAATCCCTTGATCATGAAGGTCGAGAAGGGGATTACCCATGCCACATAGAACGGAATCAGTCCCCACAGCCGGTTGACCAGCCCCAAGCCCGTTGCCAGCTCGAACTGCGGAACGATCATCGTCGTTCCGGGGATGATCATCGTCACGATGATGAAGCCGAACAGCAGTTGCGTCGCCCTGGACTTGAACTTGCCCAGCACAAACGCCATCGCCGAGGATACCGCCGCCGCAAGAGCCACCGTGGACAGCGACACCACCACCGAGTTCAGGAAGTTCAGATAGAACTTGCTCTGATGTAGGATGTAATCGTAGTTTTCCAGCGTCAGTGCCTCCCATTTGGGGAAAAAGCGCGGCGGATACTCGTACAGCGCACCGTTCGGGCGCAGCGAGGTGGAGATCATGTAGATCATCGGCAGCGTGAACACGACCGTCCCCGCGGCCAGCAGGAGGTAACGCACGGTGGCGTCCGCGATTTTTGCGGGATTTCTGCGCTTCATGGTCGTCCCTCCCCTCACTCGTCTCGGCTCTTCATCGCGCGGAACTGCACGATGGCCAGCAGACCCAGCGTCAGCGCCATCACGAAGCTCAGCGCGGCGGCATAGCCGAATTTGCCCGTGCTGAACGCCTTGTAGTACATCCATGTCAGCAGCGTGTCCGTCTGATGCGCCGGCTTGCCGCCCGTGATCATCTTGATGGAGGTGAACACGTTGAAGCCGCCGATGGTCAGCTCGATGAGCACGAAGAGCACCGTTCCGCGGATGCCGGGCAGCGTCACATTCAGGAACTTCTTCCATGCGCCGCAGCCGTCGATCTCCGCGGCCTCGTACAGGTCCTGCGGCACCTGCTGCAGCGCCGCCAGAAAGATGACCATGTTCCAGCCGATGCCCTTCCAGATGCCCAGAATCATCGCAACCGCAAGACCGCTCCACCTCGTATCCAGCCAACGGATGTTGCCGGAGGTCACGCCCAGCACCTTCCACAGGAAGTAGTTCAGCAGGCCCTCCGTGTTGAAGATATAGCGGAAGACCAGGGAGGCAATCACCCACGAGGTCACAACAGGCAGGTAGTTGATGACCCGGAAGGTGACGCTGAAGCGCTTGATGCCCGAAAGCAGAATGGCGATGAAGAGCCCAAGCGCCATCTGTCCCGGCACGGTTACCGCCGTGTACACCAGGCTGTTGACAAATACCGTCCAGAATGTCGGATCCCGGAAGACCTCGCGGTAGTTGGCCAGACCGGCAAAGGGCTGCTCCAGCATCGAGGCAAAGCTCATGTCGCACAGGCTCATCCAGAACAGGCGGATGATCGGATAGACAGTGAACAGTGCGAAGATCGCCAGCCCCGGTGTCAGCAGAAGCGCGATCTGCGCTCGTTGAGCACGGAATTTCATGTTCTCACCTCAGAAGGGGCGGCGGAGCCATCCGCCCCGCCGCCGCGGAAATCCTCTTACTTGAGCAGCTCATCCCACTGGGCCGCCAGCTCATCGAGCGCCTCCTGCGCCGTCTTTTCGCCTGTGACGACCGCCGTCACAGCCATGGTCAGCTCGTTATCCATCTCACTCCAGGCTGCCACGGTCGGACGGGCCTTCGCCGTCTGAATGGCTTCGATGAAGGGCGCGTAGGACGCGTTCTTCACCGTCTCGCTCGTAAGCGCCGCCTTGTTCACCGGGATCTGGCCGCACTTGGCCATCTCGGTCTGGGCAAACTCGCCAGTCATGAACTGCATGAACTTCCACGCAGCCTCCTTGTTGGCGGAGGCGAACATCGCAATATCCTCGCCGCCCAGCACGGAGATGCTGCCGCCCTCACCGGCAGGGATGGGCGCGGTGCCGTAGGCCACGTCAGGATACGCACCGGCGAGTTCCGCGGACTTCCACGGGCCCTCCAGCATCATGGCATAGCGCCCGGTGCCAAAGCCGTCGGTCATCGGGATATCGCCGGCATTGAAGCCCGTGATGCAGCCCTCCTGCACCAGCTTGGCGAACGTCTCGATGGCCTTCACCGACGCGGGACTATTGATGTAACCGGTGGCGACGGTCTGCTCCGGGTTGGTCAGGCTGCCGCCAAAGCTCCAGATGAACGGGCACAGGTTCCAGCCGGCCAGCGCGGGCTCGTTCCAGCCCCAAATCTGCTGGCCGTTTGCATTCTCGCCGCTGAGCTTGCGCAGAGCTTCGCACCATTGCTCCATCGTCTCGGGTACGGCCACGCCGGCCGCTTCCAGCATCGCCTTGTTGTAGAACACGATCTTGCTGTTGGTGTTCAGCGCCAGCGCATAATCATGACCGTCGATGACCGCGGTGGACATCGCACTGGGAAGCAGCGCAGCGCTGACTGTGTCAAAGTCCTCCATTTCCTCGTCGAGCGCGGTCAGGATGCCCATCTTCTGGAATTCCGGCAGCCACGCGATGTCGCAGCGCGCCACATCGGGCAGCGCGCCCGATTTCGCACTGACAAGCACCTTGTCGTGCAGCTCCGCCCACTCATGGGAGACGGCGTTGACTTTGATGCCCGGATTTTCCGCCTCAAAGGCGGGGATCAGCACGTTCATCAGCGTCGCGTTCTCCGCAGACTGAGCGCTGTAATGGTGCCAGAACTGGAGGGTGACGTCCTCCGCAAGCGCGCAGGAGCACAGCAGCATCAGGCAGGCGATGATCGCCACGAGGGTTTTTGTACGCATGGTTTTTCCTCCTTCTGAACAGGTCGAAATAGAATATGGACAGAATGCGGCAGAACGCGCACAGATTCTCCCGCACAATCCCAGGTTTGCGCCCGCTCCCCGAGGTTGAACACCGCGAGCAGCTCCTCCTCCCGATTGCCCCGGGCAAAGGCAAACAGGCTTTTCTCGTCGTCCGCCAGCAGCGGCGTATAGCTGCCCGTGCGTAGCGCGGGGTGCGCCTGGCGCAGGGCGATTAACTCCTTTTGCCAGGCCAGCAGATCCTTGTCCGGATGGGCCCAGGCCATGCCGCCACGGCAGCCCGGGTCGTTTTCGCCGGTCATGCCCAGTTCGTCGCCGTAGTAAATGGCAGGTGCGCCGGGAAAGAGCATCTGCAGCGCCATCGCCAGCCTGAGCCGCCACGCCTCGCCCTTCGCCTCGGTCAGAAAGCGCGCCGTGTCGTGGCTGCCCAGACAGTTGTACATGGCATGTCCGTTCGGGCCGGTAACCTTCATCAGCGCACTGTTCAGGCGTCGGGAAAGCTCGCTCACGCCAATGCGCCCGCGGGCAAGGCAGTCGGTCACCGCGTCGCGGAACAGATAGTTCATCGCCGTGTCAAAGCCGTCCGCGCCGAGCAGCCGCGAGGCGTCGCCCCACGTCTCACCCAGCAGCACGGCCTGCGGGAACTCGCGCTTGACTTCCTCTCGCCACCAGATAACGGCATGGCGATCCAGCTCGTCCGCCACGTCAAAGCGCCAGCCGTCGATGCCCGCCTCCCGCAGCCAGTAGAGCAGCACGTCGCGCACATAGGCTCGCACCTCGCCGTTGGCGCCGTTGAGCCGCGGCATGTAGGGATAATCCCCCACGCACTCATAGCAGGCCGGGTCAATTTCGATGGGAAACCGCTTGGGATAAAACCAGCCCCGGTAGCGGCTTTCCTCTCCGTTTTTCAGCAGATCCTCAAACGGGGGAAAGTGAATGCCCGAATGGTTGAATACGCCGTCCAGAATCACGCGGATGCCCGCCTCGTGGCACCGGGCGACCAGCTCGCGCAGCGTGTCCTTTGTGCCGAACATCGGATCGACCGAAAAGTAATCTGTCGTCGCGTATTTATGGTTGAAATCTCCCGTAAAGATGGGATTCAGATACAGGCATTCCACGCCTAGCTCCGAAAGATACGGGATTTGGTCGATGATACCGCCCAGATTGCCGCCCAGAACGTTATCCCGTGTCGGCGCGGCGTTCCAGTCATCCATGCCTGCACCGGCCGGGCCGCGCCGGGCAAAGCGCTCCGGAAAAATTTGATAGTATATGCAGCCCTGCGCCCATGCAGGCACGGCGGAAATATCCGTCTCATTGACCTGCAGCAGCTCGAAGCTGCCCGACTCCTGCATGTCCGTGAAAAGCCCTCGGTCATTGAGCCATCTCCGGTTTCCCGCCTGATCCTCCAGCCAGAAGCCGTATTTGATGTAGTGCGTCTCTCCGGTAAAGACGGTTTCGCCCGTCCACTGCTGCCGCTGACCGTCCTCCAGGCCGGGCAGGAGACTGGTTCGGAAAAGGACTTCCGGTTCGCTGCGCTTCCAGCACACCAGCTCGCAGGCGGTCAGGTCGCCCGGCGCGGCCTCCAATCTCCATTGTATGCGGTTTCGTGCAAGCGCTTGCACAAACGGGTAAAAAGAAAGGTGCCGAATGGCAGAGGTGATCATTTTCTTCCCTTCCTTTCCGACGAGGCCCTGGGTACAAGCACCGTCGAGAGCATGATCTGCTGGTTGCCGGTACGGCTGTCAATCCGCTGAAACAGCAGCTGAGCTGCCTGTTCCCCAAGCAAAGACGTATCAATATCCACGATAGTCAGCTGTGGCTCCGTATACTCCGCCAGCGGATAATTGTCAAACGCCACAATGCCGATCTCCTCCGGCACGGCGATTTTCCTTTCCTTGCAGGCCTTCAGCAGCCCAAAAGCCGCCAGATTGTCATTGCAGACGAACGCATCCGCGTGCGTTGACTGCTCCAGCTCGGACAGCGCCACAGCATAGGCATTTTCCACCGTGCCGTCCGTGGCAAGCACGCGCTCCTGCCCCTTGTCGATCACCTTCATATAGCCGCGGACACGGCGCTTGGTAAAGCCCCGTTTCTGATAGCCGCCCAGGTAGGCGATCGAGCGGTATCCCTTTTCCTGCAGGTGGCGCACGGCGATTTCCGCACCCTGCTCGTTGTTGTTGTCCACCCAGCAGGTATCGCTGCGCAGCGTGTCCGGTGTGCCCAGCACGACATACGGAAAATCGCCGATCGTCTCCATCATGGAGGGGCGCACCGTCGTAGGCGGAAGAATCAATCCGTCCACCTTATGCTCCTTCATCAGGTTTTCAATCGTGCTGCCATGGCTCTGCGCGCCGTTGGCAATCATGACCTGATAACCCCTGGCCTGCGCCACCTTCTCAATGGCAAACAGGCTGCGGCTGAAAAACACGTTGCTGAATGCATCGGCGTCCCGCGCATCCACCACAACACCAATTGCCCCGCTCAGCCCGCTGGCCAGACTGCGCGCCAGGGAGTTGGGATGGTAATCCAGCGTCTTCATCGCCGCGTAGACGCGCTCCTTGGTGTCCGGCGTGATGGTTGCCTTGCCATTGATCACGCGGGAAACGGTTGAGGAATTGACCCCTGCCAGCTTCGCCACATCATGGATGGTCACCGCCACGCCGTTCGCCTCTCTTTCTGTGCAACCGTTTGCATAATCAGATTATACTCGCTCGGAATCGGATTGTCAATAGCGAACTTCGAAATATACAGGATGTTTCTCTGAAGGTCTCTGAATATCTTCGCCCGCTGATGCTCTTTGGCATCCGTGCGCACCTCGACTCCATGTTTCCTGTGTGTTACACCACATCTTCATCACCAGAACGCACCACCGTCGCAGCCCCAGATGGGAAGCAACCGTCCCGTCGCCTCAGCCTCCGCCGTCCCTCATCCCCGGGGTTTCCAAAGGGGCCGCAGCCCCTTGGCACACTGACCTTGCCCGCAAGGTCTAGTGTGTTATACCTTCGCGCAAGGGACAGGCACACCCGCCCGGCCGCGTTCCGCTTCTTCCTCCTGGCTCGGCGCGAAGGGATACCGTGCCCCTCTCTCGTCGCCGCCTTCGGACACCGCCATCCTCTACGCCCGGATTCTCCTCGTCGCGTTTCCACGCTCCGTGTCCAACCAATTCCATAACACTTGGCATTTGCAGCCATACAATGCTGACCGATGAGGGGGAAGCACCGCGTCAGGCGAACCTTGAAAACTTCAGCGCAGACCATACAGGCATGTCGGAAGGAGAAACCGACATGGCGAAAAGAGAACGCGAACGCGTACAGATCGGCACGGACGCGGCTGGAAAGCCGGTATACACCTGGGTGGAGGGCAAGAACCGTCAGGACTTCCTGATCAAGGCTGCCCAGACGCTGCTGGCCTACGGGATGCTGGACGGCTGCAAGCCCGAACAGCAGGAGAAGGCGCCGCAGACGCCGACCTTCCGGCAATATGCGGAACAGTGGTGGGAGCTGTACAAGCTGCCCAAGCTACGGCACACGACGAGGACGACCTACAGAAATCCGCTGGACACCCAGCTTGGGACCATCCTGCTGCCTGAAAGGAAGGAACGTGGCTTTGTTCTCGGGGACGGAGAAAAGCCCCTGACGGAGCGCACCTTCACGCGCCTGTGGCAGCGGATTGGCAGGAAGATCGACCTGCATGACGCAACGCCGCACATTTTCCGGCACACCTACATCACGATGGCGGCTTCCTCCGGGATCGACATCAAGACGCTTCAGGAGATCGCGGGGCACTCGGACATCAAGATGACGATGGAACGCTATGCGCACACCAGAGAGGAAAAGGTCATGCAGGCGGGCGCGATGATCGGGAATGTGTTCAAGGCGGGATGAGGCGGTTTGTGCCAGGCCTGTGCCAAAGCGATGCGTGAAAAAACACTGGCAGCACAAGGAAAAAACGGCATCCCCCGGACAGGTTTTGTGCCATGATTTGTGCCAAATCGCCCATTTTTATCAAAACTACCGGAATCGACCGGCTCCAAAGCGAAAAAAGCCGCAGCGCGTCTTCTTGACAGGAGGGCGCGCTGCGGCGGGTCAAACTCAAAAAAATCAAGTAATATCAGGAAAAATTGCTTCAAAACGGCAAAAGAAAAACCCTCAACGGCGCGAAGCTCGTCAAGGGTTTTTGTGGTGCACCCAACAGGATTCGAACCTGTGGCCTTTTGATTCGTAGTCAAACGCTCTATCCAGCTGAGCTATGGGTGCGATTTTCAATTTTCCGTTCCTTTTGCTTGGAACAAAAAGTATTATACTGCACGGCGCGAAGAATGTCAATACTTTTTTGAAAAATATTTTTCATTTTCTCCCTTCGGCTGGAAACGGGGGAATTTGGGGCAAAATCCCGGCGACTTTTGGGGAAAAACGGGTCGCCGAAAATGAGAAAGAAAAATCATGCTTTTTCCTTGTAAAGAAAAGAAAAAAGCGTCGAAAACCGAAAACGGCGCGTCGAGCGGCGGAATGCGCCGGAGGACGGAAACATCCGACGTTACGGCGCGCACATCTGTGGATAACGATAATTATCCACAATTCAGCCCCGAAAATGGCGATTTGCCTGTGGACAACTGTGGATAACTCGGTGGAAAACCCGATTTTCCAGTGATTTCTACAAAAAGCGCTGTGGATAAAACCGGGGATAACTGTGGGGGAGATGTGGGAAAACGGGGGATAACCGGCGGCGCGGTTCGACAAATTGGTTGCGAAAAAATAAAATTGAGCGAAACCATAAACTTTATGGCGGGAGTGTGTCATCTTTTGGGTGCGGCGGGCATAGTTCTGGCTCGGGGAACGGAGAGGGGGACGGCCGATGCGGGAGAGGACGATGAAGGGCGCGTGGCTTGCGGCCAGCGCGCTTTGCACGGCGCTGCTGCTGGCCTGCGCGGGGGAAAACGCCGTGCAGACCTTTCACGCGCAGACGCGGCAGAGCGAAGCGGCGCGGCCGCAGGAGCGGGGCGCGCTTGCGGGCTGCGTGATCGCGCTGGACGCGGGGCACGGCGGCTGGCGGCGATTTTGGAGGCACAGGGCGCGCAGATTGTTATGACGCGGACGGACGACTACGCCCTGTGCGACGAGCATCCGCCGATTCGCAAAAAGTTACAGGATATGCAGCGCCGCGCGGCGATCATCGAGCAGAGCGGCGCGCAGATGGTGCTTTCCATCCATATGAACGAATACGCCGGCCGGAGCCAGAGCGGGCCGCAGGTGTTTTATCGTGAGGGCTGCCCGGCGGGGCGGCTTCTGGCCGGGGCGATTCAGGAGGCGATGAACGAAACGCTCGCCCCCAAAAAGAAGCGTTCCGCGCTCGGCGGAGATTACTATATCCTGACGCTGGGCAGGCCGAGCGTGCTGGTGGAATGCGGGTTTTTATCCAACGCCGGCGAGGAGGCGCTTCTGCTGACGGCGGATTACCGCCAGCGGGTCGCACAGGCGATTGCGCGGGGCATATGGGCATGGGCGAATCTGCCGGAGGAAAAGCCGGAGGCGCTCCCGGCGGTGGAGCGCGGCGGCGAGGCGGAAGCGGAGACATGAATGTCAAACGACTTGTCAACCTTCAAGGTGAAATGTATTCAAGTATTGACGAGGTATCGGCCTTTTTTGATGAAATATGGCTTGACAGCCTGTGGACGGCGTGATAAGATATGGACACATATTTCGGCGATGACGAGGAAGAATCCGCGTGGAAACGCTAAGCGAGGGAGCGGCGGTGCGAGGCTCCTGCGGGGGCGCGCGGGCTGGTCGCCTCAGAGCCGCAGGCTGAAAGCCGCTTGGGCTGCGTAGGTCTGCCGGTTTTCCTCCGTTACAGGGAAACGAGCATGATGGTTGTGCTCAATGAGCGTGCGCAGGCACGGAATTTAGGTGGTACCGCGAAAGCAGCCTTTCGCCCTAAAGCGGGGCGAGAGGCTGCTTTTTTAACGATCAGGAGGAGTGAACGTTTCAGATGAAACTCAACGGAGCGGCGATTCTGATTGAATGTTTGATTGAGCAGGGCGTTGGAACCGTGTTCGGCTTCCCCGGCGGCGCGGTTTTGCCGATTTACGATGAGCTGTACAAGCGGCAGGATCGGATTCGGCATGTACTGACCGCCCACGAGCAGCACGCCGGTCATGCGGCGGACGGCTACGCGCGCGCCAGCGGCAAGACGGGCGTGTGCATCGCCACCAGCGGCCCCGGCGCGACGAACCTGGTCACGCCGATTGCGACGGCGTACATGGATTCCACGCCGATCGTCTTCATCACCGGCAACGTGCCGCAGAGCCTGATGGGCACGGATTCCTTTCAGGAGGCGGATATCTCCGGCATGACGATGCCCGTCACCAAGCACAACTATCTGGTGACGCGGGTGGAGAAGCTGGCCGATATCGTCCGCGAGGCGTTCTTCATCGCTTCGAGCGGCCGCCCCGGCCCGGTGCTGATCGACATCCCGAAGGATGTGCAGATCGCCGAGACGGAGTTCGAGCCGGCCGCCGGTGAGGCGCTGATTCCCAAGCTCTCCATGAAGCACCCGACGGTGCAGCTTCGTCTGGAGGGCGAGGCGCTGGAGCGCTACAAGGTGAAGGCCGCGCCCCGGCTGGAGCAGGCGGCCCGGCTGATTGCCGAGGCGCAGAAGCCGCTGATTTACTGCGGCGGCGGCGTGATTCTCTCCGGCGCGGAGCGGGAGCTGGCGGCCTTCGCCGATCTGGTGGATGCGCCGGTGGTCTCCACGCTGATGGGGCTGGGCGCCGTTCCGGCGGACAACCCGCGCATGCTGGGCATGCTGGGCATGCACGGCACGCACGCGGCGAACATCGCCATGCAGCGCTGCGATTTGCTGATCGCCGTCGGCGTTCGCTTTTCGGATCGCGCGCTGGGCAACGCGGAGACGTTCGCGGCACAGGCCAAGGTGCTGCATATCGACATCGACCGCGCGGAGATCAACAAGAACGTTTCCACCACGCTGCATATCACCGGCGACGCGCGCGTGGTGCTCGAGCTGCTGCTTTCGCGCGTGGCGCAGAAGGCCAACGGGCAATGGATGCAGCAGGCGCGGAGCATGATGGAGGAATACCTGAGCGACGAGCTGTTCGAGCCGCGCAAGATCCTCCGCCAGATGGCCGCAATCGCCCCGGAAATCACCGTGGCGACGGACGTTGGCCAGCACCAGATGTGGACGGCGCAGCATTTCCCGTTCCTGCATCCGCGCCAGTTGATTACCAGCGGCGGTCTGGGCACGATGGGCTTCGGCCTCGGCGCGGCGATGGGCGCGGCGGCGAGCGACCCGGCGGGCAGGCCGGTGGCGCTGGTCACGGGCGACGGCTCGTTCCGCATGAATCTGACCGAGCTTTCCACCATCGGGTATTACGGCATTCCGGTGATCGTCGTCATCTTCAACAACGGCACGCTGGGCATGGTGCGCCAGTGGCAGACGCTGTTCTTCGGCCACCGCTACAGCCAGACGACGCTCGACCGCGGGCCGGATTTTATGAAGCTGGCGGCGGCCTACGGGCTCTCCGGCGCGCGGGTGAACGCGGTGGAGACGTTCGCGGCGGCGTTCAAGGCGGCCGTCGAGAAGCGCGAGCCCTGCATCATCGAGTGCATGCTGGATATTGACGAGATGGTCGCGCCGATGGTCGCGCCCGGCTCGCCGATCGACTCGTTCTGCCTGAATTGACGGAGGTGACGGCTTATGGTGATGAACCCCGACAAACTGCGCCGCTACACCGTCGGCGTATTGGTTTCCAATGAGCCGGGCGTGCTCTCCCGCGTGTCCGGCCTGTTCTCCCGGCGCGGCTTCAACATCGAGAGCCTCGCCGTCGGCCCGACGCAGGATCGCGAGGTCTCCCGCATCACGATCGTGGTGCTGGGCGACGACGCGCACATCGAGCAGCTGGTGCAGCAGCTCTACAAGCTGATCTGCGTGCAGAAGGTGCAGGTGCTCAGCAATAAAAACGACGTGGAGCGCCAGCTCCTGCTGGTCAAGGTCGCCGCGGGCGTGAAGGAACGCGAGGGGCTGATGCGGCTGGTGGATATCTTCAAGGCGAAGGTGCTGGACGTGACCAAATCCTCGATGATTCTGGAAATCACGGGCGACAACGACAAGATCACCGCGATGATGCGGCTGCTGGAGGATTACGGCATACTGGAGCTGGTTCGCACCGGCGTGGTCGCGCTCGAACGCGGCGACGAAGTGATGAGTTCAGATATATTTGACTAAACCAACGAAGCCAAACAACAAATCCAAAAAACAAACGGAAAAGACGGACAAGGAGGAAAAATACAATGGCACAGATGTTTTACGCGCAGGATTGCAACCTCGAATATCTGATGGGCAAAAAGATTGCCATCGTCGGCTACGGCTCGCAGGGACACGCGCACGCGCTCAACCTGCGCGATTCCGGCTGCGACGTGGTCGTCGCGCTGTATGAGGGCAGCAAGAGCTGGAAGAAGGCCGAGGCGGCCGGGCTGACCGTTATGACCACGGCCGAGGCCGCCAAGGTCGCCGACATGATCATGATCCTCATCAACGACGAGAAGCAGGCGGCGATGTACCACAAGGACATCGAGCCGTATCTGCGCCCCGGCATGATCCTCGCGTTTGCGCACGGCTTCAACATCCACTTCGGCTGCATCAAGCCGCCGAAGGACATCGACGTGGTGATGATCGCGCCGAAGGGCCCGGGTCACACCGTCCGCAGCCAGTATCTGGAGGGCAAGGGCGTGCCCGACCTCGTCGCCGTCTATCAGGACGCCTCCGGCAAGGCGCAGGATTACGCGCTGGCGTATGCGGCGGGTATCGGCGGCGCGCGCGCCGGCATCCTCAAGACGACCTTCCGCGAGGAGACCGAGACCGACCTGTTCGGCGAGCAGTGCGTCCTCTGCGGCGGCGTGACCGCGCTGATGAAGGCGGGCTTTGACACGCTGGTGGAGGCGGGCTATCAGCCGGAAAACGCCTATTTCGAGTGCATCCACGAGATGAAGCTCATCGTCGATCTCATCTTCGCGCACGGCTTTGCGGGCATGCGCTATTCCATCTCCAACACCGCTGAATACGGCGATTACGAGATCGGCCAGCGCCTGATCACCGAGGAGACCAAGAAGGAGATGAAGAAGGTGCTCACCGAGATTCAGGACGGCACCTTCGCCCGCAACTGGCTGCTCGAAAACCAGAGCGGCTGCGTCCACTTCCTCGCCAAGCGCCGCATCGAGGCGGGCAGCCAGCTTGAGGAGGTCGGCAAGGATCTGCGCGGCAAGATGAGCTGGGGCACGAAAGTGGAGGAGCTGTAAGATGGCAGTCAGTGATCGCGTGAAAAGCGGCCCGGAGAAGGCGCCGCATCGTTCCCTCTGGAAGGCGCTCGGCCTGACCGACGAGGAGCTGAAGCTCCCGCTGATCGGCGTGGTCAGCGCGAAGTCGGAGTGCGTGCCGGGGCACAATCACCTGAACAACATCGCGCAGGCCGTCAAGGACGGCATCCGTCTGGCGGGCGGCGTGCCGGTCGAATTCCCGGCCATCGGCGTGTGCGACGGCATCGCCATGGGGCACGTCGGCATGAAGTACTCCCTCGCCTCCCGCGAGCTGATCGCCGATAGCTGCGAGTCGATGGCGATTGCCCACGGCTTTGACGGCATGGTGTTCATCCCGAACTGCGACAAGATCGTGCCCGGCATGCTGATGGCGGCGCGCCGCCTCAACCTGCCCGCCATGGTCATTTCCGGCGGCCCGATGATGCCCGGCCGCATGCCCGGCGGCAGCGGCGACATGGATTTGAACTCCGTGTTCGAGGCGGTCGGCGCGTATAAGGCGGGCAAGATGGACGACGCGCAGCTCAACGCGGTGGAATCCGCCGCCTGCCCGGGCTGCGGAAGCTGCTCCGGCATGTTCACCGCGAACTCCATGAACTGCATCACCGAGGTTATCGGCATGGCGCTGCCGGGGAACGGCACGATTGCCGCCGTGGACGCGGCGCGCATCCGTCTGGCCAAAAAGACCGGCATGCGGGTCGTCGAGCTGGTTCGGGAGGGGCTGACCCCGGAGAAGATTATGACCGAATCCGCATTCCGCAACGCGCTCTGTCTGGATATGGCGCTGGGCTGCTCCACCAACACCGTGCTGCATCTGCCCGCCATCGCGCACGAGGCCGGGATCGACTTCGACCTCAACTGGGTCAACGAGGCGAGCGCCAAGGTGCCGAACCTGTGCCATCTCGCGCCGGCCGGCCATCACCACGTCATCGACCTGCATCTGGCGGGCGGCGTGATGGGCGTGCTCAGCGAGCTCAAGGGGCGCGGCCTGCTCGACGAAAACGCGCTGACCGTCTCCGGCATGACGCTGGGCGAGGAGATCAGCCTGAGCAAAAACTACAACCACGAGGTCATCCGCCCGTTCGACGAGCCGTATTCCCCGACCGGCGGCCTGATGATCCTGCGAGGCAACCTCGCGCCGGACGGCGCGGTCGTCAAGCGCAGCGCCGTCGCCAAGGAGATGCTCGTTCACGAAGGCCCTGCCCGCGTGTTCAACAGCGAGGACGAGGCCATCGCCGCCATTTACGCCGGTCAGATCAAGCCGGGCGACGTGGTGGTTATCCGCTACGAAGGCCCGAAGGGCGGTCCGGGCATGCGCGAAATGCTCAGCCCGACCAGCGCCATCTGCGGCATGGGGCTTGACAAGGAAGTGGCGCTCATCACCGACGGCCGCTTCTCCGGCGCAACCCGCGGCGCGGCCATCGGCCATGTTTCGCCCGAGGGCGCGAGCGGCGGCATGATCGGCCTCATCGAGGAGGGCGACGTCATCGCCATCGACATCCCAAACGGCAAGCTCGAATTGAAGGTGGACGACGCGACGCTCGCCAAGCGCCGCGAAGCGTGGGTCTGCCCGCCGCCGAACGTCACCAAGGGCTATCTGGCGCGCTACGCGAAGCTGGTTTCCAGCGCGAACAAGGGCGCCGTCGTCGAATAAACCGTTTTTCAAACACAATAATCAGCAGATCGGGCCGCTTCGCTCGCCGGAAGGAGAGGAGGCGGCCTCTTTCTTTTCTTTTTTTCCCGTTCCTGCCCTTTTTTGCGGCCGGAACGCGGTGAAAGCGAAAAAGAAAGATTGAGCGCCGACAGAACCCCGCCCGACGCGCTTTTGACGCTTGCCCTTTTTTCGGGTTCATGGTATACTATACCCTGAAAAAATGGCGGAGTGCGCCGTTTGTGAAACGATAAAGGAAGTGCCCTTTTGCAAGGCGAAGAAATCAGGGCGGCGCAGGCCGCGTTTTCCCTCCCGGACCCGAGGGAGTTGAACCCGCTCCAACTGGCTTACGTCGGCGACACGCTGCACGATCTGTACGTCCGCAGCCTGCTGGTTTCCAGAAAGATGAGCGTCGGGTCGATGCACAAACAGGCGGTGCGGATGGTCAGCGCGGCGGCGCAGGCGGCGATGCTGGCGGCGATTGAGGGCGAGCTGACCGAGCAGGAGGCCGACGTCACGCGGCGCGGCCGCAACGCGCAGGCCAAGCACGCCGCGCCGAAGCACGCCGATCCGGCGGATTATGCGCACGCCACGGGGCTGGAGGCGCTCTGGGGCTATCTCTACGTGACCAACCAGACCCAACGGCTCGACGAGCTGATTACCCTTGCGATTGCACGCACGGAGGAAATATGGCACAGGCAAAACTCAAAGTAATTCTGCTGCGCGCCACGCCCGACCCGGATGAGCTTGTCGCGCTGGGCGCGCGGCTTTGTTATGCCAGAGCGGATTTGGACGCTTTGCAGCAGAAGGTAGAGAGCGGCGACCAGCGCGGCTTTGTGGAGCGCGTGATGCAGCGCGGCCATCTCTCCGTAACCGAACACGCGAGCTTCACCTTCGCGGTGGAGGGCGTGAGCCGCGCGCTGCTGGCGCAGCTTACGCGGCACAGAATCGCGTCGTTCTCCGTGCAGAGCCAGCGCTATGTCTCCATGGCCGACGGCTTTGACTACGTGATTCCCCCGGCCATCGAGGCGCTGGGCGAGGACGAGCGGCAGGAATTCATCCGCCAGATGGAGACCATGCACACATGGTATTGCCGCTGGCAGGAGAAGCTGGGCGGGGCGAAGGAGAGCGCGAACGAGGACGCGCGCTTCGTGCTGCCCAACGCCGCCGCGACGCGCCTGGTGATGACGATGAACGCGCGGGAGCTGATGCACTTTTTCTCGCTGCGCTGCTGCAACCGCGCGCAATGGGAGATTCGCGAAATGGCGTGGCAGATGCTCGCCCTGTGCAAGCAGGCCGCGCCCGCGCTGTTTGAACACGCGGGACCCGCGTGCGTATCCGGCGCATGCCCGGAGGGCAAAAACACCTGCGGAAAAGCCGCCGAAGTGCGCGAAAAAGCAGGCAATTTATAAAAATTTGACCGAGACAGACCAACCGCTCGAATGAGAAAGGAAACCATTATGGCATACTACGATCAGTTTACGAAAAAGCCCCGCAGCCCGCGCGACGACTGGCGCGACGACGAGGAGACCCTGCGCCCGGAGCGCGACGGCGAGCAGAACCGCCGTCCGTATGGCGAGCGCCCGAATAACGGAGAGCGCCGCGGGTATGGCGAGCGCCCGAACAACGGAGAGCGCCGCGGGTATGGCGAGCGCCCGAACAACGGGGAGCGCCGCGCGTATGGCGAGCGCCCGAATAACGGAGAGCGCCGCGGGTATGGCGAGCGCCCGAACAACGG
>OLQO01000408.1_pt1 | contig 38010 bp, 29 predicted proteins | sample 1672281 | NCBI WGS metagenome assembly OLQO01 (sample SAMEA3136667, study PRJEB25190) | human gut metagenome | biome: human gut; feature: human-associated habitat; material: faeces | place: Austria | collected 2013
CCTGCGACCACCTGGTCCCAAACCAGGAGCGCTACCGGGCTGCGCTACACCCCGTTTATATTCTTTTTAGCTCATCTTGTACACAGTATCAACTGCATTTCAGATTTGCGGTTGCAAAGGTAGTACTATTTTTTGATTCCACCAAATTTTTCATTAACTTTTTTCCAAAAATGCCTCAAAAAAGAACATCTAAGCAATCATTAACAGGAGCAACAGCCCCTTACACTCAACAACAATATGATTTACAGAACATCCTCGTAGTTTCATACTAAAAGAAAAAGTTGCATTTCCACGAATAAAACGTGAGAAATGCAACTTTTATTTTAGCTTAATGTAGTGACTCGATTACTTAACCTTGTCAACTATAGCCTTGAAAGCCTCAGGGTTGTTTACAGCGAGGTCAGCGAGAACCTTACGGTTAATCTCAATACCTGCCTTGTGCAGAGCACCCATCAACTGGCTGTAGCTCATGTTCTCAAGACGCGCAGCAGCGTTGATACGCTGAATCCACAATGCGCGGAAGTTACGCTTCTTGTTACGACGGTCACGATAAGCGTAGGTAAGACCCTTCTCCCAAGTGTTCTTAGCTACTGTCCATACATTCTTGCGAGCTCCATAATAACCCTTAGTGAGCTTCAAGATTTTTGTTCTTTTTGCTTTAGATGCAACGTGATTTACTGATCTTGGCATAATTTTCTTTCTTTAAAAGTTCGACTAAAAAGTTAATAATTAACGAAGGCAGAGCAAGTCGCGTACCTGCTTCAGATTTGAACGATCTACGAGAGTCTCACCAAGGAGGTTTCTCTTCTGCTTCTTTGTCTTCTTAGTCAAGATGTGACTGTGATAAGCGTGATGACGCTTGATCTTACCTGTACCGGTGAAACGGAATCTCTTCTTTGCGCCGGAATTAGTCTTTACTTTTGGCATTTTTACTTTTAATTTAAATTGTTATTTATTTAACGGATGGCAACGCATATACCACGGCGTTACGCATCTCTTTTTTCTCTATTAATCCTTGTTGTTCTCTGCGAGTTTCTTCAGGGCATCACCACCCTTAGCGTTGGCAAGCAAACCGTTTTTCTCTGCATTGGCATCACGTTCTGCCTGTGCAGCAGCCTTGGCTTCAGCCTCACGCTTCTCACGATCCATTTTCTGCTGGCTCTTCTTGGCTACACCAGCCTTCTTTGGACTGAGATAGAGGAACATCTTCTTACCTTCAAGCTTAGGCATTTGCTCTACCTTGCCATACTCTTCCAAGTCGTTGGCAAAACGAAGCAAAAGAACTTCACCCTGTTCCTTGAAAAGGATGCTTCGACCACGGAAGAACACATAGGCTCTCACCTTGTTACCTTCGTTAAGGAAGTCTTGTGCGTGCTTCAACTTGAACTGATAGTCATGCTCATCAGTCTGAGGTCCGAAACGAATCTCCTTAGTCTCTACCTTCACCTGCTTCTGCTTCATTTCCTTTGCATGCTTCTTCTGCTGGTAAAGGAACTTAGAATAGTCGACTATACGACAAACAGGTGGCTGTGCATTTGGAGAAATCTCCACGAGGTCTACTCCTTCTTGGCGAGCCATATCAAGGGCTTTGCGTGTTGGCATCACTTCAGATCCGCCTTCACTCACTACTCTTACTTCACGTACGCGTATCTGTTCATTTACGCGATACTGATTTTTCATTTTGTCATTCTTCATTAACTATTCTAATGTCAATTTTTTATTAAACGGCTGCAAAGTTACGATTTTTTAGTCAACTCTCCAAATTTTCAAAGAGTTATTTTTAATTTTTGCCACATATTTTGCTGCTGGTAATAAAAAACTCACGCAAAATTCACTTACAAGGCTTGTTTTAGGGATCGCAGATTTCGCAGATGCCGTCGTCTTTTCATTCTTGCGATATTCTTAAGCATTAAGTATATTGTAGCGATGAGGCTCCAGTCATCTATGAAACAACAAGTATTTCCCTAAAAAATCACGCAGATTACCCAAACTACGCCAATTTTCCGAGTACCCCAACAAAGAATAACCCAAAGAAAATTCTGCGAAATCTGCGAAATCTGCGTGACTAATATATATCAGCTTGAAAAGACCTACTCCTCAGCAGCCTTCAACTGCTCTGCTACCTCAGCATTGATGCGCTGAGCAAACTCTTCCATTGACATGGTAGCCTGCTCGCCACCACCTTGCTTACGCATAGAAACCAAACCCTCAGCGCTTTCTTTCTCACCTACGATAACCATATAAGGAACTCGCTTCAACTCGTTGTCACGAATCTTACGGCCAATCTTCTCGTTACGGTCATCTACCAAAGCACGAACGCCCTGCTTGTCGAAGTACTGACGTACCTTCTGGGCATAATCGTTGAACTTCTCTGAGATAGGGAGAATAGCAACCTGGTCTGGAGTCAACCACAATGGGAAGTGACCGGCTGTATGCTCGATGAGAACGGCTGTAAAACGCTCCAATGAACCGAATGGTGCACGGTGGATCATCACAGGAGTCTTCTTTGAGTTATCCTCGGCTGTATACTCCAACTTAAAGCGCTCTGGCAAGTTGTAATCCACCTGAATAGTACCCAACTGCCAGCGACGACCGATGGCATCCTTTACCATGAAGTCGAGCTTAGGACCATAGAAGGCAGCTTCACCAACCTCCTCACGAGTCTCAAGACCCTTCTCCTTACAAGCCTCACGGATAGCGTTCTCGCTCTCTGCCCAAATCTCCTCAGAACCGATGTACTTCTCGGTATCCTTAGGATCGTGGAGAGAAATCTGTGCCTCGTAGTTCTCGAAACCGAAGATCTTGAATACCTTCAAGATTACGTCGATTACATTCTCGAACTCAGACTTCACCTGATCTGAACGGACGAAGATGTGAGCATCATCCTGAGTAAATGTACGAACACGAGTCAAACCGTGGAGCTCACCGCTCTTCTCATAGCGGAACACGGTACCGAACTCTGCAATACGCAAAGGAAGATCCTTGTAAGAACGAGGCTTACGAGCATAGATTTCGCAGTGGTGAGGACAGTTCATTGGCTTAAGCATATACTCCTCATCCTCTTCAGGTGTCTGGATAGGCTGGAAGGCATCCTTGCCATAATGAGCATAGTGACCAGATGTCACATAGAGGCTCTTGCCACCAATACCTGGACAGATAACCTCCTGATAGTTATAAGGCTTCAGGAGAGAACGGAGCAACTCCTGCAGACGCAGACGGAGCTGTGTACCCTTTGGCAACCAGATAGGAAGACCCTTACCTACACGCTCTGAGAACATGAAGAGTTCCATCTCCTTACCGATCTTACGGTGGTCGCGCTTCTTAGCCTCTTCGAGAACCACGAGGTACTCATCGAGCATCTTCTTCTTAGGGAAGCTGATACCGTAGATACGGGTCATCTGCTCACGCTTGGCATCACCGCGCCAGAAAGCACCAGCCACACTTGTAATCTTCACGGCCTTGATAAGACCTGTGCTCATCAAGTGAGGACCACGGCAGAGGTCGGTGAAATTACCTTGGGTATATGTGGTGATAGTGCCATCCTCCAAGTCCTGTTCGATGTGCTCACACTTGTATTCCTGACCGTCAGCCTTGAACTCAGCGAGCGCATCAGCCTTAGAAACTTCCTTACGAACCACAGGCTCGTTCTTCTTGGCAAGCTCCATCATCTTAGCCTCAATCTTAGCGAAGTCATTCTCAGAAATCACCTGACCCTCAGCTGGCATCACATCGTAGAAGAAACCGCTCTCTACGGCTGGACCGAAACCAAACTGAATACCAGGATAAAGCTCCTGAAGAGCTTCAGCGAGCAAGTGTGCAGAAGTATGCCAGAATGTGTGCTTACCCTGCTCATCCTCAAACTTATAGAGTTCTACATTAGCATCCTCATTGATAGGACGGTTCAACTCTACTGTCTCACCATTTACACCGCAAGATACAACGTTGCGAGCGAGAGCCGGTGAGATACTCTCGGCGATTTGTAAACCAGTTACGCCCTGCTCATACTCACGAACAGATCCGTCTGGGAATGTGATTTTTACCATAACAACTTAGTATTTTTATTAAATCAAATGCAAAAGTAATGCTTTTTTGCATACGACGCACATATTTTTCCAACTTTTTTTTGTTCTGACTATTTTTTATTGTATTTTTGCAGACAGGAAACATTTATTTTCACCATCTCTACACTAAAAGAGTAGGTAGAAACAAAAAAAAATGCATAACCCTACAATAACATAAGTTTAAGGAATAAAAAGATTAAAAGTACAAGATATGGCGGCAGCTCGGATTTTGATCATATACACAGGAGGAACCATCGGCATGGGAAAAAATGTCGAAACTGGTATTCTTGAGCCTCTTGACTTCAACCATTTAGTTTCCTCTATGCCCGAATTCCAGCTCATACAAGCCGACATCGATGTACGTAAATTCGACCCACCTATCGACTCCAGTGATATGGATCCTATGCGGTGGGCAGAATTAGTAGGACTGATAGCCAATAATTACGAAGAATATGACGGTTTTGTCATCCTGCATGGAACCGACACCATGGCCTATACTGCATCAGCCCTTTCCTTTATGTTGGAAAACCTCACCAAACCTGTCATCCTCACAGGAAGCCAGCTGCCTATTGGTGAGTTGCGAACCGACGGAAAGGAGAACCTTATGACTGCTATAGAATTGGCTTCGATGAAGAACAAGGAAGGAAGACCTATGGTTCCAGAGGTATGCATCTTCTTTAATGGCAGACTGCTGCGAGGCAACCGAGCCATCAAGATTAATGCGGAAGGTTTTCATGCCTTCGACTCCTTCAACCATCCCCATCTCTGCGATGTGGGCATCAACTTTACCTTCCACGACCATCACATCCTGACGCCAGACTATGACAAGCCTATGGTTCCACACCTGAAGCTCGATCCGAACGTCATTGTGTTCAGTCTCTTTCCAGGCATACAGGATGCCATCGTGCGTCATGTACTGGAGTCACCTACTCTACGGGGCATTGTGATGCGAACTTATGGCTCGGGCAATGCTCCTCAGGCACCTTGGATAATGCGTCTGCTCGACCAGGCTGCCCATCGTGGTGTCAACATCATCAATATCAGTCAATGTCTTACGGGAAGTGTGGAAATGAGCAGATACGGAGCCGGCTTCCAGCTAAAGATAGCCCACGTTATCAGTGGACGCGACAGTACCGTGGAAGCAGCTGTCACCAAGCTGATGTACCTGCAAGGCCGATACAGCGACAACAAGATAGTACGTGAGAAGTTACAACAATCGCTTGCGGGTGAAATCACACTATAAACCAATGTACCCTAAGAAGCTATATATAAAAAGATATAGGCTTTGTGGATTATATATAATATAATGTGTAGGCGAAGTGCCTATACATAAAATATAGAATAGAAAGAACAATATATGCTAAGACGCATTCTACTTTTCATCACACTGGTACTTGCCATGGCTTTCGGAAGCTATGGAGAGAGCCATGCTGCGCCTGTCACTAAAGACAGACTGCAGAAAGTAGAAGAGCATAAGCCTCAACAACAGGCGGTACTTACCGATTCGAGCAACATTTATCGCATCTGTAACGCCCGACCACAGAGAGTGATACCATGCTGGGCTTCCGAAACATCAACGCCCAACAAGCTACCACTCAAGAATCATTTTTATCATTTTCTTTTAACCACCTACCGTGGACACGAGCGCCAGGAATCGGCGCCTATCCACTTTGATGTTGCAAGCAAATATTATGTCATTTGCCTGCGGCATCTTCTTTGCTGACACTTGCCTGTACAAAAAGAATCACGAGTTTTTCCTTTTCGGGAAGTCATCAACCTCACTGTTTACCTATGTTCGAAGATGGGCACAGGACTGGTGAGTTGTATCAAATTCAAAAAACAGACAATATATAAACAACTTAAATTATGGCAAGTATCAACCATTTGGAAATGTGCGACCAACTGAAGGCGCTTCCAGAAATCGAAATAAAGAAAACATGCTTCGGACTTTTCACTCAGGCTGTCTATAAACCTTCACAGAGTGTCATCAAAGTTAACCAGAATGAATACTCGGTAGAAGTAGGCGGACAATTAGAAAAACTGCTCAATGGCGGCAACAACACCATTATGGAACAGCGCAACAAGGGCAAGAAGTACAGCAAGAGCGATATGGGCAACATGCGATTGGACACCTGCATCTCTAAAGACCGTCAGTTTGTAGGAGCCCAGCTGCTTCGCTTTGTCGACTTCAGCTACAAACCTGTTACCGACATGGTGGTTTACGAAGGAAAGACGGCAGAAGCCTTTGCCGAACTTTTCGATTAAGTCTGAGTAAAGAGCAAAGACCTCACAATGGGATAGCTGCAAAAGCACCCAAAGTACAACAATAAACCCAGGGCGGAAAGCCCTGGGTTATTTCTTTTACTCAACTTTCGCAAAGTATCAGAATAATGCAATAGGCTTCAACTGCTTACGAAGCCGCTTTCATTGTTCTACGCAATAGGCTTTATTGACTATCGAAGCCGCTTTCATTTTTCGAAGCTTTTCTATTCAAAACCGAAGGGAGTGTGGTTTAACGTGATAACTTCTTTAACTTCTACAACTTCTAAACTTGCTAAAGTTCAGTCTTTTATACAAAATAAGAACTGCAGGCAACTTCTCAGTCACCCGCAGTTATAAATAAGAGATACTATAGAGGTATTACCTCCATAACTAAAAACCTGTCTATTCCAAGTTCAAGCTCTTCTTGATAGCCTCGATCTTCTCCATAGCAGCTGCTGTACAACGGTTGTAACAACCAGCACACTTGAAGGAAGGATCCTTCACCTCAATATAGAACTTGATTTTTGGCTCTGTACCTGAAGGACGAACACTTACCTTAGTATTGTCATCACAGAACCACTGCAACACATTGCTTGTTGTAGGCATGTTGAGTTTCTCCACACTGCCGTCAGCATGCTTTTCCTCCAATGTCTGATAGTCTTTCCAGATAACCACCTTGCTGCCACCCAACTCCTGTGGAGGGTTAGCACGGAAGTCACTCATCATCTGCTTAATCTCGTCAGCACCAGTCTTACCTGGGCGAACTACGTTAACAGTGAACTCCTTACTGAAGCCATACTCTGCGTAAATCTGCATCAAGAGGTCGTAGAGAGTCTTGCCCTGGTCCTTAGCCCAGGCTGCAATCTCGCAAATCAGGCAGATAGAAGCAGGAGCATCCTTATCGCGAACCTTGTCGTATGGCAAGAAACCGAAGCTCTCCTCACCACCACCGATGTACTGCTGCTTGCCCTCAGAGATAGCAATCTCACGTGCAATCCACTTGAAGCCAGTGTAGCAGTCGCGCAACTCTACGTTGTTCTTCTTGGCAATCTCAGCGATAACCTCTGTAGTTACGATGGTCTTTACGAGGAAGTCTGTTGGCTTCAACTTGCCCAACTTCTTCTTGTTCTCGATGATGTAGTAGCAGAACATCATGGCTGTCTGGTTACCGTTGATGATCATCCACTCGCCCTTGTCATCGCGGCAAACGATAGCCAAGCGGTCTGCATCAGGGTCGGTAGCTACCACGAGGTCAGCGTTCAACTTGGTACCGAGCTTCATACCGAGGGTCATAGCCTCTGCATTCTCTGGGTTAGGAGAAACCACTGTTGGGAAGTTACCATCTACAACCATCTGTTCAGGAACTACATTGATATTCTGAAAGCCCCAAGAACGCAGACAGAGAGGAACGATGACACGACCTGTACCGTGCATAGCTGAATAAACGATGTTGAGGTCTTTCTGACGGTTGATGACATCCTGGTCAATCATAGCAGAATGAACGGCTGTCATGTAGTCGTAATCCATCTCACCACCAATAATCTTGATCTTATCCCAGTTAGCCTCAAACTTCACCTGGTCGATAGTAACCTTGTTTACCTCCTCGATGATACCTGTATCGTGTGGAGCCAGAACCTGAGCACCGTCGCTCCAGTAAGCCTTGTAACCGTTGTACTCCTTAGGGTTGTGAGAAGCTGTTACGTTGACACCAGCCTTGGCACCGAGCTCGCGGATAGCGAAAGAAATCTCTGGTGTAGGACGGAGGCTCTCGAAGAGATAAGCCTTGATGCCATTGGCTGAGAAGATGGCTGCTACGGTCTCAGCGAAGAGACGGGAATTGTTACGGCAGTCGTGACCTACCACTACAGAAAGGTTCTCCTCGCCTGGGAAAGCCTTGAGGATATAGTTGGCAAAGCCTTGTGTTGCCATGCCGACGATATACTTGTTCATACGATTGGTACCTGCGCCCATGATACCGCGCAAACCACCAGTACCGAACTCCAAGTTCTGATAGAATGCATCAACGAGAGCAGACTTGTCCTCTGCGTCGAGCATTGCCTTTACTTCCTTACGGGTTTCTTCATCGAATGAAGGTGTGAGCCACTGCTGAGCTCTTTCTTCACACTGCTTAATTAATTCTGTGTTATTAGCCATAGTTAATGGTATTATATAATTGTTATTTTAGTTCTTTCTGTAAAGATAATACAAATCGAATGCAGAATATCAAGTTTACTTGAATATTTTGCTGAGATGCAGCTTATCTTCTGCAAAGATATATAAAATATCCGAGAAACAAAAGCAAGTTTGAAGATTTTTTTGTATTTTTGCATTCTAAAATATATTTGGTCATCTTTTGGACAAGATTGTACCATTTTCAGTAACAATATCAGTAACAATAAAAATATTAAACATGGAATTACATTTCACAGGCATCATCATTGCCGTCAGCACATTTCTCATTATAGGACTCTTCCACCCTATTGTCATCAAGACCGAATACTACACTGGCACCCGCTACTGGTGGGTATTTCTCGTTTTGGGATTAGCCACCATCGCTGCAGCATTCCTGATAGAGGACGTTCTTCTGTCGGCTATTCATGGCGTCTTGGGAGCCTCCTGTCTTTGGAGCATCGGTGAGCTCTTCGAGCAGAAACAACGTTGCGAGAAAGGATGGTTTCCTAAAAATCCCAAGCGCATCGGAAAGGGTTATTATAAGGATGAGGTGAAGGACGAAGAACGAAAGTAAAAGACGGAAAATGAAGACTGAACTCATACTGGTGGGCAAAACCATCAACAAGCATTTCATTGCTGGCATCAAGGATTATGCCGAGCGTATCACCCATTACATGCCTTTCACCATCACCACCATTCCCGAACTCAAAAACACAAAGAGTCTGAGTGAACAGCAACAGAAAGAGCGCGAAGGCGAACTGATACTGAAACAGCTGCAGCCTTCTGACACAGTAGTGCTGATGGACGAACATGGACAGGAGTTTCGCAGCATCGAGTTTGCCAAATGGATAGAGCGCAAGCAGGCTACTTCACGAAGACTCGTCTTCGTCATTGGTGGTCCGTATGGATTCTCTCAGGCGGTATACGACCGTGCCAACGAGAAGATTTCGCTATCCAAGATGACCTTCTCCCATCAGATGGTAAGACTTATCTTCACCGAAGCCCTCTATCGGGCATGCACTATTATAAAAGGTGAGCCATATCATCATGAATAAAGGTAGAAAGGTAAAAAGGTAAAAAAGTAAAAGGGTAAAAAGGTAAAAAGGAGGAAATAAAAAAAGTTACTAAATGGCTAAAGAAAAATATATTGAGATCAAAGGAGCCAGGGCCAACAACTTGAAGAATATCGACATCAAGATTCCTCAGGGCAAGTTTGTTGCCATAACAGGCGTATCGGGCTCGGGCAAGTCGTCATTGGCTTTCGACACTCTTTATGCCGAAGGCCAGCGTCGATATGTAGAGTCATTGTCAAGCTATGCCCGCCAGTTCTTGGGCAGAATGAGCAAACCCGAATGTGATTTCATCAAAGGCTTGCCGCCAGCTATTGCCATCGAGCAGAAAGTCATCTCGCGCAATCCGCGCTCCACAGTAGGAACCACTACCGAGATTTACGAATACCTGCGCCTGCTCTATGCACGCATAGGAAGAACCTTCTCACCCATCAGCGGCGAGGAGGTGAAGCGACATACCACTGAAGACGTCCTGGCCTGCACCCGACAGTATTCTCCTGGCACCAAGTTTGTGATTCTTGCCCCTATCCATGTGGCAGAAGGACGCACTCTTGACCGCCAGTTGGAGATGTATCTGCAGGAAGGTTACTCGCGCATCTTGGTGAAAGATGAGTTCATACGTATCGAGGACTTCGACGGAAAAGCCGAAGCTCAGGACATCTACCTTGTTATCGACCGCTCGTCGGTAAGCGAGGAGAAGAGCGACATCAGCCGACTCACCGACTCTACTGAGACTGCCTTCTATGAGGGCGATGGTGCCTGCCGCCTTCTGTTCCTTCCCAGCCATATCTGCTACGACTTCTCTACACGCTTCGAGGCAGACGGTATCACCTTCGAAGATCCTTCCGACAATATGTTTGCCTTCAACTCTCCCTTAGGGGCCTGTCCTACCTGCGAGGGCTTCGGAAGTGTGATAGGTATCGACGAGAAACTCGTCATCCCCAACACCTCAATGAGTGTGTATGATGGGTGCGTGGTCTGTTGGCGTGGCGAGAAGATGGGCATGTGGCAGAAAGAGTTCATCCGCCGTGCGGCACAGTACGATTTCCCAATCTTCGAGCCTTACTTTAATCTTACACAGAAACAGAAGGATATGCTCTGGCACGGATTGCCATGCGACCGCAAAAAGGACATCCACGAGCAGGTGAGTATCGATGCCTTCTTCCAAATGGTGAAAGAGAACCAGTACAAAATACAATACCGCGTGATGCTGAGCCGTTTCCGTGGCAAGACGGTTTGTCCCGACTGCCATGGCACACGACTCAAGAAGGAAGCCACCTATGTGAAGATAGGAGGAAGAAGCATTACCGAACTGGTGGAAATGTCGATTACCAATCTGAAGGCTTGGTTCGACAAGTTGGAGCTTACAGAACACGAGCAGAGCATCGGCAAACGACTGCTTACCGAAATCAACAACCGCCTGCAGTTCCTGCTCGATGTAGGATTGGGTTACCTCACCTTAGGCCGACTCAGCAACAGTCTGTCGGGTGGTGAGAGCCAACGCATCAACCTGACCACGAGCCTGGGTTCTTCGCTCGTGGGCAGTGTGTACATCCTCGACGAGCCAAGTATCGGACTGCACAGCCGTGACACCGACCGCCTCATCAAGGTACTTCGCGAACTGCAACAGTTGGGCAACACCGTGGTTGTCGTGGAACACGATGAGGAAATCATGCGGGCTGCCGACTATCTCATAGATATAGGTCCCGATGCAGGACGCTTAGGTGGCGAGGTGGTCTATGCCGGACCTGCCTCCGAGTACGATACTACCGACAAGGCCGCCCAACAGAAACTGTTGGACCGCTACCCCAAGAGCTACACCATACGCTACCTCACCCACGACGAGGAGATAGAATGTCCTGCCTCACAAAGGGCATGGAACATGAGCATCACCATCCGAGGGGCTCGCATGAACAACCTGCGAGGCATTGATGTGGAGATACCTCTCAATGTCTTTACAGTAGTGACAGGTGTGTCGGGCTCGGGCAAGTCGTCACTCATCAAGGGCATACTCTACCCTGCCCTCCGCCGCCGACTCGACCTCGTGGCTGATGCTCCTGGCGAGTTTGCCTCATTGGAAGGCGACTGGAAGAGCATCCGACACATCGAGTTTGTCGACCAGAACCCTATAGGCAAGAGTACACGCAGCAATCCTGCCACTTATCTGAAAGCCTACGATGCCATCCGCACGCTCTTTGCCGCCCAACCTTTGGCTAAACAGATGGGCTTTACAGCACAGTATTTCTCCTTTAATACCGAAGGCGGACGATGCGAGGAATGCAAGGGTGCCGGATATGTCACCATCGAGATGCAGTTTATGGCAGACCTCACTCTTACCTGCGAAGCCTGCCACGGCAAACGCTTCAAGCACGATATACTGGACGTGAGATATGGAGGAAAGGACATCAACGATGTGCTCAACATGACAGTGAACGAAGCCATCGAGTTCTTTAGCGATGAGAAAAACGCACATAGCGACAACGACTTCGACCAGTGCCGCATCATCGTACGAAAACTTCTGCCTCTGCAGGAAGTGGGCCTGGGCTATATCAAGCTCGGTCAGAGCTCAAGCACCCTGTCGGGAGGTGAGAACCAGCGTGTCAAACTCGCCTACTTTATCGGCAAGGAGGAACAGGAACCCACACTCTTCATCTTCGACGAGCCTACCACCGGTCTTCACTTCCACGACATCCGACGTCTGCTCCATGCCTTCAACGCCCTGATAGAGCGCGGACACTCACTGGTGGTTATCGAGCACAACCTCGATGTCATCAAGTGTGCCGACTATATCATCGACTTAGGCCCCGACGGAGGAGACAAGGGTGGCAACCTGGTAGCCTGCGGTACACCTCAGCAAGTGGCAGCCTGCCCAGGCAGCATCACAGGACAATTTCTGAAGAAATATCTGCCAAAATAAGGCGAAAAGCTATTAAACTGAGGTAAATACGCCACAAGAGATGCTAAAAGATGTAAAAAAGTAGAGACATACTAAACTTTATGTGTAATTTTGCATCCAAAACTTAAAAGAACAGAAAACGTTACATTTTTAAAAAAGAAAGAAAATGAAAAAGTTTGTACTCTTTATATGTATGACAGTTTGCTGCGCTCTGAGCGCCAACGCACAGGCTCAAATCAAGTTTGACAAGCAGACTCACAACTTTGGCTCATTCCCTGAGACAGAGAAGATCCACAAGACTACATTCACATTTACCAATGTAGGCGACAAGCCTCTTATCATCAATCAGGCATTGGCAAGCTGCGGTTGCACCGTGCCCAAGTACACCAAGGCTCCTGTAGCTCCTGGTCAGAAGGGCCAGATTGAGGTAACTTACAAAAGCGACGGCACATGGCCCGGTCACTTCAAGAAGAGCATCACCGTACGTACCAACGGCACTGTAGAGATGACTCGTCTGTATATAGAAGGTGTCATGACCGAAGCCAAGAAGTAGTAATGATATTCTATTTCTCAGGAACAGGAAATACACGCTGGGCCGCCATTCAGATTGGGGCTGCCACGCAAGAACGACTGATCAACATAGCCGACTATTCCGACTATCTTTCAGCCGATAAAGACATCGAGCCGTTTGCCTTGAAAGAAGGTGAACGGCTTGGTTTCGTTTTCCCCGTTCATGGCTGGAGAGTGCCAAGACTGGTGCGTTCGTTCATCAGCCGACTGAGACTGAAACCCTTCGGCAATGGTATTTCTCCTGACAGCAAACCTTTCTACTATGCAGTATGCACGGCAGGCGACAGCATCGGGAAAACGATCGACACACTCAACAAATGCCTGCAGGCCAACCATCAGTTGCAGGCGATGGGCATCAGCCAGCCCGACTCGGCTTATTCGCTCATCATGCCGGAGTCGTATGTGGGCTTACCATTCATGGATGTAGATCCTTCCGAGAAGGAGAAGCGCAAGAAGGAGAAGGCAGCACAACAGCTGAAAGCCATCTGTGAAGACCTGAGAGAACGCAAGACTGGCATCAGCCATCTGACGGAAGGTCCGCTTCCCTGGTTCTTCACTCACGTAGTAGGTGGATTCTTCGAGCATGTACTCATCACCGACAAGCGATTCCATGTAGTGGAAGAGCGATGCGTGAAATGCGGCATCTGTGCCAACGTCTGCCCTGCGGGCGACATCTCTGGAGGCAAAGGCAAGAAGCCGGTATGGCTCCACCACGACGACTGCCTCACCTGTTTCTCGTGCTATCATCATTGTCCGCATCATGCCATCGAGTTTGGCAGGCAGACACAGAAGAAAGGACAATATTATTATAAATAGGTGTAACTGTCTATCTATCAATTTAGGTGTAACTGTCTATCACCTACCAAAACTTGAATAATAACTAAATAATTCTATAGACAAATGAAGAAGATTTTACTTAGCATCACATTTGCTCTGATGGGCATCGTTAGTGGCTTTGCGGCAAAAGCATACTCAGGCATTGTCACTGTCACACAAAGCGACGGAACTGAATTGAACGTCAGAATATATGGTGACGAACATTTCAATTGGCTCACCACAGAGGATGGAGTTCTTCTTGTAAAAGAAGGAAACAACTACTATATTGCAGAAACTACCTCATACGGCACATTGAAAGCGACAAACTATATTGCCCACAATGCCAACAAACGTCTACCAGCAGAAATCAAAGCCATCAAAAAGCAAGACCTTTCACGCTTTAGAAGTTATGCCATTAAAAAGGCATCACCAGCAAAAGCAATGGGTACCGGAAACAGCGGAGTGAAGTATTTCCCACACAGTGGCAGTCCAAAGGCATTGGTTATTCTGGTTGAGTTTTCTGACACACCCTTCCAAAGTGGAGAGAAAGCCAAGAATGTATTTGAGCACTTTCTTAAAGGAAAGGCTGAGGACAACTTACCAGATGGATATGAAGCATATACAGGTTCATACAAGAAAAACAACTTACGCAACAAAGGAAGTGTTTCTGACTATTTTTACGACATGAGTAAGGGCACATACACTCCACAGTTTGATGTCGTAGGTCCTTATAAACTCAATCATACTTCTCTTTACTATGGAAAAGGTGAAAATGACAACACCTATGCCCTTGTCAGCGATGCCTGTAAAGCAGCCGATAAAGATGTTGACTTTTCACGATATGATGCAGACGGTGACGGAATGGTAGACCTCGTATATATCATCTATGCAGGTTATCCTGCCAGCATGTCGGGCAATCCAAATGACATTTGGCCAAAGTCTGGACCTGGTAATGGCAGTTTCGGAACCTATGACGGCAAAAAGGTCTGCAGATATGGAGTTCATGCAGAACTCAACTTTGGACGGGAATTGAACCAAAAGAACGGTTTCTTACTTAGCGGAATCGGACTGTTCTGCCATGAATTCTCTCACACGCTCGGTCTGCCCGACCTTTACCCTACTGTTGACGCATCAAAAGTAGATAACCAAAACCCAGAAATGTGGGATTTGATGGATGGAGGAGAATATACTTATAATGGCGGCTACTGCCCTACTCCTTATTCACCTTGGGAAATGGATGCCATGGGATGGGCTACACCTATAGAACTGAGCGATGAAAAGCAGACTGTTACTCTCAAATCATACGGCAAAGAAAGGATAGCTTATAAAATAAAGGGAGAAAACAATGAGTACCTCTTGTTACAAAACATCCAGATAGGCGGATGGTGGACAGGTGTAGCATTAGTTTACAACACAGGTATGTTGGTTTGGCGAATTGACTATAACAACAAAGATATCAACCTCTTTGACAATCCAAATAACCCTATAGGCAAGCCAAAAGTTATGATTGTTCCTGCTGATGGTTATGTAATCTCTGACTACAACCATGGTGATGGCAAACAATGGACCGATGCAGAATACAAGGCCAGCCTTCAAGCAGACCCATTCCCAGGTGCTACAAAAAAGACTGAACTTTTGAGTGTCGTACTCAACAACAGCACCTTAGAGAAGCCTATCTATAATATCAAGGAAGAAAATGGAGTCATCACCTTCGACTATCTTGATAATATCAGCGCCATCCAGCTCCCATCTGTTGATGAAACTGATATGACTACAAAGCAGATTTTCTCCCTCGATGGCCGTTACCTCGGCAATGATGCAAGCAAATTGACGAAGGGAATCTACATCATCGGCAAGAAGAAAGTGGTGATAAAATAAGGCAATTTTAAGGAAGCGCAGGCATCCATTCTGATGATGCGCTTCTATGAGACTTAACGAAGCGCTTTATTAGGTGTTAACGAAGCGCTTCCTTAAGGTGTAACGAAGCGCTTCTTTAGGGTCTAAGGAAGCGCTTCTTTAGGTCATGTACTTAACGACAGTCTGCAACACTCTTCGACATTCCCACAAATTGTATTTTGTATCTTTGCACAATTCTACGCAAAGGGAAATAAAATGGTAAACTCCGCTTTCTCAGTCGCTAAAGCGGAGTTTATTATTAGCTGCACGTTCTATTTCTTGCTATAAAACAAGAAAAAAGCAGCAAGAATACTTTTGCATAAATATTCACAGCCATAGCTTAGTTAACTATGAAAAAAAATTTCATAGTTAGGAAAAAATATTTTCCCAATTAGGCGGATTAAAAAACCTAACTGGGAAACGTTTTTTGGGCTATTACCGTATGAATATACAGCATAAAAATACAGACAAACTACTAAGCTTCTATATCTTTCACCAAACCTTCCACATAGCGGCAAAGAATATTGATACCCTTCACATTCTCACCGCCCTCAGGAATAATAATGTCTGCATAGCGCTTGGTAGGTTCAATAAACTGCTCGTGCATGGGCTTGAGCACTTTCAGATAGCGGTCGACGACCATAGAGACCGTACGTCCGCGGTCGATAGTATCGCGCTGAATGTTTCTGATCAGCCGCTCGTCGGGATCGGCATCCACAAAAACCTTTAGATCCATCAAATCGCGTAATTTCTTGTTGAGCAACGTCATAATACCCTCTATGATAATGACAGGCTTGGGCTCTACATGTATCGTCTCTGCCTCACGGTTACACTTGAGGTAACTGTAGGTAGGTTGCTCGATAGCCTTTCCGTTACGCAAATCGTTGAGTTGCTTGTGCAACAACTTCCAGTCGAAAGCATCAGGATGGTCGAAGTTGATGGCATGACGCTCTTCGTCTGTCATGCCCGTTGTGTCGTTATAGTAAGAGTCAAGAGGCACTACAGCCACAAAGTGAGGAGGCAAAGCCTCAACAATTTTTCTCACTACCGTGGTTTTGCCCGAGCCGGTTCCTCCGGCTATACCAATGATGGTTATTTTGTCTTTATCCATAGTTTTAATTTTTATTGAACTTTATCAGGTTCTGAAGTTATAGAAGTTAAAAGAGCTACTCTTTGGTAGCACATACACTTAGAGCACATCTTCGAACATTTTGCGATAATATTCAGCCTTCTTTTCCACGGCTAAGGGATAAGCCCTGCTGCTGCTCGGCATGCGATAGAGTCTGAGAATACGTCCATCGAAACCGAACTCCACATAGCCTCCCATAGGCGGAGTGGCTGTAATGCCGTAATGCTCGGAGAAGATGCGGGTGGCCAACTGTCCTGCAGTAAGCACAGCACTGCATTGGGGCAATGCTCTGAGCATACCATCAAGGTCGGAGGGCTCCACCACCTGTAGGTCTTTGTCTGAAGCCGTATTCTTGGTACGTATCACCTTCTGAGCCGTGTCGTAGATAGCCACACCTTTCTCCTGCAGAAAACTCTTCAATTCTGCCTCACGATAGCGTTTGTTCTCTGCATCGACAAAATGAAGTTTATCTCCGAAGAAGATAAGCCCAAAGATGCGCCACATATCGTTCTGATAGTTAGGATAATACCAAGGAATGCACCAGCGCTTGGGCGAAGGCGGGAAAGTGCCGAGCATCAGCAGATGGGCATTCGATGGCAGCCACGGCTCAAAAGGATGATTTTCTATCATTTTTTACCTTTTTACCTTTTTACTTTTTTACCTTTAAAAAGTTACTTCTTCTCCTTCACGAGATACATCACTACAGGCAAGTGGTCGCTGTAGCCATTGAGCCAGCGTCCGCCTGCTGTGGTACGCAGCGGAGCTCCCTTGTACTGACCTTCCTGCTGGATGAGGTAATCGCGACGGAAGATATGGCTCTTCCAGTATTTCAGCGAAGAGTAGTCCTTCTTCTTGGCGTCCTTGTTGAGCAGATTAGGAGTAATCACAATCTGGTCGAAGAGGTTCCAGTTGCCACTATAGAATAAGGTGCCCTTGCCTTCCTTTGCCAGAACGTTGTACCAGGGGTTGTACATATCGCCAGCTCCCACCTGACTGATTTCGGGCTTAGCCTGCAGATAGACGTGCATGCTCTTGTTCACTGGGTCGTCGTTCATATCGCCCATCACAAAGATCTTCATCTCTTGGTTCACATTCAGCAGACTGTCCTTGATCACCTTCACCTGTCGCGCAGCCGACTCACGATAGAAAGGACCAGAGAAACGGCTTGGCCAGTGGCATACGATCACCGCCACATCATCACCAGCCATCTCTCCTCTTACGGTGAGGAAGCCACGGGTGAAAAAGGCGCTGTCCTTTGCCAACTCCTGCACATAAGGCAACAGCTTCACATTCTTCACACTGAAGAGCGAAGGATTATAGAGCAGCGCACAGTCGATGCCTCGACGGTCGGGACCCTCGATATGTACATATTTCATATTGCGGGCCTTAAGAGGTGCCTGGTCTACCAAGGCATCAAGCACCTTATGGTTCTCCACCTCGGAAAGTCCGATGAAGGCACACCCCACATTAGGAAGCACGTCTGTTCCCATATCCGCCAAAGCCTTCGACATATTACGCAACTTATTGGTGTACTTCATGCCGTTCCAGCCCTTGTTGGGCAAATACTCGTAATCTTTCTTTCCCTCATCGTGACAGGTATCGAAGAGATTCTCCTGATTGTAAAAACCTACGGCGTAAACCGAGAACTTCTTCTGGGCAGAGGCAGCCAAATTGACCATCAAAAGAGCCGCCAAGAATAGCAAATGTCGTTTCATTATTTATAGTTTTAAAATTTGTTTACTGCAAAAGTAGCTATTAAATTGTAATTATCAGTAAGAAAAGTGGAAAAAGTGAATTTTTAATGAAAATTTAATCAAAAAAACTTTCTTTTTTAAAATTTATTTATTTACTTTGCACTCACATTATATTAATTAAACAATTGACTATGCAACAAAAGGTAAAATTAGCAATGATTGCTCTCTGCTACAGCCCATTGCTCTTCGCTCAGAACGCCACCGAGCAGAAGATAGCAAATGGATTGGACGAGAATGCATTCACATTCACCGAAGCACAGTTGGGTGAGGATGACGATATGTCACAGAACGTCACCATTCTGAATTCTAACTCAAATGTTTACGCATCAGAGGCAGGCTACCTGTTCTCGCCAGTGCGTTTCCGTTATCGTGCCTTCAATCAGAAGTACAATGATGTGTACATCAATGGTGCTCCCATGAACGACATGGAGTCTGGTCAGTTCCGATTCTCTAACATCGGAGGTCTGAACCGATTCTCAAGAAACGTTGACTTTGCCTTGCCTTTCGAGGGCAACAACTACTCCATGACAGGTATGGGAGGCAGCAACAACTATGACTTCCGTGCCGGAAGCATGCAGACAGGCCACTATGCTTCTGTGGGAGTTGCCAACCGCAACTACACACTTCGTGGTCTTTATACCTATAGCAGTGGATTCAACGACAAGGGATGGGCCATCTCAGCAGGTCTTACCTATCGTTGGGCAAACCGCGGTTATGTAGAGGGAACCTTCTACAATGCGCTGTCTTACTACTTCGGTGTGCAGAAGAAGTGGGACAACGGTCACTCCCTGAGCTTCACCACATGGGGCAATCCTACAGAGCGCTCTACACAGGGAGCAGCAACCGACGAGACTTACTGGCTCGCCAACGACTACTATTACAACCCATACTGGGGCTACTACAATGGCCACAAGCGCAACTCACGCGTTGTGAACGACTTTGCGCCATCAGCCATCGCCACATGGGACTGGGACATCAACGACAAGATGAAGCTCACCACCTCTGTCTTTGGCAAGTACTCTATGTATAAGAGCACCAAGCTCAACTATGCCAATGCTGAGAATCCGCAGCCAGACTACTGGAAGAACCTGCCAAGCAGCTACTACGACATCTGGAATGCTGACGCGCTGGGCAACAACTCGTCTACACTCCAAAGCTGGTACAACTCTTACAACTACTGGACAGCAAGCAAGGCCAACCGCCAGATTGACTGGGATCGCCTCTATTATGCCAACACTCAGGCTGCCAACCAGGGCCATGATGCACTCTACTTCATCCAGGCCAAGCACAGCGACAACCTGATGTTCAACATGTCTTCCACCCTGTCGGCTAAGGTTACCAAGCGCTCTACGCTCGTAGGCGGACTGGTATTGGGCAGCAACAGCAACCGTCACTATCAGACCATGGACGACCTGCTCGGTGCTTCCTTCTTCCACAACATCAACACTTATGCGCTCGGCACCTATCCTGCCGATGACCCAAGAGTACAATACGACCTCAACACAGCAGGCCCCAACAACCTCGGCTCTCTCGTTTACGAAGGCGACAAGTTCGGTTACGACTATAAGATTGAGGTAATGAAGGGCTTGCTCTGGACTTCCTACACTGCTGAGATGGGACGTTTCCAGACCATGATAAGCGCCAAGCTCGGTCAGACCAACATGCGTCGTCATGGCTATATGCGCAATGGTATGGCTGCCAACAACTCTGAGGGCAACAGCCGTATAGCACGCTTCGGTGAAGGCGGTGCCAAGGGTAGCATCAACTTCGATGCCGGCAAGGGCCACGTCTTCAAGATTGGTGTAGGTTACGAGTGGCGTCCACCAATGGCCAACGCTGCATTCATCTCTCCTGAGATCTGCAACGACTACGTTCTCAACCTCGGTGACGAACATGTATTCAGCAGCGAGTTCAGCTATCAGTATCAGAATGCCTGGGTACACGCCAACGTCAACGCATACTATAGCCGCCTCGACCACGTCACAGAGTGGCAGAACTTCTTCAACGATGACGAGAACTCTTTCACCTATCTCAGCATGACAGGATTAGAGAAGGAATACTATGGTATTGAGGCTGGTCTCGACTTCAAGGTGGCTTCTTTCCTTAACTTCAAGGCCATCGGAACCATCAGCGATGCCAAGAACATCAACAATGCCAACGTGAACTACATGCTCTCCAAGTCGGCAGAGGTGGTTAAGGACTACGCATATATTAAGGACATGCGCGAAAGCGGAACTCCTCTTACCATCGGTAGCCTCGCACTCGACTTCCATAAGAGCGGCTGGTTCGTCAACCTCAACGCCAACTGGTACGACCGCATCTATTTGTCATACTCACCAAGCTATCGCTACAAGTCTTCTCTGAAGAACCGCGACATGCTCTTCAACGACGAGCCTCTCCCTGGTTCTGTTGACCAGGCTAAGGGCCACGGCGGATGGATGGTAGACGGAAGCATCGGCAAGAGTATCCGCCTCAAGCATGGTAGTCTGAACTTCAACCTCATGGTAACCAACATCCTCAACAACCGCAAGATTGTTTCAGGTGGTTACGAGCAGAGCCGAAGCGACTATACCCTCAACAAGGAAAACGAGGCCAAGGATCGCGTCTACAAGTTCTCTAAGAACCCTAAGAAGTATTACGTTTTCGGAACCAACGGAATGTTCCAGGTATCATACAGATTCTAAAAGAAGAGAAAGATATGAAAAAGTTAAAATATATCGCAATGGCATTTGCTGCCCTGCTCTTGGCTTCATGCATGGGCGACGGTTATGCTGATTCCGTGGGAGAAAAGGATTATACCGGCCCTGCCATCGGCAACAACAAACTGGAGGCTACCAATGTCATCACTATCTCCGAACTGAAGGAGAAATATGCCACACAGATAGAACGCGGCCTGTACAAGCAGGTGGACGAGGACATCAAGATATTGGGTATCGTTACTGGTAACGACCTCGGAGGCAACCTCTACAACCAGATTTGCCTGCAGGACAAGACGGGCGGTATCTTGGTTTGCATCGGCAAGAGCGGACTCTATGGCGAACTGCCTGTAGGTCAGCAAGTGCTTATCGACTGCAAGGGCCTCTACATCGGTGGCTACGGCAAGCAGGCTGAGTTGGGCGGTGTCTATACCAACACCAACAAGGGCTCACAGTCTATCGGTAAGGTAGACCGCTACGTATGGGAGAAGCACTACAAGATTATCGGTGAGGCCGACGAGGCCAAGGCTGAGGCTATGGTTGAGGTGTTCGACCAGACCAAGATCAAGGATGCCGACTATCTGAAGTCTTGCTCAGGCAAGTTGATGAGAATAGAGGGCGTAACCTTCGCCGATGCCGGTAAGAAGGTATTTGCCGCTGCGGCAGACAAAGACAACGCCAACTGCGTAAACCGCGGATTCTCTGGCATCAGCACCAACAACATGGTGGTTCGCACTTCTGCCTACGCCAAGTTTGCCAATGCTCTCCTGCCGGAAGGTCCACAGAACGTTACTGGTATCTTCACACGTTATGCAGGAAGCAAGAACGACACATGGCAGATTCTTATCCGTACTGCAGACGACGTGAAGGTAGCCAAGGGAACAGAACAGTGTCCATACACCGTAGCGGAAGCCATCCAGTTGATTAACGACGGAAAGACTACCGAGACCAATGTTTATACCGAAGGTATCATCTGTTCTGAGCCAAGTGTAAGTGTACAGTATGGTAATGCTGATTTCTACATCTCTGTAGACGGCAAGGGTATGAATGCTGACGGAACTGGCAATCCTGCCAAGACCATCAAGGTATTCCGCAACTACTATCTCAACAAGGATAAGTACACCGATGCCAACAAGAACTTGATCAAGAAGGGACAGAAAGTTGTCATCTGCGGTAAGCTCTTGCTCTACAATGGTGTAACACCGGAAATCAACAGTGGAAACTATATCGTTTCCATCAAATAAAACTAACTCAAGTAGAAAACTATAAAAAGAATAATCAATATGAAAAAGTTCATTTATTCATGCTTGTTCTTGGCTATGGCAGCCATAACATTCAGCAGCTGCGAGGATGTTCCAGCTCCTTACAATATGCCTACAGAGGATGAAACTCCAGAAGTTCAGCCTGCAGGTACAGGTACTGCCGCAGACCCATTCAATGTGGCAGGTGTAGAAAAGTACATTGATGAAGGCGGAAGTGCTGAGACCGAGGTATACGTGAAGGGTAAGGTCGTATCTGTAGTACAGGGCAGTTGGGATGCAAATTTCGGTAGCTTGAAATATTACATTTCAGAAGACGGAACTGCTACTAACCAGTTCTATGTATACAATGGTTATGCAGGTCCTAACCGCACTAAGTTCTCGGGCGAAGATGCTTTAAAGCAAGGTGATGAGGTCGTTATCTGCGGTAAGGTAGACAGCTATAACGGCACTAAAGAGTTCCTTGTAGGTAACTACATTGTTTCTCTTAATGGCGTAGGTGGAACCGATACTCCTGGCACACCATCAGGCGAAGCTAAGGGTACAGGTACAGAAGCTGATCCTTTCAACAGCGTAGCTGCTAATAACTTGGCTACTTCTTTAGGATCAGGTGAGGTTTCAGATAAGGAATACTACATCAAGGGTAAGATTCAAGAAATTAAGGATCAGTTCGCAGCCCAATTCGGTAACGCCACATTCTATATTGCTGATGATGAAAAAAGTCAAAAATTCCTGATATTCCGCACTTACTACTTTGGTGGCGAGAAATGGAAAGAAGGCGACGGTCAACTCAAGGTTGGTGACGAGGTTGTAGTTTGCGCCAAACTTATCAACTACATGGGTAACACTCCTGAGACAAATCAGGGCGGCAAACTCATCTCTGTAAATGGCAAGACCAGCATCGAGGGTGGCAGCGAGAAACCTGACACTCCTTCTACTGGCGACACAACAACACCTAATGGTAACTTCGAGACTTGGGTAGACGGTAAACCAAACAACTGGAAAACTGCCTCTACAGCAGGTAACGCCTCTGTCGCTCAGAGCACAGACGCTCACAGTGGCAAGTATTCTGTAAAGGTAGGTGGTTCAACAACAGCCAACAAGCGTCTTGGCTACAAGGAAATGGAGCTCAAAGCTGGTACTTATAAGATTAAGTACTACGTAAAGGCAGCTACTGCAACAGGCGCATCAGTACAGTCTGGATTTGTACCTGTTACTGAAGGTAAGGTCGGCGATTACAAATACTCTGGCTACATCAACAATATCTCAAACACAGAGTGGACACTTGTTGAGCAGGAATTGGTCATTCCATCAGATGGCACATACTGCATCGTTATCATGAACTCAAAGAAGCCAGGTGGTGACGTTCTCATTGATGACCTCACCTTGACTCTCGGCGAGACTGTTATCATCAAGTAAACAATATTTGAAGACTACATATTTCCCCATTGCCTCTCTACACAGGCAATGGGGATTTTTGTATCATCAAAACGCTAAAGAACAGGAAAAGAGAGGGAAAGAGAGAAAAACATCTGGAAATATTTGGCAGTAAGGAGAAAAAGTCGTAACTTTGCACCCTGTTAAGTCAAAAGGCTATAATGGGCATGCACCGCAAGGACATGAAATGATGGCAACATCCCCATGACGTCTAATTTTAATAACCCAAATAAAAGTAAAAACAAAATGAAAAAAGGTATTCATCCAGAGAACTATCGTCCAGTAGTATTCAAGGATATGTCTAATGGCGACATGTTCCTCTCACAGTCAACTTGCAAGACCAACGACACTGTTGAGTTCGAAGGCGAGACTTACCCAGTAGTAAAGATTGAAATCTCAAGCACCTCTCACCCATTCTATACAGGTAAGAGCAAGCTCGTTGATACAGCTGGTCGCGTTGACCGCTTCATGAACCGTTACGGCAAGTTGAAGAAGTAATATACCTTTTTATATATAAGGATATATTATCAATACGAGATAGAAGGTGCGTTCTAACGTAGTTGCATATGCGTTAGTGCGCACCTTTTACTTTTCTTTATCACCCCACTCTTCTTATAAGATTCATCCTAACATCTTATTATCTATTTTATCATTTAACATTCACTATGTTATGAAACAAATCAAGGTTTATTTATTCGCTCTCCTCGCTGTGCTCTCTATGGCAGCCTGCGGAAGCAGCAACGACGGAGACGGAAATGGTTCGAATGAAATCAACACCAACAAGAACGAGGTAACGAGCGACAAGTGTGTCACCCGACTGGAGTTTCCTAAACTGAAAGGCGGAAACAGCATTATCCGTGTTTATCGTGACGGTAACAGCAAACAATACGACCCAGACAACGTAAACTATTCTGTAGAATGGGATTGCGACAAGAAATCGCAGCGCTGGTCATGCTATATCATCACCACAAAGAACAGAGCCAAAAATACAGATCGCTATAAAAGTGAAAGCAACCAATACCCCAATGATCCAGAGTTGGCTGCTTCAAACAGATGGGAGAAAGACTACATCTACAGATCAGGCTTTGACCACGGACACATCTGCAACTCACAAGACCGTCTGTACAGTTTCAATGCCAACTATCAAACTTTCTTCCTTACCAATATGCAGCCACAATATAAAGTCTTCAATGGAAGTCATCCAGACCATAAGTATGAAGGGCTTTGGATCAAGATGGAGAACTACCTGCACGGATTCAAACTCAATGACACAGACACCATGTACGTATGCAAAGGTGGTACCATTGACAAAGAAGAAAATATCTTGATGCGTATTCAAAACAAACTGATTGTCCCCAAGTATTTCTTTGTGGCTGTCCTCGTCAAGAAGATGGTCAACGGACAGGCTTACTACAAGTCTATCGGCATGTGGTTCCCTCACACCAATGTATATCATGGAGACGACAAGTTGTCTGATTACACCATGAGCATCAAGGACCTGGAAGCAAAGACCGGCATTGACTTCTTCTGCAATCTGCCCGACAATATCGAGCAAGATGTAGAAAGCAAAAAAATACTTAGCGACTGGGGAAGTATAGAAAAATAAGAAGTCAAAGGATAATAGCCATTTAGCTTGGTTTCCTATACACAAGTAATACTTCAGTAAGACAAAAAAGAAATCGCATGTTTCAAAAGTTCATTACAGAACTGTCGAAACATGCGATTTTTTATATGGCAACTTTGCATTTATCGTAACATCCTTCGTTATCTCCGATTATTCAGTCGGGAAGAGTCTGCCTTGAGAGGCTTGATGGTCGCACCCATGCCAAACGACTTCTTAATGGTCTTCTCATTGGTCTTAGAAGAACCGAAGGCCTTGGCTTGGCTTGTCTGGTTGATACGCTTTAAGTCTATATAAATCACATCACCCTTCACCTTACCAGTACCTATCATATAGCCCCAGAAAGTATCCACGTCATATCCCATTTCTGCCCCTAAGTGGAAGCCTGCCTGTGAAGAGCCATGGTCCATGACAAACGTAGCCCCAGAGTTCTTATACTGGATATAAATATCGTAATTATCATCAATATACCATTTAAACTCCAAGGTCTATTGATCCGCTACAGAACCATCATCGTTATACTTATAGTCAGTCTCCACGCCCTCTCCACTCAAAGCATCACGAGTGTTAGCATATTGGAAGAACTTCATATCGGCATAGAACTCATTAGTCTGTCGTGACTGCCCATCATCTGAAAGATAAGAATAGGTTACTGGTCCATACCATTCGCCTGTAAGCAACTGTGCCTCTTCCACAAGTCCATTATTCTGCGAACCTCCTTGCCAACCATTATTCCAATCATTGTTGCTCCATCCCCAATCATCATAATGGTCGTACCAACCATAAGGATCATACCAATAATCATCTCCATCGCAGCTGGTCATTGTAAGCGACATGGCAGCTATCACAGCCATTGTCAGCAATGAATATACTTTTTTCATATCAATAGTAGTTTAATCAGAATTTATTTGTTTTCCGGAAAGAATCGCTTCGGCAGCATGGTGCTGTCGTTCTGCTCCTGAGCACTCTCCTGCTGTTCTTCCTTATTATTACTGCGCGTCTTGGCGTAGCCGTAATATCCCCAAGAATTATACCAGCCGTCGGAACCATACCAGTAATAATCGTCCCAGTCGGGCGTATCTACCTTGACGAACTGAAAGCTGATCCATCTGTTCGTACTGTTAAAATCGATATCGCCATAGAAGTAACCATTGTCGTCAAGATGATAGTTACGAATGACAGCCTTCTCCTGCGTGTCACGGAAAGTGATATAAATGGTTGTGCCACTCACCTTCCAGTAAATGCGGTTGGCGACGTAGTTCCAGGGCGCATTGCTGTAATAGTCTATCCAGTAGCCATCACCAGAATCATACCCCGAATTGAAGGTTACCTCAGACATGTTTGACTGATAATAACGTCCTTGATAATCCAGTTGTGTCTGCATATATCCTTTCCAACTTCCATTGAGAGCATAAGCAATTTCTGCATCCTCATCACATGAAGTGAGCGAGAGCATCATGACAGCCATGAATATCATTGAGAAGTAATAAGTAATCTTTTTCATATCGCTTTTGTTTATAAGTTAATAATTTCGTTAAATTCTGGTGCAAAGATACCTTATTCTTTTCTTAGGGCAAAGGGAATAGTAGATTATTTTAAGGAAAAATCCCTATTAAAAAGCGGATTTTCCCTAAAATGTTTGGAAATATCAAGTTTAATGCCTAACTTTGTACCAAACTTTATAAAAAAAGCATGAAACGCTTACATTTTTTAATTATACTATCATTTATAACTATCTTTTCATCAGCAGAACCCTTTTGCGATGTCAGAAAGTTTTCAATCCTCGATGGACTTGCAGCCAACTCCATTTCCGATTTGGCACAAGGCTACGACAATATGATGTGGTTTGGCACCTTGAATGGTCTGTCCTATTACGACGGCTATCATTTCAAGACATTCCGTGACGAGCCCGACGACATCGACATCATGAGTACCAACCGTATACTCGCCATCTTCCCAAGCCCAGACAACAATGTGTGGGTAGTCACCTTCGACCGCAAGCTATACATCTTCGATACAGAGCAATGCCAGTTTATCAAGGTTGGCACGATGCTCTGCAAGCGTTTCGGCATCCATTTGGAGTCGAGCCAGATATATCCACTCGCCAATGGACACACCTGGATTACGACTCACAAACAGAACTTCCTGATTCGTGTAGGTCAAGGAAAGGACATAGAGAGCATGAAGCCCGAGCTCATCAAGGTGGGCGAAAAAGGACTGCGAAGCGGCAACGTATGGTTTATCAAGCAAGACAAGCGAGGCCGTGAGTGGATTCTCACCGACAAGGGAACATTCATCTACGGCAAGAACTTCCATACCTCTACGCCCTTCAAGTGGTTCAGAGAAGTGGGCAACACCATCTTCCTCGCCACGACTGATGGCAAGGTGGCTGTCTACGACAAGCAGAACCATCTCTCCTGGATTCCCATGCCAGCAGGCGTCACTCGCATCAACGAGCTGAAGAATACTGGTTATCAGTTGATTATCGCTACCAATATAGGACTCGTAGTGTACAATCCACGCACATTCAAGACCGACGTCATCAGTGTGCAGAACCCCAATCAGCCCGTAGCAGAAGTGAAGAAAGCCTACGTAGACGGGCACAACATGGTATGGGCATTTACCGAAGGACAGGGCGTGACGGTGATCAATCCTCAGACAATGACCGCCCGATGGCTCTATGCCGACACTCCAACGCCAGCCGACCGTACCACAAGCAACAGCTTCTTTATCATGGAAGACGAGCACGGCACGCTGTGGACTATTCCCAACTATGGCACCTTCAGCTACTACGACCGCAAGACGGGAAAGCTCGTTCCCTATATGCTGAAAAGCAACTCGTCAGGCAACTTCTATATACCTTATATCTCGAAATATGTCGTTTCAGATCAAGGCATACTCTGGCTGATAGGCATACACGACCTGACGCAGGTGAACTTCAAGTTCCACAACTACAGCATGACCAAGCTCGAAGAAGGAGAGTCGGAAGTAAGAGCCATGGCTTACACTAACAACGGATTCCACTGGGATGGTTTCAAGTCGGGACACCTCAAGATCAGCGACAGCCACTTCAAAAAGATTGGTTATCTGCAGTCCAACGGACAGATCAGCCAGAAGCAGACACCCTTCACACGCTCAGGTATTTATGCCATCTATCAAGACATGAAGGACAGAATGTGGATAGGCACAGACGGCGACGGACTGTATCTGTATGACCGAAACACCATGCGCCATTTCTGCTACAATGCATCCGACAGAAATTCCCTCCCGGGCAACAGCATCTATGATGTGGTGAGCGACCGACAGGGCAACATCTGGGTAGCCACATACGGAGGAGGCTTGGCACTTATGCGTGAAGACCCACAGGGCAACATCACATTCCTTACTTCTCGTAACGGACTGAGATGGCCAAAGGAACATTACAGTAAAGTACGTAGAATCACCTGTACCGCCAGTGGCGAAATGCTCATCGGAACCACAGGCGGCCTCGTCACCTTCAAGGAAGAAAAGCACCCTTCCAAAAACATACAATTCCACACCACTTCCTACAGGGAGAACGACACAACATCGCTCACCGCATCAGACATCAACTACATCCTGATGCGTTCCAACGGCGAAACCTATGTATCGAGCATCGGAGGAACCCTCGACATGATAACAAGCGAAAACCTGCTGCAGGACAATCTGAAGGTGAGATACTGCAATTTCATCAATACCAGCGAGGGAAATGTGCAGAGCATGATAGAGGACAACAGTGGCAACATCTGGCTCATCAGGGAGTCGAGTGTCGATAAATACAACCCCAAGACAAGGAAGCTGACCGTCTTCGGTCCCAACGACTTCGACCTCAACATAATCTTCTCGGAGGCACGCCCCATTCACGACCCTGTAACCGACAACATCACAGTAGGCACTGCTACGGGCAGCCTGACGTTCAACCCTGCGAGACTGAAGCAGACCGACTATCAGCCCCGCATTATCTTCACTGAGCTGCACTACAACGGAAGTAACGAGAACATACCTATCCTGCACCAGAAGAAGATAGTCATCCCAGCCAACAAACGCAACCTGTCCATCAGCTTTGCCGCACTCGACTATACACGCAAGTACCAGCAGTACTATAAATACCGCATCGACGGAAATACCCCCGAAGGCGTATGGATCGACCTTCGAAGACAGAACCGCATCGGCTTCAACCGAATCTCGCATGGCAACTATGTGCTCAAGGTCATCGCCACCAATACGCATGGCAAATGGAGCAAACACGTGGCTTCGCTGGAACTCGACGTGCAACCGACGTTCTGGGAAAGCATCTGGGGCAAGCTGCTCATCATCCTCATCATTGCCGGTGTTACGGCTTTGTGTTTCATCACATACAACAAGCAGCAGAAGGAACGCATCAACCACGAGATGAACGAGATGAAGAACAGGTTCTTCAGCAAGGCTTCACACAAGCTTCGCACTCCACTCACGCTCATCGGAGGTCCGATAGACGAGGTGTTAGAGAAGGAGGACAACCTCTCTACCGAGAGCCGCAGCCTGCTGCAGATGGTTCAGCGCAATGCCAAGGAGATGCTCAATATGCTCAACAAGATGCTGAAGTTTGACAACGGAAGCGACTTCTATCTTGACGAAGGAAGCGATCAGGCATTCGTGTCAAGCGAGAACAACGGCAGCATCAGCGACGAGACAGCCAAAGGCTATCTCAAGGAAGTAGAAGAGACAGAAGAGGACGACAAAACAGAACAGGCGGAAAAGGACATCACCATCCTCGTCGTAGAAGACAACCCCGACCTGCGCCAGTTCCTCTTCACCATCCTCAAGACAGACTATAATGTACTGCTTGCCGAAAACGGCAAGGAAGGCTTGGTAATGGCAAGAAACAAGATGCCCGACTTCATCCTTACCGACGTCACCATGCCTGTGATGGACGGTTTCACGATGGTACACTACATCAAGCAGGACACCAACACAGCCCATATTCCTATCATCGTACTGTCGGCTAAAGCCAGTGTGGAAGACCACCTGCGAGGCTTCGAGGAAGGTGTGGACGGTTATCTCACCAAGCCGTTCTCGGCCACCTACCTCAAGGGACGCATCGAGGCTGTCATCAATCAGCGTCATGCCCTGCAGCAAGACATGCTGAAACAGATACAACGAGCCGAGGGTGCCGAATTCCATATCACGCACGAATATCCACAGACAGCATCCGGACAGGGCGACAACAGAAGCCCGGCTACTAATAAGCGCATGACGGAAGAGGACGCTCTGACCGAGAAGATCGTACAGTTCATCAATGAGAACATGAGCAATCCCGATCTCAAAATCGATGACATCGCAGTAGCCATGGGTATGAGCCGCAGCGTGCTCTACGGCAAGATCAAGAATGCTGTGGGCATGAAGCCTATCGACTTCGTACGCCACATCCGCATCATGCGTGCCACCGAGTTGCTCTGCAATACCGACGAAACACTTAGCAGCATCGCCTACTCTTTGGGCTTCAGCGATCCTAAGTATTTCTCGAAGGTATTCAAAAAGGAAATGGGTATCATTCCAAGCGAATATAGAGAAAATTCAAAGTAATAACACTTTTTTATACCTGGTGCACGAAAAAAACGAGAATTTACACCTTGATTCCGTACGAAAGCAGTACCTTTGCACCAGTTCTTAGAAAAGTTAAATGATAGTTTAATTCTTGAATACTCCTTTCATTCAACAACGAAAGGAATATTCAAAGTGATCCGGGGATTGTGAAATTCCCGGATTTTTTTATAAAAAAATATCAGTAACTATAGACACATATGAAAGAAAAATCGTATCTTTGCACTCGTTAAAGATACGATAACTGAGATTAAAACTATAAAAAGATACATAAAGAAAATGAGAACCGTTTACGAATTCTCTGTCAAGGACAGAAAGGGAAAGGACGTTTCCCTCAAGGAGTATGCCAACGAGGTGCTGCTCATCGTCAACACAGCCACGAAGTGTGGCTTCACCCCACAGTATGAAGAACTGGAAAATCTCTATGAGAAATATCACTCACAAGGTTTTGAAATCCTCGATTTCCCTTGCAACCAGTTTGGTCAGCAGGCACCCGGTACCGACGAGAGTATTCATCAATTCTGCAAGCTTACTTACGGCACAGAGTTTTCACGCTTCAAGAAGATAAAGGTAAACGGTGATGACGCCGCTCCTCTTTACAAGTTCCTCAAGGAGGTGAAAGGTTTCGCTGGCTGGGACGAGTCACACCCTCTCTACCCTGTCCTCGACAAGATGCTGAGCGAGGCCGACCCCAACTACAAGGAGAGTGCCGACATCAAGTGGAACTTCACCAAGTTCCTCATCAACAAGAAAGGTCAGGTTGTTGCCCGCTTTGAGCCTACCACCAGTTTCGAAGTTATCTCCGCAGCCATCGAAGAATGGCTGAAAGCATAAAACATAAAAATCCCCTGCAGGTTCAAACTTGCAGGGGATTTTTTATTTTCAAGAATTATAGTACTTGTTTAATCAAGAAATTACACTTTAGGAACATCCTTGAGGAACTGCTCTATCTCTTCGTCGCTGACAGAATAGTTTTGCAGATCGCCATTGATGTAGCTGTCGTAAGAAGGCATATCGATGAGACCATGACCAGAGAGACAGAAGAGGATGACCTTCTCCTCGCCCTTCTCCTTCGCCTTGAGCGCTTCACGGATAGTAGCAGCGATGGCATGACAGCTCTCTGGAGCAGGAATGATTCCCTCGGTACGGGCAAAGAGCATACCAGCCTGGAACGACTCCAACTGTGGAATGTCCACACCGTGCAGATAACCGTCCTTGAGCAACTGCGAGATGATCATACCGGCACCATGATAACGCAGACCACCAGCATGAATGTTGGCAGGCTTGAAGTCATGACCCAGGGTGAACATCGGCAGCAGCGGAGTGTAGCCAGCCTCATCGCCGAAGTCATATTCGAACTTACCCCTTGTCAGCTTAGGACAGCTCTCTGGCTCGGCAGCGATAAACTCAGTGTTCTTCTCTCCGCTCAGATTATGACGCATGAATGGGAAAGCCAGTCCGCCGAAATTGCTTCCGCCACCGAAGCAGGCAATCACCTGATCGGGATATTCGCCAGCCATCTGCATCTGCTTTTCTGCCTCCAGTCCGATGATCGTCTGATGCAGAGCCACATGGTTGAGCACCGAACCCAGTGTGTACTTACAGCCCGGAGTGGTAGTAGCCAGTTCGACAGCCTCGCTGATAGCAGTACCGAGTGAACCAGGATGATTAGGGTCGCGTGTAATGATGTTCTTTCCGGCACGTGTACTCATTGATGGAGAACCCTCCACAGTAGCGCCAAAGGTACGCATGATGCTGGAGCGATAAGGTTTCTGACGCATGGTGATCTTCACCTGATACACAGCCGCCTCCAGTCCGTAGAGTTTGGCTGCATACGACAAGGCTGCGCCCCACTGTCCTGCACCCGTCTCGGTGGTGACGTTGGTGTCGCCCTCCTGCTTGCAGTAGTAGCACTGTGGCAAGGCCGAATTGATCTTATGAGAGCCTAAAGGATTGACACTCTCGTTCTTGAAATAGATGTGGGCAGTAGTACCCAGTGCCTCCTCCAGACCGTAGGCACGCACCAGCGGAGTGGAACGATAGAAGGTGTACTTCTCCTGCACGTCCTCAGGGATGTCGATCCAGGCATGTTCTGTATCGAGCTCCTGCTTGGCACACTCCAGGTTGAATACGTGCGACAAGTCCTCAGCCGTCATGGGCTTGTGGGTCTGCGGATTGAGTGGTGGCAATGGCTTGTTGGGCATTTCTGCCTGAATGTTATACCACTGTGTAGGAATGTCTTTTTCCTGTAGGATGAACTTTTTCTGTCTCATAATTTTTAAGTTGATATTGATTGTGATTGTTATTCTTAGTCTTAGTCTTACACTTTATCTTATTCTTGTATTTTTGATTTTACTTTTGTATTTCCTGGAGAATGGCGACAGCCTGTTCCACACTCGTGATGCGGGCGATACGAAGGAATCGCTTGTTGTTCTTCTCTTTCAACGCACATTGCTGCACGTGACTCGTGGCATAGTTGAGAACCTTCGAGAACATCGTGCTGCGATAGAACGGACTCTGCACGTTGCTTACAAACTGCATTTGCATAGTGCCCTGTTTGAGCATGATCTTCTCGCAGCCCAAGCGTTTGCCGAGGCGTCGCAAGCTCACCACGTGCATCAGTTCCTCACCCTCACGGGGCACAGGTCCAAAGCGGTCGATGATTCGCTTTCGGTAAGCAGCCAGGTCATCGTCATTCTCTATGCGGTCCAGTTCCCTGTAGAGCAGCATTCGCTCACTGCTTCCCGGCACATAGGTGTCGGGGAAATACATCTCTAAGTCGCTCTCGATAGAACAGTCATCCACGAAGTCGTCACCCGTGAACTGCTGTCCCTCGTCCATCTCCTCCTGATACAGGTCGCCAAACTCCTCATTCTTCAGTTCGGTGACAGCCTGCGACAGGATCTTCTGATAGGTTTCATACCCCAGGTCTTCCATGAATCCGCTCTGCTCCGAGCCAAGCAGGTTGCCGGCACCGCGAATGTCGAGGTCCTGCATGGCGAGGTTGAACCCACTTCCCAGATCGCAGAAGGTCTCCAACGCCTCCAGTCGGCGGCGAGCATCAAGTGTCAGTGTACTCTTCGGCGGAGCCACGAGATAACAGAAAGCCTTCTTGTTGCTACGCCCCACCCTGCCTCTCATTTGGTGCAGGTCGCTAAGACCGAAGTGATGGGCATTGATGATGATGATGGTATTGGCGTTCGATATGTCGATACCGTTCTCCACAATGGTTGTCGAGAGCAGCACATCGTAGTCGTAGTTCATGAATCCCATAATGACCTTCTCCAGTTCCTCGGGCTTCATCTGTCCGTGTCCTATCGCCACGCGGCAGTCGGGCACGTACTTTTCTATCATCAGTTTCAACTCCATGAGCTTCGATATACGGTCGACGACGACATACGCCTGTCCATTACGGCTCATCTCGAAGTTGATGGCATCTGCCATGGTATCACCGCTGAAGGTCACCACCTCCGTTTGTATCGGGTATCGGTTGGGCGGCGGCGTGCGCATGATGCTCATGTCGCGTGCACCCATCAGCGAGAACTGCAGAGTGCGGGGAATAGGCGTGGCACTCATCGTCAGCGTGTCGACATTCACCTTCAGCTGGCGCAGCTTCTCCTTGGTGCTGACGCCGAACTTCTGTTCCTCGTCGATGATGAGCAGACCGAGGTCATGCCATTTCACAGTCTTGGAAATCAGCTTGTGCGTCCCCACTACGATGTCTGTCCTGCCCTCCTTGAGGTCTTCCAGCAACTGTCTGGTCTCCTTGGCGGAGCGTGCCCTACTCAGGTAGTCCACCTTTACCGGCATTCCCTCCAGTCGGTTTCTGAAAGTCTGGTAGTGCTGAAAAGCCAGCACCGTGGTAGGCACCAGTACAGCCACCTGCTTGCTGTCGCATGCCGCCTTGAAGGCTGCGCGTATCGCCACCTCCGTCTTTCCGAAGCCCACATCGCCGCACACCAGTCGGTCCATGGGTCGTGCGCTCTCCATGTCGGCCTTTACGTCCATGGTGGCTTTGTTCTGGTCGGGCGTGTCCTCGTATAGGAACGAGGCCTCCAACTCATGTTGCAGATAGGAATCGGCGCTGAAGGCGAATCCCTTCTCCCTACGGCGGCGGGCATAGAGTTTGATCAGGTCGCGCGCGATGTCCTTGATGCGCTTCTTCGCCTTCTCCTTCAGTCGGTCCCAGGCACCCGTTCCGAGGGTCGACAGTCGGGGCGGCTCGCCCGTATCGCCGCTGCGGTATTTGCTGATCTTATAGAGCGAGTGGATGGATACATCCACCTTGTCGTTGTTCGTGTAGACGATGCGTATCATCTCTTGATAGCTGTTGCCCACCGGCACACGCACCAGTCCGCCAAACTTTCCGATGCCGAAATCCACGTGCACGATATAGTCGCCCGGCTCCATCTCCTGCAACTCCTTCATCGTGAGCGCCATCTTGCCGGCACGTGCTGAGTCCGATCGCAGACTGTACTTATGGAATCGGTCGAAGATCTGATGGTCGGTAAAGAAACAGCATTTCTTGTCGTTGTCGATGAAGCCCTCGTGCAGGGTCTTGTCCACGGGCACAAACCTCACCTGATAGCGCTTCAGTTCCTCACTCTCAAAAATATCCTTGAGTCGCTGTTGCTGCTTGCTGCTGTCGGCCAATATATATAAGGTGTACTGCTGCAGAAGATAGTCTTCCATCATCTGGCCTATCAGGTCGAAATTCTTATGGAACAGGGGCTGAGGCACGATATGGAACGGCACCACGTCGGCAGCCTCCTCTGTCTTGCGCTCCGCCACACCCTGTTCGACGATGCCAAACTCTATGCGCTGGCGCTCCGCCACACCCTGCTGAAACTGCAAGGCCGATGACAGGTTCAGTTCTTTCTTCATGGCGCGTCTTATCCGTTCCGCCTCCACCTCGGTGGCTCCCTCCATCTGTTCCACCATGCTCTGCGAGGAGAAGCCCTCCTTGTATATCTGGTCTATACGGTCATAGACGAACGTAAAGTCCTTCATCGCCACCACAGCCCGCTTGTCGAGAAAATGCAGGAAGGGCAGTTTCTCACCCTCAGCAAGCGAGAGTTCGGGCACAATCTCCACACTCTCACGCCGGTCGCGCGACAACTGGTCCTCAATGCTGAAAGTACGTATGGTGTCTATCTCGTCACCGAAGAAGTCGATGCGGAAAGGAAACTCGCAGCTGTAGGAATAAATATCGAGAATGCTGCCTCGAATGGCAAACTGACCAGGCTCGTAGACATAATCAGTCTCCATGAAGTCGAAGTCGCGCAGTTGATGCGAGATGTCCATCAGCGACACCTGGTCTCCCACTGCGAGCTTAATGATACGCTCGTCGAGATTCTTCTTCGACACCACCATTTCTGCCAAAGCATCGGGGTAAGTAACGACATAGAGTGGCTGCGAGGATGCCAGTCGTGCCAGCACCTCGGTACGCAATATCTCGTTGGCAGCATCCTTCTGTCCGTATTTCACAGCACGCCTGTAAGTAGAAGGAAAGAAGAAAGCCTGATCCTGCCCCAGTATCTGCACCAGGTCGTGATAGAAATAGCCCGCCTCATCGGCATCATTGAGCACGAAGAGCACCGGGCGAGCCAACCGCTCTTTGACAGCGGCAAAAAACAAAGGCGCAGAAGAGCACACCAATCCACTGAGGAAAACGGTCTTCTGCGTTTTTCTATCCAATAATTTCAGGAGCGCCTTCGCCTGGGGCGACCGCTCAAAAATATGTACTATTTCCTGTATTTCCACTTCTCTTCAGTCTTCGCCCCCTACACCTTCTTGGGATATTTCTTAAACCATCCATCCCAGCGCAGGCGCATCACACCAAAGAAAGCCTCACCAAAGATTCCACCGCTCATCTTGCTCGTACCCTCACGTCGGTTGACGAAGATTACGGGCACTTCCTTGATCTTGAAGCCAATCTTGTGGGCAGTGTATTTCATCTCTATCTGGAAGGCATAACCCTTGAAACGGATCTCGTCAAGATTTATGGTTTCCAGCACCTTGCGGCGGTAACATACGAAACCTGCCGTAGTATCATTCACCTTGAATCCCGTGACCATTCTCACATACTTCGAGGCGAAATAGCTCATCAGCACACGACCAATAGGCCAATTCACGACGTTGACACCCGAGACATAGCGCGAGCCCACAGCCACGTCGAATCCCTCGTCGTGAGTCGCGGCGTAGAGTCGTGGCAGGTCATTGGGATCATGACTGAAGTCTGCGTCCATCTCGAAGATAAACTCATACCCCTTCTCAAGCGCCCATTTGAAGCCAGTGATATAGGCTGTACCCAGTCCCAACTTGCCCTTTCGCTCAAGGATATGGAGACGGGAGGCGAACTCGCCAGCCACCAGTTCCTTCACGATGGCAGCTGTACCGTCAGGGCTTCCGTCATCAATAACAAGGATATCAAAGTCTTTTTCCAGACCGAACACGGCCCGGATAATCTTCTCGATATTCTCCTTTTCATTATAAGTAGGAATAATTACAACACTATCACTCATAAGCTATTATTGGTTAAAATGAATCGACATGATAATAATTAATATATCTTATGCAAAGATAATGCATTTTTCTGAGTTTGCGAAAAGAAAAAGAGAATATTTTCATTTTCTGAACGATGATTATATTTAATTCACGTTGTTGCGAAATAAAGTAACTACTCAGCACCCCCTATAGCCATAAGTAGTTACTTTAAAATCGTTAAACCACATTGAAATCTCTGTTCAAAGGCTTTGAACGGACATTCA
>OLQO01000409.1_pt1 | contig 37877 bp, 28 predicted proteins | sample 1672281 | NCBI WGS metagenome assembly OLQO01 (sample SAMEA3136667, study PRJEB25190) | human gut metagenome | biome: human gut; feature: human-associated habitat; material: faeces | place: Austria | collected 2013
CGCGGGTCCGCTGCGTCGAAACAGCGGCAGTTTTCTTTGGTTCTTTCTTTTGCTGTCAAAAGAAAGAACAACCTCCCGGGAGACTGCCGTTAACCCTTTAGCCGTTTCTCCGGCAGCTGACTCACCACAATCGCGCCGAACATCAGCGCGCAGCCGCACAGCTCGGTGGCAGAGAGCGTCTCGCCCAGGATCAGCCAACCGGCCAGGGCGCTGAACACACTCTCGAGACACATCGCCAGACTGGCAATCGTCGGGTCCAGCTCCTTCTGGCCGACGATCTGCAGCGTGTAGGCCACGCCGCTGGACATGATGCCGCAATAGGCAATCGAGACCGCCGCGGCGCGGAACTGGTCGGGCGACGGGGCCTCAAAGACAAACGCGAAGATCGTGGACAAAACCGAGACCACAAAGAACTGCACAAAGCTCAGCTGGATGCCGTCGAGCTGCGGACTGAAATGGTTGACCAGCATGATCTGCGCCGTGAACAGGATCGCGCAGACCAAAAGCTGCCACTCGCCGCCGGTCAGGCTCAGCGTGTCGCGCCCGGCCAGACAGAGCAGATACAGCCCCACGACACTGGCCGCGACACAGCACCACAGCTTGACGCCGGGGCGGCTGCCCAGGAAAGCCCCCGCCACCGGCACCAGCACAACGTAGAGCGCCGTCATAAAGCCCGCCTTGGCCGTGCTGGTCGTGCCAATGCCCATCTGCTGCGCGGCGGACGCCGCAAACAGCGCCACACCGCAGAAAATACCGCCGCGCAGCAGCACTTTTTTGTTCTGCCAGAAGCCCGGCTCCGCGGCGGGGTTCGTTTTGCCCATCTTGCGCAGCACGGCCATCAGGCCCAGCAGAAACGCACAGGCCAGCCAGCTGCGGCTGGCCAGAAACGTGTACGGGCCCATATAATCGCTGCCGACGCTCTGCGCGACAAAGGCCGTGCCCCAGATGAATGCGCAGGCCATAAGCATCAGCGTGTTGCGCAGCTGTTTTTTATCCATGTTCCAATTCCTCTCTGTGTTGTGCGGTCCCTGCAACACAAACCAAAAAGCCGCCCTGCCGCAAGCGGCACGGGCGGCATTGCTGCCGTTATCAGCCGGTCGTCGTATCGTCGCCGTAGGTGTTCAGCTCGGTGCTGCCCAGACCCTCGACCTTCAGGCCGCCGGTGACATAATACTTGTTGCCGTTGTCATAGCTGATCGTGATTTTGTACTGCTTGCCCGCGGTCAGGCCGGTCACGTTGTACTGGTAATCGGCACCGTCGGCGCAGTAGTAGATCGTCGAGTCCGGCACGTAGCTGGTCATCGTCTTGTCGTCAGACAGCTCCCAGAACGCGATCTTGAAGTACATATATTTCTCGTTGCTGGCCTCGGTGGTGGCGTAGCCGGTCACGGTCATGCTGTCGCCGCCCGCCACGAAATACTCGGTGGAGCGGTTGGCAATGCCGTTAAAAGAGACATACAGCGTGTTCTCTACCGGGTAGGTCACAACGCGGGCCGCGGTGGTGTCCATCTCGGCAGGGAACTCCACGCTGCCGCCGGCGGGCGCTTTTGTGGTGGTGTCGGTGTCATCCTCGTCGGATTCCTCGACCAGGCCCAGCTTGTGGACCAGATGCACGACCATATCCTGGGCGACCTGCTTCGGGGAGCAGGCCGTCAGGCTGACTGCCAGCAGCACGGCCATGGCCAGTGCCGCGAGCTTGCGGGTAAGTTTCATATCACAGACCTCCGTGGGTGTCATTGCAAAAATACACAGCCTATTATACCGCAATTTTCCGCTATGTACAAGCGTTCCGCGCGTTTTTACACATTTGTTTTCGTCTGCCATTCCTTGACAAAGTCGATGAGCAGCGACGACACCGTGACCGTAACGAGGGAAAACGCGATGCGCCGGAACGGGATGTAGGACAGCGACGCGAACAGGACGGTCAGATCGGTGAACAGGTAAGCGCGGGAGAGCCGCCACCCGGTCAGCTTATGGATGACAAGGGCGAGGGCGTCGTCGCCGCCGCTGGACCCGCCCTGCCGCACGATGAGCCCCACGCCGACGCCGACGAACACGCCGCCCAGCAGCGCCGCCGCCAGCGGCCAGGGCGTCAGGTCGGGCAGCATCGGAGGCAGGCATTCCCAGATCCTATAGAACCCGGCCAGGCCCACGCTGGCCACCCCCGCCGAGAGCAAAAAGTCCCACCCGAGAAATTTGAACGCCAGCACGTAGCTGGCCGCGTCGAGCAGGGGCGACGCCACCGACGCGGGCACGCCGAGCCAATGGTTGATGAGCAGCACCAGGCCGATGACGCCGCCCTCGGTGATGGCGGTGCGCTGGTGGATATTATGGATGCCGAACGACAGGATGGCTGCGCCCAGCAGGATCATAGCGATCCGTTTGGCGGTGAACCGGCCCAGCGCGCGGTGGATTTTTTGTTGGAGCGTTTGTTTTGGCATAGTGTACCTCTTGACAGTGATATACCCAGTATACCACATCGCGTCAAGTGGCCGGAAACAGTCCCCGTAGGGGCCGGGCATGCCCGGCCCGCGGCCTTGCCATTGCCGCCCGTTTTCGGGTTATCCCGCACAAAAAAGCAGGGGTTCGCACGCTCGCGCTCCCCTGCCGTTCGTCTTACTGCAATACTCTTATTTCCCCGCCAGCAGCACCGCCAGCACGGCCTTTTCCACGTAGATGCGGTTCTCCGCCTCGTCGAAAATTTCGTCGGCGTGGGCTTCCAGCACATCGGGGGCGATCTCCTCGCCGCGGTGGGCGGGCAGCGGGTGCTGCACCATGCAGTCCGGCTTTGCCAGCGCCATGCGGGCGGCGTCCAGCGTAAAGCCGGTAAAGTCGCGGCGGCGCTGCTCGGCCTCGCGCTCCATGCCCATGCTGACCCACACGTCGGTGAACAGCACATCCGCGTCCCGCGCGGCCTCGTCCGGGTCGTTCGTCAGCGTGAACTTATCCCCGTACTGCTTCGCCAGCATCAGCACGTCGGCGGCGGGGCGGTAGCCCTTCGGGCAGGCAATCGTCACCGTCATGCCCACGGCCAGACAGCCCACAATGACGCTGTTTGCCATGTTGTAGCCGTCACCGACAAACCCGGCCTTCAGCCCGGCCAGCGTGCCCTTGCGCTCGCGCACGGTCATCAGGTCCGTCAGCACCTGCAGGGGGTGCGCATAGTCGGTCATGCCGGAAACCACCGGTATACCGCTGTATTTTGCCAGCATGTCCAGCGTCGTCTGCTTGTAGGTGCGGCAGACGATGGCGTCATAGTACCGCCCCAGCACGCGGGCCGTGTCCTGCACAGGCTCACCGCGGGCGGTCTGCAGGTCGCTGGCGCTCAGGTAGGTGCCCAGGCCGCCCATCTGGTAGATGCCGACCTCCAGGCTTGTGCGGGTGCGGGTGGAGTTTTTGGCGAAAACCAGCGCCACCGCCTTGCCCTGCAGATCCTTCGGGTCCACGCCGTCCTTGTGCAGCCGCTTGTACTCGTCGGCCACATCCAGAATGTGCAGAATTTCCTCGGGCGTCATGCCGCCCAGCTTCAGCAGATGTTTCATACGCATTTCTCCAGTACGCTGCGCAAAATTGCCAGCGCGTCGTCCACGTCGTCCGCCGTCAGGATCAGCGGCGGCAGCAGACGCAGGCGGGTCTTGGCGGTCAGCACCAGCAGACCCGCCTTCTCGCAGGCGGCACGGACGTCGGCGGCCTTGATGCCGTCGTCAAACGCGATGCCCACCATCAGGCCGAGGCCGCTGACCTCCCTGACATGGGGCAGCTTTGCCAGCCCGGCGCGCAGCTGGGCCGCGCGCTCGTTGACGTTGGCGAGGAAGTCGTCGTCCATCTCGTCCAGCACGGCCAGCGCACCGGCGCAGCAGACCGGGTTGCCGCCGAACGTCGAGCCGTGGGAGCCGGGCTTCATGTGGTCGGCGACCTTTTTGTTCATCAGCACCGCGCCGATGGGCAGGCCGCCGCCGAGCCCCTTCGCCAGCGTGACGATGTCGGGGTGCAGATCAAAATGCTCGCACGCCAGGAACTTGCCGGTGCGGCCCACGCCGGTCTGCACCTCGTCCACAATGACGAGGATGTCTTTTTCCCTGCAGAACGCCGCGACCCTGGCGACGTAGTCCGCGTCCAGCGCGACGACACCGCCCTCGCCCTGCACCAGCTCCATCATGACGGCGCAGGTGTCCTTATCGGCGGCCTTTTCCAGCGCGGCAAAGTCGCCCGCGGGCACGTAGTCAAAATTTCCCGGGAAGGGGCCGAAGTCGTGGTGGAACACGTCCTGGCCGGTGGCGGTCAGGGTCGCCAGTGTGCGGCCATGGAAAGAGTTGACCAGCGTGATGACCTTATTCCGGCTCTCGCCATAGGTATCTACGCTGTATTTGCGGGCGCACTTGATCGCGCCCTCGTTGGCCTCGGCGCCCGAGTTGCCGAAGAACACGGCGTCCAGCCCGGTGCGGCGGCAGAGCTTTTTCGCCAGCTTGCCGTCGGGGGCGGTGTAATACAGGTTCGACGTGTGCTGCAGCGTTGCGGCCTGGTCGGCCACAGCCCTGACCCACGCGGGGTGGCAGTAGCCCAGCGAGTTGACGCCGATGCCCGACGTGAAGTCAAGGTAGCTCTTGCCGTCGGCGTCCCTGGCCGTCATGCCCTCGCCCTGCGCCAGCACGACCTGGCTGCGGCCATAGGTGTGGAGGATGTAGTCGTTATCACGGGAAATAACTTTTTCGGTATTCAATTGGGTGACCCCCTTTTTATCATACGCAAAAGCCTTCCCCTTCGCGGGAAGGCAGCCCGCCTTGGAGCCTTCCCCCTTGGGGGAAGGTGGCCGCAGGCCGGATGAGGGGCAAGTGTCCTGTAGCTGCCCGTTTGCGGGACAGCGCCAAACACTTCGCCCTCATCAGTCAGCGGGCGGGGCCGCTGACAGCTTCCCCCGAGGGGGAAGTCCAGGCTGTCGAAAAACGCTTGTAGGGGCGAGCATTGCTCGCCCGTGCCCGTTTGCCTTGCAAGAAGCTTTCCCGGAAAATGCGTTGCTGCGGCAAGTTGACGGGCGACCAATGGTCGCCCCTACACACGCAAAAAGGCAAGAATGCAATTTTTTGACGGTCTGAGCTTCCCCCTCGGGGGAAGCCATTTACCGGTTTCCTCTCCGATAAAACATCGTGCCTGCGCCTCTGTCGCTGAACATCTCGAGCAGGATCGAGTGCGGGACGCGGCCATCAATGATGACGGCCTCGTGGACGCCCTGATAGATGGCATCGGCCATGCCCTCGATCTTGGGCAGCATACCGCCCGCAATGACGCCCGCAGCCTTGTAACCCTCGATCTCGGAGACCTCGACCTCGGGGATGAGCGTAGACTCGTCGTTCTTATCGTAGAGCAGGCCAACAATATCCGTCATGCTGACGAGCTTTTCGGCGTGCAGGGCAATGGCGATCTCCGCTGCGGCAGTGTCGGCGTTGATGTTGTAGGGGACGCCGTTGTCGTCCATGCCGACGGTGGCGATGACCGGGATAAAGCTGTCGGCCAGCAGGTGGTCGATCAGCGTCGTGTTGACCTTCTCGATCTCACCGACGTAGCCGAGGTCAACGTCCGACTTGCGCTTGCACATGATCATGTGGCCGTCCATGCCGCACAGGCCGACGCCGCGGCCCTTGAGCAGCGCGACCAGATCCTTGTTGACCTGCCCGGCCAGCACCTGCTGGACGATGCCCATGGTCTCCTCATCGGTGTAGCGCAGGCCGCCCACAAATTTGGACTCCTTGCCCACCTTTTTCAGCATACTGTTAATAGCCGGGCCGCCGCCGTGCACCAGCACGACACGCACGCCGAGCAACGTCAGCGTGACCAGGTCGTTCATGACGGCCAGCTTGAGGTCATCGTTGACCATCGCGTTGCCGCCGTACTTTATAACCAGCGTTTTACCGTGGTATTTTTGGATATAAGGTGTAGCCTCGCTGAACAGCAGGGCCATTTGTTCGTTTTTCATTGTGCTCCTCCGCATCCCCTACTCCTAAAGCCTTCCCCTTGGGGGGAAGGTGGCCCCGCAGGGCCGGATGAGGGGCAAGCCTGCTGCGATTGCCCATGAACGGGTTATCGCCGTAAGCTCTGCCCTCATCAGTCGGCTTCGCCGACAGCTTCAGTCTACGCGCTAAGAGCCGCCTTCGGCGGTTGCGCTCCGACACGCGCCTGCGGGCGCAGCCCCGAGGGGGAAGCCATACTTATTCAGGTCCGATAATCCCCATTGATCTTCACATAATCATACGTCAGATCGCAGCCCCAGGCCTTGGCGGTGGCGTCGCCGCTGCCAAGGTCCACGAGAATGTCGATCTCGTCCTCCTTGAGCACCACGGCGGCCTCGTCCTCACTGTAGGGGTGGTAGGCGGCGTTCTCGCAGACAAAGACCTCACCGGCCTTGCTCTTGAGGCGCACCGACGTCTTGCTGATGTCGAAATCGCCCGGCGTGTAGCCGATGGCGCAGAGCACGCGGCCCCAGTTGGCGTCCGCGCCGAACATGGCGGCCTTGAACAGGGTGGAGTGAATGACGCTCTTGGACACCGCACGGGCCGTCGCCAGGTCGGGCGCACCGGTCACGGTGCATTCCAGCAGCTTCGTTGCGCCCTCGCCGTCACCGGCCAGCTCGCGGCTCAGATGCTCGGCAACCTCGGTCAGCGCGGCGACAAACGTATCGTAATCGGGCGTGCCCTCGGCAATTTCTGCGCCGGACAGGCCGCTGGCCAGCAGCAGCACGGTGTCGTTCGTGGAGGTATCACCGTCAACCGAAATCTGGTTGAAGGTGGCGGGCACGACGGTGGACAGCGCCTTCTGCAGCGCGGCGGGCGCGACCTTGGCGTCGGTGGTCATAAAGAGCAGCATCGTGGCCATGTTCGGGTGGATCATGCCGCTGCCCTTGGCGATAGCGCCGATTCGCACGGCCTTGCCGCCGACGGCAAATTCCAGCGCAATTTCCTTCGGGTGGGTGTCGGTGGTCATGATCGCGGTAGCCGCGTCGTGGCTGCCGGCCTCGTCGGCGGCCAGCTTGGCGGCGGCCTCCGGGATGCCCCTGGCGAACGGCTCGATGCTCATGGCCTGGCCGATGACGCCGGTGGAGGACGGCAGCACGTCGTCCGCGCGGATGCCCAGTTCCTTGGCGACGATGTCGCAGGTGTCCTTAGCCAGCTGCACGCCGTTGGGCGCGCAGGTGTTGGCGTTGCCGCTGTTCACAACGATGGCCTGTGCATAGCCGTCCTTCAGGTGCTCGCGGTCCACCGTGATGGGTGCGCCGTAGACCTTGTTGGTGGTATAGCAGCCCGCGCCTGCGCAGCGGACGTCCGCCTTGATCAGCGCCAGGTCGAGCTTGGAATGGTTATGGCGGATGCCGCAATGCACGCCCGCCGCGGAAAAGCCCTTCGGCGCACAGATGCCGCCGCTTACCGATTTGAAATCAGACATTGTATGTACCCCTCTTGCTATTTTATATCAAACTTCAAAAGCCTTCCCCTTCGGGGGAAGGTGGCCGCAGGCCGGATGAGGGCAAAGTCCGCCATTGCCGCCCGTAAACGGGTTGTTCCGGCAAGGCCGCCCCTCATCAGTCAGCGGTCGGGGCCGCTGACAGCTTCCCCCAAGGGGGAAGCCATTCACCGCGCTAAGCCGCGCGTCTCCTCCAGCCCCAGCATCAGATTCATGCACTGCACTGCCGCGCCCGAGCTGCCCTTGCCGAGGTTGTCAAACAGGCTGATGAGCTGCATCTGGGTGCCGTCCGGGTTGGCCAGGCAGTAAATTTCCAGCGTGTCCTTACCCGCCAGCTTGTTGGCGGCCAAAAAGCCGCCGTCCGTACCCTCGCACAGGGGATGCACCTTTATCATCGGCTGACCGGCGTAATATTCCGCCAGCGCGGACGCGACCTGCGGCGCGGAAACACCCAGCGCCGTTACATCCAGCGGGATCATCGTCTCCATGCCCGCATAGTAGTCGGCCACAACGGGGACGAAATTCGGTGCGGTGTCCAGCCCCGTGACGGCGGCCATCTCGGGCAGGTGCTTGTGGTGCAGCGCCAGGCCGTAGGGGCGCGGGGCGTTCAGCGCCTCGTTGGTGCGCTCGGCCTCGTACTCGGCGATCATCTTTTTGCCGCCGCCGCTGTAGCCGGTCAGGCTCGTCACGTTCAGGTGCGCGGCCTTAGGGATGATTCCCAGCTCCACCAGCGGCGCGACGGGCGCGATAAAGCCGGTGGCGTGGCAGCCCGGCACGGCGACGCGGGTCGCGGTTTTCAGCGCCTCGCGGGTGCCGTGCAGCTCGGGCAGGCCGTAGACCCAGCCGGGCGCGGTGCGGTGCGCCGTGCTCGTGTCGAGAATGCGCACATCGTCCCGCAGCAGCGGCACGACCTCACGCGCGGCGTCGTCCGGCAGGCAGAGGAACGAGAGGTCGCTCTCATTGATGACCGCCGCCCGGGCGCGGACATCCTTGCGGTCCGCCTCGGAGATTTTCAGAATTTCAAATTCGTCCCGTTCCGCCAGCCGGTCCGCAATGCGCAGACCGGTGGTCCCGGAGGAACCGTCCACGAAGATTTTGTACTTTCCCATTGTTACACCCCTTACTTCCAAAGGCTTCCCCCTCGGGGCCGCCGCCAGTTCTAAAGGCTTCCCCCGAGGGGCTGCGCCCGCAGGCGCGTGTCGGAGCGCAACCGCCGAAGGCGGCTCTTAGCGCGTAGACTGAAGCTGCCGCCCGCAGGCGGCTGATGAGGGCAAAGCTTCCGCCGCCGCCCTGTAAACGGGCAGCCGCAGCAGGTTCGGCCCTCATCCGGCCTCGCAGGCTCGGCCACCTTCCCCCGATGGGGAAGGCTTTTATGCCAGCTTCCCCTTCACATCCGCAACCTGCTTCATCACGCTTGCCTTCGTCGGGCCGCCGTAGCTGGTGCGGCCCTCGCAGCAGGTCGTCAGGTCGATGGCCGTATAAACGTCATCCTCAAACAGGTCGCTGTACTGCTTGAATTCGTCCAGCGTCAGCTCCTCCAGCGTCTTGCCCTCGCGGATGCAGGCGGCCACCATCGTGCCGGTGCACTTGTAGGCATCGCGGAAGGGCATCCCCTTCTTCGTCAGGTAGTCGGCGCAGTCCGTTGCATTGATAAAGCCCTTCGCGGCGGCGCGGCGCATGTTGGCGGGCAGCGGGGTCATCGTGGCCAGCATCGGCGTGACGGTGCGCAGGCAGAGCTCCAGCGTGTCCACGGCGTCAAAAATGGCCTCCTTGTCCTCCTGCATGTCCTTGTCATAGGCGAGCGGGATGCCCTTCATCATGACGAGCAGCGTGTTCAAATCGCCGTAGACGCGGCCTGTTTTGCCGCGGATCAGCTCCGTTACATCGGGGTTTTTCTTCTGCGGCATGATGGACGAGCCCGTCGTAAAGGCGTCGTCCAGCTCGATGAACTTGAACTCCCAGCTGCACCACAAAATAATTTCCTCGCTCAAGCGGGAAAGGTGCATCATGCAGGTCGCCATGGCGCTGCACAGCTCAATGCAGAAGTCGCGGTCCGACACGCCGTCGATGGAGTTGCCGCACGGCGCGGCAAAGCCGAGCTGTTCGGCGGTGTAGAAGCGGTCCAGCGGGTAGGTCGTGCCCGCCAGTGCGCCGCTGCCCAGCGGGCACTCGGCGTCCATGCGGCGGGTCGCATCCTGCAATCTCCCCAAGTCGCGCAGCAGCATCCAGGCGTAGGCCATCAGCTGGTGGCCGAAGGTCACGGGCTGGGCACGCTGCAGGTGGGTGTAGCCGGGCATGACGTACCCTGCGCCCTTCTCGGCCTGGTCGCAAAGCACGGTGATAAGTTCTTTTATCTGGCCTTGAATATGCTCGCTGGCGGCGCGCAGGTTCAGGCGGATGTCCAGCGCGACCTGATCGTTGCGGCTGCGCCCGGTGTGCAGGCGCTTACCGGCGTCACCGACGCGGGCGGTCAGCGTCTGCTCGACGAAGGTGTGGACGTCCTCGGCGTTGGGGTCAATTTCCAGTGCGCCGCTGTGCAAATCGTCCAAAATCGAGTGCAGACCCTTGTGAATATCGTCCACATCCTGCCGGGAGATGATGCCCTGTCTGCCCAGCATGGCCGAGTGGACAAGGCTGCCCTGAATATCCTGCTCGATCATCCGCGCGTCGAAGCGGATGGAGGAGTTAAAATCGTTTACGCGGCTGTCAACGGCCTTGCTGGCCCGGCCCTGCCAAAGTTGGGGCATAGGTTTTACCTCCGTTTTCTAAAGGCTTCCCCCTTGGGGGAAGCTGTCCGCGAAGCGGACTGATGAGGGGCAGACCTGCCGACACGACCCATTCATGGGCAATCGCGGCAAGGCCGTCCCTCATCCGGCCTCACTTCGCTCGGCCACCTTCCCCCGATGGGGAAGGCTTTTTTGTAGAATGCCAAAACCGCCAAAGGGTTTCCACGCCCCTTGGCGGTTGCTTATTCGGCGTTCGTTCGCTTATTAGTCCTGTGCGGGCCAGTTCTTGGCCAGCTTGGCGCGCTCGGCAATGGGCAGGCCAAACAGGTTGATGAAGCCGTTGGCGTCTGCCTGATTGTAATCCTCATCCTCACCGAAGGACGCGGTCTGCTCATCGTACAGGGTGTACGGGCTGGTGACACCGGCGTTGACCATGTTGCCCTTGTAGAGCTTCAGCTTGACGTCGCCGGTGACGGTTTTCTGCAGGTCGTCGGTGAAGGCGCTGATGGCCTCACGCAGCGGGGTGAACCACTGGCCGTTGTAGACCAGCTCGCCCATCTTCTGGGCCAGCTGTGCCTTGAAGTGCATAGACTCCTTGTCCAGCGTGATGGTTTCCAGAACATCGTGCGCCTTGTACAGGATGGCACCGCCGGGGGTCTCATAGACGCCGCGGCTCTTCATGCCGACGAGACGGTTCTCGACGATGTCCAGCAGGCCGATGCCGTTGGCGCCGCCCAGCTTGTTCAGGTACTCGACCAGCTCGACGCTCTCCATCTCCTTGCCGTCCACAGCGGTGGGGATGCCCTTCTCAAAGTGGATGGTGACGTAGGTCGGGGTGTCGGGGGCCTGCTCGGGGGAAACGCCCAGCTCCAGGAAGCCCGGCTTATTGTACTGCGGCTCCAGGGACGGCTTCTCGAGGTCGAGGCCCTCATGGCTCAGGTGCCACAGGTTCTTGTCCTTGGAGTAGTTGGTCTCACGGTTGATCTTCAGGGGGATGTTGTGGGCCTCGGCGTAGTCGATCTCCTCGTCACGGCTCTTGATGCTCCACTCACGCCACGGGGCGATGATGGCCATATCGGGGGCCAGCGCTTTCAGGGTCAGCTCAAAGCGGACCTGGTCGTTGCCCTTGCCGGTGCAGCCGTGGCAGATGGCGTCGGCGTTCTCCTTCTTGGCGATCTCGGCCAGCGCGGCGGCGATGCAGGGACGCGCGTGGGAGGTGCCCAGCAGGTAGTCCTCATACTTGGCGTCGGCCTTCAGGCAGGGCCAGATGTAGTTTTCGACGTAATCCTTCTTCAGGTCGAGGACGTACAGCTTGGACGCGCCGGTCTTGATGGCCTTCTCCTCCAGGCCGTCCAGCTCGGTGCCCTGGCCGACGTCGCCGGAGACTGCGACGACCTCGCAGTTGTTGTAGTTTTCCTTCAGCCAGGGAATGATGATGGAGGTGTCCAGACCGCCGGAGTACGCCAGAACTACCTTTTTGATGTCTTTCTTATCCTTTTTCATGATGAAATCCCCTCTCTGTTTCTTCATCAAGACGCGCGGGGTATGTTGCTTGCCGTTTGTCTTGAATATTTATTCATTCATTGCTGTATATTATACACTCTTTTATACATTTTGCAAGCGGTAAAACTGCCAAAGGATTCTCCATTTTCACGGTTGTTTTGGGCAGGTTGACGAATAGTTATACATTTATGCGGCCCGCACCTGCAAAAATATGCAATCTCTCGTGTATATCCAGCGTTGACGTATGTATTATAGCACGGTTTTCAGCATTAGGCAACACAAAATTGCGGATTTGGCAACACCGGAGGAGAGCCTTTGCCTTCCCCCAAGGGGGAAGGTGGCCCCGCAGGGCCGGATGAGGGGGTAAGTTTCCGGGCGGCAGACCATAAACGGGCAGCAGAGACAAGCCTCGCCCTCATCAGTCAGCGGGCGGGGCCGCTGACAGCTTCAGTCTTCGCGCCAAGAGCCGCCTGCGGCGGTTGCACTCCGACACGCGCCTGCGGGCGCAGCCCCTCGGGGGAAGCCGCTCCACCCGGGCTGTTCGTTCCGCCGCACACGTCCGCGGCGGCCTGAGGGCAGGCCGCCCTACAATCCCACCTAAATGCTGTACGTAAGGCGGGGTGCCCTCACCCCGCCGCAGTCAGCGTCAGCAGCCGCCCCCGGTCTGCCCCACAAACTTCTTCACCATCCCCAGCTCCTCCGGGAAGATGCAGTTGGGGATCGTGCCCTGCTCCACGGCGGCAACGGCCTCGTCCAGGTCGAACCATTTTACATAGTCGATCTCCGACTTCTGCACGGCAAAGTCCTCGGCCTCGCGGTCCAGCCAGAGGCAGAACACCTTGCTGACCTGATTGTCTTTGAACGGTTTACCGTGGAATTCAGCCTCAAAGCGGAACCGCCGCAGGCCGCATTCGTGCAGGTCGGCGGGGGCGGCGGTCACGCCCAGCTCCTCGCGCAGCTCCCGCAGGGCCGAGCCGACGAACTCCGCGCCCGCCGGGATGTGCCCGGCAGAGGAAATATCGTAGCAGCCGGGGTAGGAATCCTTGGCGGCACAGCGCATCTGCAAAAGCACCTGCACCCTGCCGTTTTTGCGCCGCACGATCCAGACATGGCTGGTGCGGTGGCGCAGCCCCTCGGCATGGGCCGTCGTGCGCGGCACGCTCTGACCGGTGGGAACGCCGTTTTCATCGACAATATCAAGCATTTCGGGCATGGGGAACACTTCCTTAACAGATTTATTATCCTTTTTATACCACAGTTTCGCCCTTTCCGCAATTTTTTCTTGCATGGCCCGCAAGCGGGTCGTGACGCTATGGGAGCGGGTGCAGGGGTTTAAAAATTCATAATCTTCTTTTATAATAATGATATTGCCGCAAACGGCCGCGGGCGGATAGGGAATCCGCCCCTACGGTTGCAGGGGGCGTACCCGACGCCCCGCATCCGCCGTAACGCTTATAACAAGGAGAACGCACCCATGTCCCAAATGACAAAGCGCGCGCTGGTCGCATCCTTAAAGGACCTGCTGGCCGAAAAGCCGCTGGACAAAATCACCGTGACCGACCTGACCGAACACTGCGGCGTGAACCGCATGACGTTCTACTACCATTTCAAGGACATCTACGATCTGGTCGAGTGGGCCTGCATCGAGAGCGCGACCCGTGCGCTGGCCGGGCAAAAGACCTACGACACCTGGCAGCAGGGCTTTTTGCAGATCCTGCAGGCCGTGCAGAAGGACAAGGTCTTTGTCACCAAAGTTTATCATTCCATCAGCCGCGAGCATATCGAGAACTACCTCTACCGCCTGACCTACGATTTGATGATCGGCGTCGTCGAGGAGAAGGCTGCCGGGATGACCGTGCGCCCCGAGGACAAGGAGTTCATCGCGAATTTTTACAAGTATGCCTTCGTCGGCCTGACGCTGGAATGGGTGCGCACCGGCATGAAGGACGACCCCGCCGCCCTCATCGAGCGGGTATCGACCCTTATCCACGGGGATATTACAAAGGCTCTGGAGGCGTGCCGGATCGATAAGTAACTCCCCCGCAAACCGCCGCCTTAACAATTCTGCCACAATCTATACAATCCGTCCTCTTTGATAAAATTCTTATCAAAGGGGATTTTTTGCTGATTGTAACCATTCCGCCCGCCGGGTATACTACAGACATACCAAGTAAATCACAGGCCGCTCCCCGACAAGCACGCGGCCTTATCATCACAGGAGGTACTCTTATGTATTATTCCGCCGGTAACTATGAAGCCTTTGCCACCCCCCAAAAGCCAGCCAATGTGGACGGCAAATCTGCCTACATCGTCGGCTCCGGCCTGGCGGCGCTGTCTGCGGCGTGCTATCTCGTCCGCGATGCCCAGATGAAGGGCGAGCATGTCCACATTCTCGAGAAAGACCCCATCCCGGGCGGTGCCTGCGACGGCTACCACTACGAGAACCTCGGCTACGTCATGCGCGGCGGGCGCGAGATGGACAACCACTTTGAGTGTATGTGGGATCTGTTCCGCTCCATCCCGTCCATCGAGGACGAGAACCACACCGTTCTGGATGAGTACTACTGGCTGAACAAGGCCGACCCCAACTACAGCCTCTGCCGCGCCACCCACAACCGCGGCGAGGATGCCCACACCGACGGCAAGTTCGGCCTGTCCGACAAGGCCGCCATGGAGATCATGCGTCTCTTTATGACCCCCGACGAGGGCCTGTACGACAAGAAGATCACCGACTTCTTTGACGATGAGGTGCTGAACTCCAACTTCTGGATGTACTGGCGCACGATGTTCGCGTTTGAGAACTGGCACAGCGCACTGGAGATGAAGCGCTATCTGCAGCGCTACATCCACCACATCGGCGGTCTGCCCGACTTTACGGCGCTGCGCTTCACCCGCTACAACCAGTACGAGTCGATGATCCTGCCCATGGTCAAGTACCTCGAGGGCTTCGGCGTGCAGTTCCACTACGATACAAAGGTCACGAACATTGCGTTCGACTGCGCGGGCAGCAAGAAGCAGGCGACCCGCATCGACATCCTGCACGACGGTCAGGAGAGCTCCATCGACCTGACCGAGAACGACCTCGTCTTTATCACGAACGGCGGCTGCGTCGAGAACTCCACCTTGGGCAGCCAGGACACCCCCGCCGAGTTCAAGCCCGAAATCAAGGAGGGCGGCGGCTGGGACCTGTGGCGCAAGATCGCCGCGCAGGACCCGAGCTTCGGCCACCCCGACAAGTTCTGCTATGACCCCGAGCTGTCCAACTGGATGAGCGCCACCGTCACGACGCTGGACCAGCGCATCGTGCCCTATATCAAGAAGATCTGCAAGCGCGACCCGTTCAGCGGCAAGGTCGTCACCGGCGGCATTGTCACGGTCACCGACTCCAACTGGCTGCTGAGCTGGACGCTGAACCGTCAGCAGCAGTTCCGCGACCAGCCCAAGGATCAGCTCTGCGTCTGGGTCTACAGCCTGTTCACCGACAAGCCCGGCAACTATATCAAGAAGCCCATGCGCGACTGCACCGGCAAGGAGATCTGCATGGAGTGGCTGTACCACCTGGGCGTGCCCGAGGATCAGATCGAGGACATGGCCGCGAACAGCGCCAACACCGTGCCCTGCATGATGCCGTATATTGATGCGTTCTTTATGCCGCGCGCTGCGGGTGACCGCCCCGACATCGTGCCCGAGGGCGCTGTCAACTTCGCGTTCCTGGGCCAGTTTGCCGAGACCGCCCGCGACACGATCTTCACGACCGAGTATTCCATCCGCACCGGCATGGAGGCCGTCTACACCCTGCTGAACGTGGACCGCGGCGTGCCCGAGGTCTGGGGCAGCGTCTACGACATCCGCTGCCTGCTGGACGCCACGGTCAAGCTCCGCGACGGACGCAAGATCACCGATATGGAGATGCCTCTCGTCGGCAAGCTCGCCATGAAGGAGGCCCTCAAGAAGATCGAGGGCACCGAAGTGGAGAAGCTGCTGAAGGAGTATAACGTTATCTGAATGTAAGCCAAACGGGCAGTCACTCAAAATGGGTGACTGCCCGTTTTTATTTTGCTGCACCGCAGGGGCCGGGCATACCCGGCCCCTACCTCTCTGCAATTACATCACTCCCGCCAGCTTCCTTTGCATCGTTTCCAAATGCAAACAAAAAAAGGCGCAGCCGGGGCGTTGGGCCCGGCTGCGCGGTAATTTACAAATTGTTCATAGGAAAAACATAGTTTTTTAGCAGTTATCCGGTAGTATATAGGCACAGGGTTACGGAGCCGCAACCGTAATTCTGGAACATGATTCCTCCTCACACAAACCGATACCCCAAGCCCCCATCCGGAGCCGCAACCGGATGGGGGCGATTTTTTTGTGTTTCAGATCAGGGGGAGCGGGCGGCTGCAAAGCAGGCCGGAGGGGCAAAAGATACATGGGCGGTAATGGCAAGGTGGAGGGCCGGGCATGCCCGGCCCCTACGGACTGCTGTGAAAATTTACGCACGAGAGGGGCAAGGGAGGGCGGCAGCCCGCCCCCTTTGCAGTGGGCGGGTGGTTGCCCGGGAATGGATGGCGACGCAAGGCCCGTCGGAATCCCCCAGTCACCTAACGGTGACAGCCCTTCGGGCCCGGATCCCTCTGTCGCTCCGCGACATCTCCCCACACTGTGGGGAGTCACCCTTTGACAAGGGGGCCTCCCTCTCCCCCCTGCGGGGGTTCGGGGGAACACCCGACTCAAAGGTGGAGGAAGGGGCGGGGGCGTTAAGAACGGACAGTAATACTGCGTCCGTTTAGCCCCCGCCCCTTCCGACTTCCTTATTGGGGTTCTTAGGGGCGTGCAGCCCCTAAGTCGCGGGTCCCGCTTGGCGGCGCACAACGAGCGCCGCCAGTTTGCTTCGCAAACACGCTCTTGCGGTTGATTGCCCCGCGGGGGCAATCATTGTGCGCTCCCCAGTTTCGCTGCGCTCAACTGTGGCCCCACGCGCACAACCCCGCACCGCGTCGAAACAGCGGCAATTTTCTTTGCTACTTTCTTTTGTTGGCAAAAGAAAGTAGGAGTTCCCGGGAGGCAGCCGTTAATGGGTTCACCGCCTTTTCCACGCCGTGCCAAACCCGATGACGCTTGCGCAAAACGCGGCGGCCAGCGCTTCTATGGGGAAGCCGTCCCCGGTTTGCGGCAGCGCCGCCGGGGCGGCAGCCTTCACGGTCCGTGTGCCAGCCATCGCGGCTGACGCAGTCACCGCCGCCGCGGCGGGCTCCGGCGGGTCATACCGGTTCACAAACAGTACGCTGTCGGCCTTCGCGGTCTCCCCGCTGCGCACGGCCCAAAGCCCGGCGGCAAGACCGCCGTCCGGGCGGCCCGTCACCCGGACCGTGACCGTGTAGCTGTGTGCATCGTAGGTCGTGTGGGCAGCGCCGCCGCTGCGCTCGGCAACCAGATACCGGTAATCCCCCGGCTCGTCAAAGGCGAAGCCCGTAAAATACACGGTGCCGCCGTTTTTTACGGTCAGGGCACGCTGCACAGGCGCGGGGGCCGCGTCCAGCGGCGTCAGCTCCACCGTATAGACGGCGTCCGCCGCCGCGCCGTCGGTGCGGACACTGACGGGGATCGCCGTGCCCGCCCGCGCAGCCGCCACGGGCAGCGGGCAGAGCAGCGCCAGCAGCAGGGCCGCTGCGGGCAGCCAGCACCGCAGGGCCGTTTTGCCAAAGGTCATTGCATTTCATCTCCTTCTTTCAGGGGGCAGAGCCGCCCCAGCACGACGACCCGCCCGTTTGTCTCGCTCCCGGCGCAGGTCGAAAGCGCCACCAGCCGGTCCTGTGCCGTCACACCGATGTCCCGCTGCTGCACGGCCTGCGCCGCCGCATAGTCCAGCAGCGCCCCCACGTCGTCTGGGTAACGCTCCGGCGTGTAAATGGCGGTATCGTAGGCATCGGTCATTACACAGGCGAACAGCTCGATCGTATAGGCAGCGTCGGGCAGACTTATGCTGCCCGCGGGGTGCGCGGCAAAATAGTCTGCCTCCGCAAACCGCGCCACATCGCCGAACATCGCGCTGTTGTCCATGTGGTGGCCGTAAATCACCGTGTACGGGTCGGTCAGATCGGCGGCGCAGCGGCTGTCGAGAAAAATCGCGCCCGACAGGGAAAAATCACCGTAGACGTCGCGGTTGACGTAGTCCATGTTCGTCGCGCCCTGCACAACGGGGTAGTCGATGCCCGTGCCGTCCACCGTCAGCCAGCCGCAGACGTCGGGGTTGACGGTTTGCAGCCCGGCCAGCGTCGGGTTGTCGGCAGCCGGTGCGGCGGGTTTATACTGCAAAAGCTCCGCGCCCACAAACGCCCCGCGGCGCAGCGCGGCGTCCTGCCAGAGCGCGAACCCGCCGAAAGCCAGCAGCGCCAGCATCAGCAGCCCGGCCAGCGCACTGACCAGCCGTGTGCCCAGGCGTGCCAGCCGCGCCGCACGGTCCAACATCAGTCCTCATGGCGGCGCTTGCGGAAGAACACCAGCCCGCTGCCCGCGGCCAGCGCCAGCATCGCGCCGTAGGGGGCGGCGTCCAGCAGCAGGCCGGTGGGGGCAATCGAGCTGCGGGTATTCGTGACGGTCAGGGCCGTGTCGGCGGCACCCACCGTCTGCGTGGGCAGGGCCCTTTCGGTGCTCAGCGTCTCGCCGTCCAGCGTCCAGGCCGTCGTATACTTCTCAGCGTCCAGGCCGCTCTCGGTGATCGTGTAGGCCGCGCCGGTGGGCAGGCCGGTCACCTTGATCATATCGCCGCCCCGGATCGTCTCCGAGAAGCTGACCTTGCCGTTTGTAAAGGGCTTCACCTCGGCGTTGCTCGTCACGCCCGCCGCGCTTGTGGTTTGGACCGTGACCGACGCCATGCGGCTCGGGTCTGCGTCCGGGTCGGTGATCTCCAGCGTGAAGATAAAGTGGTCTGTGTAGTCGGCCCAGTCGCCCGCCAGCGCCTTGGTCACGGTCAGGCCGTGGGTCGTGTAGGTATTGGTGATGAGGTCGCTCTTGGTATTGTCATTGAGCGAGGTCAGCGTAGCGTAGTCAATTTTGAACGTTGCACCGTCAGGGTCTGACGTATTGTCGTTGACAACGCGCACCTTTAGCAGGTAGGTCGCCGTCGTGGCGGCCAGGCCGTGGATGCCGGGGTCGCGCTCGGTCAGGTGGTAGTAGTAGATGCCGGGGGCCTCGAACTTCGAGGTGTCAAAGCCGACGCTTACATCGCTCTCCTTGTTGGCAATGCCGCTGTCATCCGCCGCAAACGTGGCGATGATGTCGCTGCCGTCCAGCTGATCCACGCTGCCGACATAGTTTTTCTCTCCGTCGTCGGGCAGGTCGCTCTCGTCGGCGGCGGTGACGTCAAAGGCAATCGTGCCCGTGATGCCGCCCGCGCCCGCGGCGTTCGTCACGTCGATGGCCTTGCGGAAGGTGATGCTGCCGGTGGTCGTGGTCAGGGTCTCTGCCGCAAACGCCGTGGCGGAGAGCGCACCCGTGAGCAAAGCAGCGGTCAGAACAGCGGAAAGCTTGATGATGTTCATAAGTATGTGCTCCTTTCGGGGTGGTGTATGGTTATGTGGGTGGTTGCCGGTAGGTCGGCCCTCATCCGCCGCTGCGGCGGCACCTTTCCCCGCGGGGGAAGGCTTGGGGCTGGGTGCCTTCCCCTGCGGGGGAAGGTGGCCGAGGCCCCGCCCGAGGCCGGATGAGGGCCGAGTGTATCTCTGCCTCCTTCTTCCCTATAGTCTCTAAATCTCATTCCTCCTCACAATCGCAATGACCCGCCCGGCGATATTTTCTGCCGTCACCGGGCCGTACCGGCGGCTGTCGGGCGCACCCTCGCGGGCGTCGCAGAGGATAAAATACTCGCCGTCGGCCAAGGTCAGGGGGTAGGTCACGTCACTGTCGTAGCGGGGGGTCGTCTCGTAAATGTCCGGCTCGGCCACAAGGCTGCCGTTGATGCGCAGCAGCGCGTTTTCTGTCACCTCCACGGTGTCGCCGCCGCGGGCCGCAACACGCCCCGTGCAGCGCCGGTCATCCTGTGTAAAGACGACCACCTCCCCCGCTGCAAAGCTGCGCGGCAGCCGGTAGTAGAACAGCAGGTCGCCGGGCTTGAGGTGCGGGTACATCGTGTCGTCCGGCTGGATCGCCAGTCCGAACACGACGCCGAACAGCACCAGCAGCAGTGCGGCCAGCGCCCCGGCGCGCAGAAAAAACTCCTTCACGTCCGCCAGCGCACGGCGGTGCTGTGTCTCGTTCACGGTGCGGCCTCCCTTCGGCGGCGGCAGATCACGGCCAGCGCCGCGCCCGCCGCCAGCAGCCAGACTGCCGGGGCCGCGTCCTGCGCAAGACCCGTGGGCGGCACGCCGTCCTTATTGTTGACGCAGGTCAGCGCCGCGTCGCCGGTCAGGGTCGCGGTATAGCTGCTGCCCAGCGTGACGCTGCTGCCGTCGTCCATTGTCGTTTCGTAGTCGGTCAGCGTCTCCTCGGTGACGGTCACGGTCTGGCCGGGCTTCAGATGCCCGATGACAATACTGCCCTTGTGCGGGATCGTGAAACCGTCCGCAGTCAGCGCCGCGCCGCCGTAGGGCTGCACATAGGGGGTATCCGCGGTGACCGCCGCGCCGTCAATGGCTGCCGTAAACGCAAAGCCGCGGCGCGTGTCGCCCATGCCGCCCGTGACCTGCTTGGTCACGGTGACGCGCAGGAACGGCGCGTAGGTGTTGGTGATGACAGCTTCCCCCACGCCGCCGGACGGCACCTGCACCGTCCCGGACGCCGCGGCGGCGGTGGTCGTGCAGTACCAGCCGGCTAAGTCGGGGTGGTCGGTCTCGGTCACGGTGTAGCTGCCCACGGGCACATCCTCCACCGTTACGCTGTGCAGCCCCTTGAGCGGCACGGTCAGTGCGCCGGGCGCGTCCAGCATGACGGTGCGGGCCGTGCCGTCGTCATAGACCAGCGTATAGCTGCCGATGGGCAGGCTGCCGACGGTGAAGGTGTTCGTCACGGCCTCGGCCTCATCGCGCAGGGCCGTGTCGTCCACGGCCTTCGTCAGCCGCAGGCTGCCGGTCTGCCGGGCGTAGGTGTTCTCAAAATCGGCGTAGGTCGTGCCGTTTTGCAGCAGCGTTATGTTGGCCAGCGTCGGCGGGTCGCCCGCGGGCTGCAGCGCATCGCCGTTGACGGCGGCGCGGCTCGCCAAATAGAGCACCGCCGCCGGGGCGGCGTGGGCAGTCTCGGTCACGGTGTAGGTGTAGGGTGTGCCGCTCTCCGACGCCACAGGCAGATCCTGTATTGTATAGCTGCACTGGGCCGGGTCGGTGCCGACGGTCATATCCGCGCCGCTTATGACGGCCACAGCCGTGCCGTCGGAGCGGGTCACGGTGAAGGTCAGCCCCGCGCGCACGGCGGTCAGCTCGTCGGCGGTCAGGCTGCCCGCCAGCGTCTTGCGCAGCGTCAGGTTGGCGTGCCCGGCCACGGGCGGCGCAGGCTCGGTGCTGAACCAGACCTTATCCAGCAGGTTGCCCTCGCGCCGGTCCCCCTTGCCGCTGGACAGCGCCAGGAAGAAGAACCGGCTGACATACTGCCCCGCCCGGACCGTGTAGTCGCCGCTGTGGACGCCCCACTGGTCGTTGCCGTCGGTGATCTCGCCGCCGACCATGAAGCTGCGGATGGGGACCTCCTCGCCGTTGTATTGCACGGTCCGGTCCAGCGCCGCGCGCACCAGAAGTCCCCTGTTGTCGTCCTCGCTGGAAGCGCCCGCCAGAATGTCGGTGATCTGCGCTGCCACATCCACCGGCGCGATGAGCAGCGCCATCGAGTCCTGCATACCCCTGCCGCGGGCGCGGTGGGCCAGCGACCAGTGCAGCGTGGTGCCGGGCGCGGTCAGCACATCCTGATACAGTGCGCCGTAGGCCTCGCAGTTCAGCTCGGCAAACTGCCGGCCGTCGTAAGCGCCGTCGATGCTGTAGCTGGCCTCGGGGTAGTTCCGCGTGCCGTTATAGCTGCGGTTAGAGCCGTCCGCCAGCTCAATGTACAGGCCGGCGCTTCCGGTTTGCCAGTGCCTGGCCACGCCGGTGGTCTGCCAGACGATGCCCCCTTCCCCCGACGGGTACTGGGTAAAGAAGGTGCCGGTCCCACCGTCCGGGGAATAATACAGCCGTGATGCGGGCGTATTGTTGTTTTTGTTGTGATACGCCTTCAGCCCGGCAATATCCGGCGTTTCAAAGCTGCCGTTCTGCAGCTGGATGCAGTAGGGCACCTGCATGGCCGCGGCGGTGAGTTTTGCGCCGTCGGTGCCGGTGACCTCGACCTTGTAGTACAGCCGTTCCGCATCCCTGACACCGGCAATGCAGGCATCCAGCGCAGCGTTCAGCCGGTGCTCGCTGCCCGGCGTGATGTTCCACGCATCACCGGAGCAGAGCTGCTGCGGGACCTCCTCCCAGTTGGTGCCGTCCTTGCTGCGGTACCAGGTGTACACAGCGCCGTCGAGTCTGTCCGTGCTGCCGTTGACCTTCGCTGTAAAGCAGCCGTCGGTCCGAATACTGTCCACCAGCTCTGCGCTTGTGACAACGGCAGTCTGCGCCGCGGTGTCGGGCGCGGCGAGCAGCGTCTCCATCACGAGGGTGCGTGCGGTCTCGGGCGTTGCCGCGGGGGCAGCCGCCGGGGTCGGCTCCGCCTCTATTTCGGGTTCCGGGGCAGGCGGGTCCGGGTCGGCGGGCGCAATCGCCGCCGCAGACTCCGCCGTGGCGGGCAGATCATCCGCCGCAAACACAGCGTTGGCCATGCCTGCCGCCATACAGCAGGCCAGCAGCACAGCCAACAGACGTTTTTTCATGTACGGTTCCTCCTTTGCTGGTTTCCCGCGCGGGGCTTGTCTCCCCGCCGGGTCAATTGGGAGTATACCGTTCGCCGCCCGCGGAACACGTCGAGGGCTGCTTTCTGCCAGAAGGTTACAAAAAAGACGCACCACGGTCAAAAACCGGGATGCGTCTTTTTTGTAAGGGAGGGATTTATCCCTCCCGGGGTGTTTGCGGCAGCCGCAAGCTCTACCCTTCCGGCGCTGCGGCGCCACCTCCCCTGCAAGGGGAGGCAAGGGACCTTGGCCCCCTCTGCGAGGGGGCTCCGCCCGCAGGCGGTGGGGGAGAGAACCTACCGGCAAGCAGCCGTTTACACCACCGTCACCAGCGTCTCACAGTCGCCGGTCACGGCGTACTTGCCGCTGCCCGCGGGGATAAAATAGCTTTCGCCCTTTTTGACCTTCACGGTCTCGCCGCCGCAGGTCAGCGTGCCCGTGCCGTCGGTGATGAGCAGCGAGACAAAGCTCTTTTCGTCAGCCGCACCGTCAAACGCGCCTTTTTTCGCGTCCACCGTGAAATACTCGCACTGCGCGAGATGGCTGCCGAAATCGTGCTTTTGCGGCGGCGTGCGGCGGGTCACGTCCAGCGCCTTTTCAATGTGCAGGGCGCGGGGCTTGCCGTCCGCACCGACGCGCCCGTAGTCGTAGACGCGGTAGGTCACGTTGGAGTTCTGCTGCACCTCGGCCACGACGATGCCCTGGCAGATGGTGTGCAGCGTGCCGGACGGGATGAAAAAGCAGTCGCCCTTGTGTACGGGCACGGCGTTCAGGACCTCGGTCAGGGTGTTATTTTTAATGCGCTCCGCAAACTCCTCTTTGGAGATCTCGTGCGTAAAGCCGTAGTAGAGATACGCGCCCGGCACGCAGTCCAGCACATACCACATCTCGGTTTTGCCGTACTGGTGTTCGTTTTTCAGCGCGTAGTCGTTGGACGGGTGCACCTGAATGGACAGGTTCTTGCTGGCGTCGATGAACTTTGTCAGGACCGGGAACTGCTCAAATTTTGCGCAGTCCGTGCCCAGGGCTTCGGGGTGCGCGGCCACGTAGTCCGCCAGCGTCGTGCCGTCGGGCAGATAGCTCGGGCCGTCCGGGTGGCAGGACAGCACCCACGCTTCGGCCAGCGGTTCAAGGTCGCTCTTGATGCCGAAATCGGTGCGCAGGCGGCTGCCGCCCCACAGATAATCCTTGCAGCTCGGGGTCAATTTCAGAATTGCCATGCCGTTCACGCTTTCATCATGTCTGCGGCGGCTTTGGCCAGCGCAGCGTTCACGGCATCGGCGGCTGCCTCACTGTCGCCAACGGCGGAAAGATACACTTTAATTTTCGGCTCGGTGCCGGAGGGGCGGACCATCAGCTTATGCCCGCCGTCCAGATGGTATTCCAGCACGTTGGCGCGGGGCAGGCCGGTGCCGTCGGTGTCGTAGTCCACGACGGACTCCACCTTGTACCCGGCAATGTCCTCCGGGGCGTTGGCGCGCAGCTTCTTCATCAGCTCCTGCATCGTGTGCATGCCGCTCTCGCCCTCAAAGGCAAAGCTGCACAGCGCATTGCGGTAGTAACCGAACTCCCTGTACAACGCCTCGATGGCGTCCAGCAGCGTCTTGCCCTGCTGGGCGTACCAGGCCGCGGCCTCGCAGACCAGCAGCGTCGCGTTGACAGCGTCCTTGTCGCGGACGTGGCCGCCGGACAGGTAGCCGTAGCTCTCCTCAAAGCCGAAGATATAGCGTTCGGGACGCCCCTCGGCCTCCAGCTTGCCGATCTGCTCGCCGATGAACTTAAAGCCGGTCAGGGTGCGGCGCAGCTCAACGCCGTATTTTTTTGCCACCGGCGCTGCCATATCGGTGGAGACAATCGTCGTTACCGCCACGGGGTCGGCGGGCATCGTGCCCTGTGCCAGACGGGTGCGGCAGATATAGTCCAGCAGGATGATGCCCATCTCATTGCCGGTAATCAGGCGGTAGCCGCCCTTGCCGTCGGGCACGGCGGTGCCGCAGCGGTCACAGTCGGGGTCGGTGCCCAGCAGCAGATCGGGGCGGACCTTGTCGCACAGCTCCAAGCCTTTTTGCATAGCTTCGCGGATCTCGGGGTTCGGGTAGGGACAGGTCGGGAAGTCTCCGTCTGGCTTTTCCTGCTCGGGCACAACGGTCACATGGGTCACGCCGAGCTTTTTCAGCAGCTTTTTCACACATTCCAGACCCGTGCCGTTCAGCGGGGTGTAGACGAGCTTGAGCGCGTCGATGCCCGCGCCGTCGCCGACGCGCTGGTCATAGACAGCCTGCACAAAATCATCGAGGCATTTTTCGTCAATTGTCACAATGCGGCCCGCGGCGGCGGCAGCGTCAAAATCTGCCAGCCGGACATCGTCAAAGCAATCAATTTTTTCGATAGCTGCCAGAATTTTCTCGGCAGCCTCCAGCGTGATCTGGCAGCCGTCCGCGCCGTAGACCTTGTAGCCGTTGTACTTGGCGGGGTTGTGGCTGGCCGTCACGCAGACGCCCGCGCCGCAGCCGAGGTACCGCACCGCCCACGAAAGCGCCGGGGTCGGCTCAAGCCGGGGGTACATGCAGGCGATAATGCCGTTCGCGGCCAGCACGCGGGCGGTCTCGCGGGCGAACAGCGCACCGTTATGGCGGCTGTCGTGGGCAATGGCTACCTTTTTGGGCAGGCCGGACGCATTGAGGTAGTCCGCCAGCCCCTGCGTTGCCTTGCGCACGGTGTAGAGGTTCATCCGGTTCGTGCCCGCGCCGATCACGCCGCGCAGGCCGCCGGTGCCGAATTCCAGATCGCGGTAAAAGCGGTCCGTGACGGCGTCGCTGTCGCCCGCGATGGAGACGAGCTCGGCTTTGACGGCGTCGTCCAGATCCGGCTGGGCAAGCCAGCGGTTATAGAGGTCGTTTATATTGTTCATGGAGTTTCTCCTTTATCTTCCCTTAGATCCTGCGGGCAGCCGCAAGCCGCCCCGCCTCTCTATTATCTTGCATTTTTACCGCTTTTGCAAGTACCAAATCTTTGTCGGCACCACCGGATTTTCCGGTCCAGACTGTCAAAAAATTGCATTCCTGCCTTATTGCGTATGTAGGGGCGGCCATTGGTCGCCCGCCAACTTACCGCAGCAACGCATTTTTCCGGGTGGTTTGCTTACAAGGCAAACGGGCACGGGCGAGCAATGCTCGCCCCTACAAGAGTTTTTCGACAGTCTGCACCGGATTTTCCGGTCAGCCCTGCCAGACACCTTTTATTGCCTCCGCTTCACTTTCCGCCAGCGCCGGGGCGCCGGAATTGGCAAACAGGCTGCCGTAGCGGTAGAGTCCCGCGCCCTGCACCCCTAAGCGGGCAAGCAAAGCAAGCTGGTCGGCCAGCGCATGGCCGGAAAACCACTCAGAGCCGGCATCGGACCCATCCCCTGCGCCGACGCGGTAGGCTCCCAGCCCGGCGTACAGCTTCACGCCCGCCGTGCGGGGCAGTGCGGCCCACGCGGCGGCCAGCTGCGCAAATCTGTGCGACGCATCGCCGTTTTTTATATATTCCTGCCCCCAATAAAGCTGGGGCATCAGGTAATCCACAGTCCCCTGCCGCAGCCAGCGGGCCGCGTCGCTGTATTGCAGGGTGTAGTTCTGCTCCGGGTCGCCAGCCGGGGCTACGCCGAACCGCACGCCGTACCGCCGGGCCGCGGCGTGGCAAAGCTCCATCAGGGCGTTCACGTTCTCCCGCCTCCAGTCGTCCTGCGTCAGTGTGCTGCCGCTGGCCGCGTAGTCCGCCGCGTCAAAGGCCGGGTCGGTGGTGGGGTAAAAATAGTCGTCAAAGTGGATGCCGTCCACAGCGTACCTTGCGCACAGCTCCCCCACCCCGTCGGCAATGTACTGCCGCACGTCCGCGTTGGCGGGGTCGAGATACGCGCCGGTGTCGGTGTACCTGACCCAGTCCGGGTGCAGCCGCGCCGGGCTTGCGCCGCACAGCGCCGGGGTCTGCCCGGCCTGGATGCGGTAAGGGTTGACCCAGGCTTCCAGCTGTAAGTCCCGCGCGTGGGCGGCGTCCACCAGCAGTGCCAGCGGGTCAAACCCGGGGTCCTGCCCCTGCGTGCCGGTGCAGAGGTGGCTGAACGGAAAGTAGTCGCTGGGGTAGAGCGCATCGCCGAAGGGCCGCACCTGCGCCAGCACGACGGTTGCGCCAATCGACTGTATATTGTCCAGCATTGTGCCGATTGCCTGCGTGAACGCCTCCGCCGACGAGAAATCGACCTGCTCCCATTCCAGATAGCTGACCCACACAGCGCGGTAGGGCGCGGTGGCCCGGGCGACGGCGGTTGGGGTGGGAGTCGGCGCCGCAGTGGGGGCCGGGACAGCCTTTTGCGGCAGTGCAAGCAGCGGCGCAAGCAGAAAGACGGCCATTATAAATAAGTAGAATCCGATCCGACGCATGGCATGTACCTCCTGCGGTATGTATATGCGGGGCGGGCAGCGGGTAGGACAGGGCCGCCGGGAGGCCGCCCGGGGGCGAACGGCCATGGGGTCCCCCTTTGCCACATTGACAAAAAACGCCCTGCAATGCTATAATGTTCTTATATGTAACACAATTTTTATCTACCCATTCCTTCACACAAAGGCGGAAGCACTATGACCAGAGAACAGGTCGAAACGGAAATGGCCCAATACCGCACCATCTTTACTGTGGTGCGGCTGCTGGATGCTGCGCAGGTCGGCGGCGAGGAGTCCGTCAACAGCTTTTGCAGCTGCTACAGCTATTGGGGCAAAAACACCCCCTGCCGGAACTGCATCTCCCGGCAGGTGCTGGAGGATCACCGCCAGCGCACCAAGCTGGAATACATGGGCAGCGAGGTCTTTCAGGTCACCGCCGTCTACCGCGAGGTCGACGGCGTTCCCTGTGTCATGGAGCTGGTCCAGAAGCTGGACGGCGAGACCCTCATTGACCCCGAAAACGGGGACCGCCTGATAGACAGCATCACGAGCTACCACACCAAGCTCTACCACGATGCACTGACCGACAGCTACAACCGCCTCTACTTTGAGGACGCGCTCAAGGACAAGACCGACCCCGCCGGTGTGGCCGTGCTGGATCTGGACGACTTTAAATTGATCAACGACACCTACGGCCATCAGGCCGGCGACACGGCGCTGCGCACCTGCGTTGACGTGGTGCGCGCCTGCATCCGCAAATCGGACGTGCTCATCCGCTACGGCGGCGACGAATTCCTGCTGGTGCTGCCGGGCATTGAGCGCGCGGCGTTCCTGGCCAAGCTGGACCGCATCCGGGCGCAGCTGCACGCTGCCAGCGTGCCGGGGTATTCCCGTCTGCAGCTGTCCGCCAGCATCGGCGGCGTGATAACGCAGCCCGGCGAGACCGTGGAGCAGGCAGTCTCCCGCGCCGACAAGCTGATGTACCAGGCCAAGAACCGCAAAAACATGGTCGTGACCGAGGACAACGCCCGGGACGGCGCTTTGAGCGCTGCCGGGCGCGAAAGCCATTCCCGCCAGAGCATTTTAATTGTGGACGACTCCGAGATGAACCGCGCCATTCTGGCGGAGATCCTGGGCAGCGACTACAACATTCTGGAGGCGACGAACGGCAGGGAATGCCTGGCCATGCTGGAGCAGTACGGCACCGGCATTGCGCTGATCCTGCTGGACATCGTCATGCCGGTCATGGACGGCTTTGCGGTGCTGAGCGAGATGAACCCGCAGCCACTGGATCGAGGACATCCCCGTCATCATGATCTCGAGTGAGGACGCCGACACCGTTGTGCGCCACGCCTATGAGCTGGGCGTCTCGGACTATGTCAGCCGCCCGTTCGATGCGGGCATCGTCTACCGCCGCGTTTTCAACACGATCAAGCTCTACGCCAAGCAGCGGCGGCTCGCCTCGCTGGTGACGAGCCAGATCAAGGAAAAAGAGAAAAACACCAAGATGATGATCTCGATCCTGAGCGAGGTCGTCGAGTTCCGCAACGGCGAGAGCGGCCAGCACGTGCTGCACATCGGCACGCTGACCCAGCGCCTTCTGGAGCGGCTGACGCAGAAAACCGACAAGTATGACCTGCCGCCCGAAACGCAGGAGCTGATCGTCATGGCATCGGCGCTGCACGACATCGGAAAGGTTGCGATAGACGATAAGATCCTGAACAAGCCCGGGCGGCTTACCCCGGAGGAGTTCGATCTTATGAAAACCCACACCGTTGTGGGCGCGAACATGCTGGACCATCTGGGCCGCTATAAAAACGAAGCGCTTGTCAAGACCGCCCACGACATCTGCCGCTGGCACCACGAGCGCTGGGACGGCCGCGGCTACCCCGACGGCCTGGCCGGGGACGACATCCCGATTTCGGCACAGATCGTCTCGATGGCGGACGTCTACGACGCGCTGGTCAGCAAGCGCGTCTACAAGGCCGCCTACTCACCGGACACCGCGGTGCAGATGATCCTGCACGGCGACTGCGGGCAGTTCAACCCCCTGCTGCTGGAATGTCTGGTAGATATTCAGGACGTCTTAAAGGCCGAGATCGTCGGACGGGGGAACGAATCGGTGCTCGCGGCAGCGGAAACCTCTGCGGAGGGGTCAAGACCCCTCCCTACGATGCCACGATAACGAGCGGTTTGTAGGGAGGGGTCTTGACCGCTCCGTGCCCGTGCGCGGCGGCGGAAACCTCCCCGGGAGGGATGAAGCCCTCCCCTACCGCGCCCTTATAAATTGTGTAATTGTTATGATATTGCGGATTCTGTTGAAAATATCCTCTGTCTATGGTAAAATAAGGAGATAACTATTAGAGAGGACTTTTCCTTCTTCATGACAAGTAAACGCGAAAAGCTGCAATACGCTTATGTATTTTTCGCCGACCTGCTCACGATGGCCGTCAGCGTGCTGCTGGCGTGGCTCATCACCGACGGGCTGTTCGGCGTGCTGATCCCCTACACCAGCACCGATTGGCTCCAGACCCTGTGCCTGCTGTTTGTGGCGTTCGTCGTCACCTTCTTCTTCTTTGACCAGGACAAAAACATCGTAACACGGTCTGAAAACGAGGAAATCAGCCTTTCCCTCCGGTTCAACATCGCGTTCGGCCTTGTTTATGCAGGCTGCATGCTGCTGGCCAAGGCCACGATGCTGGACTCCCGTTATTTTGCGGTCACAGTGCCCGCGGTCAACGCGGTGCTGCTGCCGTTCTCCCATGCGATTTTAAAGCGGCTGCTCATCCGGTTCCAGCGCAGCTGGGGCATGGAGACGCTCGTCGGCGTCGTCACAACGTCGGACCGGGCCGAGCGGCTGATCCCCGAGATCCGAAAGGACTGGTCCCGCCGGGTCGTGGGCGTCTCGCTGCTGGAGGCCACGCCCGCCGCGATCTCCACCAAAGTCTGCGGCGTCGAGGTCAAGGCAACGTTCGACGACTTCATGGACTGGATCCGGCGCGAGGCGCTCGACGAGGTCTATGTCGATGTGCCGATGGACAGCGGCGAGAGCTTCATCCCCTATCTGGACGAGATGGAGAGCATGGGCCTGACCGTGCACTTCCGTCTGCCGCTGCTGGACCGCATTGAGGAAGCCTGCTGCGACGAGACGAGCGCCGCGCGGCTGAGCCGGTCCCTGGGGCGCTGCGCCGGGGGCAACATCGTCACGATGGGCACCGTTGAATTGCAGCTGCGCGACCAGATCGCCAAGCGCTGTATGGACGTGGTGGGCGCTGTCATCGGCTGTATCATCAGCATCCCGATCATCGCGGTGGTCGCCATCCCGCTCAAGCTCGAAAGCCCCGGCCCGCTGTTTTTTAAACAAAAGCGTGTGGGCCGCAACGGGCGGTATTTTTACATCCACAAGCTGCGCAGCATGTACGTGGACGCCGAGGCCCGCAAGAAGGAGCTGATGGCCCAGAATGAAATGAACGGCCTGATGTTCAAAATGGAGGATGACCCCCGCGTGACCAAGGTGGGTAAATTCATCCGCCGCACCAGCATTGACGAGCTGCCGCAGTTTTTTGACGTGCTGCGGGGCGATATGAGCCTTGTGGGCACCCGCCCGCCGACGGTGGACGAGTACAAGCAGTACGAGAGCCACCACAAGCGCCGCCTGTCGATGAAGCCGGGCATCACCGGCCTGTGGCAGGTCAGCGGGCGCAGCGACATCGAGGATTTTGAGGAGGTCGTCAAGCTCGACGTAGCCTACATCGACAACTGGTCCCTCTGGGGCGACGTAAAGATTTTGTTCAAAACGATTTACGTTGTGTTCGCAGGGAAAGGGGCGAAATGATAGCAAGCAGCCGTTCCGGAAAGGGACGGCTGCTTTTTTTACTGCCGCGCGGCCCCTACAGGGAAGCTGATGTTGCCGCAAAGCACTCGGAGCGGTCAAGACCGCTCCCTACAAACTGCCGCTCACGGGTGCCTTGTAGGGAGGGGTCTTGACCCCTCCGGGCAGCCTCCCCCCCAACGCCAAAACGGGGCCCGCTTTTCGGCAGGTCCCGTTTTGGTTGGTATAGGAAAATAATAAGAAAATGGCTTGTTTATCCCCGCATTACACGATCTTGCGGGATTTGTGGACGCCGGTCTTGAGGAACTCGACCCATTCCGCAATGTTCACGGCGTGGTCGCCCAGGCGCTCAAGGTACTTATCGATCATAAATAAGTCCAGCGCCGTCTCGGCATCGCTGGGGTGGGCGGCGATGTAGGCCGCAATTTCCTTGGAAATACGGCTGAACATCGCGTCACAGTCGTCGTCGCGGGCAATGACCTGCGCGGCGGTGGACAGGTCCACCTGCACGTAGGCGGCAATGGCGTCCTTGACCATGTGCAGGGCAATGTCGCCCATCGCGTACAGGTCGTCCAGCACGCCGACAGTGCGTGCGCCGTCCGGGTGGAGATGGAGCGTTATCTCGGCAATGTCGCTGGCCTGGTCGGCGATGCGCTCAATGTCGGTGACCATCTTCAGCGCCGTGGAGACCTTGCGCAGGTCGCCCGCCACGGGCTGCTGGCGCAGAAACAGCGTTAAGCAGCGGTGCTCGATCTCATGCTCGGCGGAGTCGATTTCGCTGTCCCGGGCAATAACGCTGCGGGCCAGCTCGGTGTCGCCGGTGCGCAGGGCGGTCATGGCGCTCTCGATTGCGCCGCCGGCGGCGTGGCCCATGCGGGCCAGCATCGTGTCAAGCTGCAGCAGCTCGGCGTCGTACATTTTTCGTACACTCGTACCCATTTGTCGTACCTCCTTAGCCGAAGCGGCCCGAGATGTAATCCTCGGTACGCTTGTCCACGGGCGTGGCGAACACACGCTCCGTCGGGCCCATCTCCACCAGCTCGCCCAGCAGGAAAAATGCCGTCTTATCGCTGATACGCGCGGCCTGCTGCATGTTGTGGGTGACCATGACGATGGTGTAATTCTCTTTCAGCTCCGTGGCCAGCTCCTCGACCTTGGACGTCGAGATGGGGTCCAGGGCGCTCGTCGGCTCATCCATCAGCAGGACCTCGGGCTCAACGGCCAGGGCGCGCGCAATGCAGAGGCGCTGCTGCTGGCCGCCCGACATGCCCAGGGCGCTCTTGTTCAGGCGGTCCTTGACCTCGTCCCAGATGGCCGCGCCGCGCAGGGATCTTTCCACGATCTCATCCAGCTGCGCTTTATTATGGATGCCGTGGGTGCGCGGGCCGTAGGCGATGTTGTCATAGATGGACATCGGGAAGGGGTTCGGCTTCTGGAACACCATGCCGACGCGCTTACGCAGGACGTTGACGTCCATCTTGTCCTTGTAGATGTCCACGCCGTCGAGCTTGATGTCGCCGGAGATACGGCAGCCCTCGACGAGGTCGTTCATGCGGTTCAGGCTTTTCAAAAACGTTGATTTGCCGCAGCCGGACGGACCGATGAACGCGGTGATCTCCTTTTCCGGGATGTCGATATTGATATTTTTCAGCGCATGGAAGCTGCCATAGTACAGGTCCATATTGCGCACTTCAAATTTGTTCATGAAATGACCTCTTATCTTATTTCTGCTCTGTTTCTTGTATCGGTAGGGTCCGGGCATGCCCGGCCCGCGGCCCGGACCGCGAGCACCTGTTTTCCGTACACCTGCGGGCCGCATATATGCGGCCCCTACATGCGCGGCGCCGGGGAAGGGGCTGCCGGACGGAAGGTTTCCGGAGCGGTCAAGACCGCTCCCTACATGGCACCCGTGAACGGCGAATCGTAGGGAGGGGTCTCGACCCCTCCGGGCAGCCGGTGTCTGCTGCCCGGCCCCTGCCGGGCATTACCCTTTACTGTTTTGCCAGCTTCCCGGCCACAAAGCCGGACAGGCCGTTGATGACCAGCACCAGCACCAGCAGGACCACTGCCGTGCCGTAGGTCTGGCCGATGTACAGGCCCTCGTTCGAGAGCAGGTACATGTGTACGGCCAGGGTGCGGGTGGAGCTGAACACGCCGGACGGGATCTTTGCCACAGAGCTTGCGGTATAGATCAGCGCGGCGGTCTCGCCGACGATGCGGCCCGTGGCCAGAATGACGCCGGACAAAATGCCGGGCATGGCGGACGGCAGCACGATCGTGAACACCGTGCGCAGCTTGCCCGCGCCCAGACCAAAGCTGCCCTCGCGGTAGGAGTCGGGTACTGCGATCAGCGCCTCCTCCGTCGTGCGCATGATGACGGGCAGAACCATGATGGCCAGCGTGAACGCACCGGCGATCATCGAATAGCCCCAGTGCAGCTTGGTGACGAAGAACAGCATACCGAACAGGCCGTAGACGATGGACGGGATGCCCTGCAGTGTCTCGGTGGTGACGCGCACGACCTTGACCAGCTTGCTGCCGCGGTGTGCGTACTCGACCAGCCAGATGGCCGCAAAGATGCCCAGCGGCGTCGAGATCGCCAGCGAGAAGGCCGTCATCAGCACCGTGTTGATGAGCGCGGGCGTCAGCGAGACATTCTCGGAGTTATACTCCCAGGCGAACAGCTCGGGCTTCAAATTGGGGATGCCCATGACCAGAATATAGCCGATGAGGAACACCAGCACCGCGGCGGTCAGCAGGGCGGCCATGCGCACAAGCCAGCGCAGTGCGGCGGCCTGCATACGGGCGGCGCGGCGGTTGCTGCCGCCGGTGGGCAGGAACGCATGCGGTTTTGCGAAGGTCATATCGGCGGCTGTTTGCGCTGCGGCGATCTCAGGCATAGTCCTTACCCCCTTTCACAAGGCTGAAGCAGAGGTTGATAAGCAGGATGAATACGAACAGCACAACGCCGGTGGCGATCAGCGCCTCGCGGTGGAGGTCGGCGGCGTAGCCCATCTCGATGACGATGTTCGAGGTCATCGTGCGCAGGCCCTGGAACAGACCCTTGGGCATCCAGGTCTGGTTGCCCGCGACCATGACGACGGCCATCGTCTCACCGATGGCGCGGCCAATGCCGAGGATGACTGCCGACAGCACGCCGGATTTTGCGGCGGGCAGCACGGCGTAGAACACGCTGTGCTCATGCGTCGCGCCAAGGGCAAGGCTGCCCTCGTAGTAGCTGTCGGGCACGGCGTCAAGGCTCGTCTTGCTGACCGTGATGATGGTGGGCAGGATCATGATGCCCAGCAGCACGGCGGCGGTAAACAGGCTCATACCCTTGCCGCTCTTGACGTGGAGCACGGTTTTGAAGAACGGCGATTTGACCATGGCCTGCACGGCGGGCACAAGCACGATCATGCCGAAGAAACCGTAGACGACGGACGGGATGCCGGCCAGCAGCTGCACCGCCGGGAGCATGACCTTATTGATGCGGGGCGACGCGAACTTGGACATGTAGATGGCCGTCAGCAGGCCGATGGGCACGCCGACGAGGATAGCCCCCGCCGTGACGTAGATGCTGCCCAGGATCATCGGCAGGATGCCGAAGATGTCGTTGCCGGGTTTCCATGTCGTGCCCAGCAAGAACTTGAGCGGGCCGATCTTGAACAGGGTGGGCACGCCGTTGGCAAACAGGAAGATGCAGATCAGCGCCACCGCCAGGATGGACACACAGGCGCAGAGGGTGAACACGCCCTGCATAACGCCTTCTTTTAGCTTGGAGGTCATTTTCCTATACTCCTTTGGTTACATGCCATGTAGGGGCCGGACATGTCCGGCCCGCAGCCTTCCCACAACCGCGCGGTCACGGGTACGCTGCGGGCGGGGCATGCCCCGCCCCTACGGTGCCGCTATACTTTACTGCACATCCGCCCAGGTGGTCAGCTCGCCGGTGTAGATGCCCTTGATCTGGTCAACGGTCAGGTCGTCGGTGGTGTTGCCGGGGTTGACGACGACGGCGATGCCATCCAGCGCCAGGACGGTAGCCTTGGCGCCGCCCTCGACCTCGGAGTCCTTCAGCTCACGGCTGGCCATGCCGATGGTGTAGGTGCCCTCCAGCGCACCGGAGACGCCGGTGGTGGAATCGGTAGTCTGGAGCTCAAGCTCGGCGTTGGGGTTGACGGTCTTGTAAGCCTCGATCAGCTTCTCCATCAGCGGAGAGACGGAGGAAGAACCGCCGACGACGATCTTGCCCTCGGGCTGGGCGGAGGTAAAGTCCGCGCCGTCCTCACCGATGTAGCCGTTGTCGGTAGCGATGGCCTGGCCGTCTTTGCTCAGGCAGTAGGCGATGAAATCGACGGCCACGGGGTCCGTCGCGTCGCCGTTAGTGACGATGTTGAACGGACGGGACAGAACGTAGCTGCCGTCCTTGACGGTCTCAGCGGAGGCCTCGACGCCGCCGACGGTGACAGCCTTGACGTCATTGCTCAGAGAGCCGAGGCTGATGTAACCGATAGCGGTCTCATCGTTGGCGACGGCGGTCATGACGCCGTTGGTGCTGGACTGGATGGCGGCGGCCTCGGTAGTGTTATCGACCTTCTTGCCGTCGGCGTTCTTCTCCTCGACACCGGTCAGCTCGATGAAGGCGCCGCGGGTGCCGGAGCCGTCCTCACGGGAGATGACCGTGATGTCCTGGTCGGCGTCGAAGTCACCGGCAGGGGCAGCCTCGGTGGAAGCGGCGGTGCTCTCTGCAGGAGCAGAGGAAGCAGCGGCGGAATCGGCAGAGCCGCAGGCAGCCAGGCTCAGAGCCAGCGCAGCAGCGGTAACGGCAGCAATTGCAGAAGTACGTTTCATGTGTGTATTCTCCCTTTTTCCCAAATTTATGTGGTATAGTTTGGATGTTTTGCCAGTGCTTCACCGGAAGCAAGCTAATTGTACCACGGTTTTGCGCCGGTTTCGACCATAGTACGGTACAATCGCGGTAAAGGTTTTGCAAAGAGGGGGCAGGTTTTGTGTAGAGCGTGTAAAGTTTGTAAAGTTTTGGGAAAGGGAGGGGGGTGACCGTTTACGGGCGGTAACGTAAAGCCCGTCAAAGCCTCCCTTGTCAAAGGGAGGTGCCGAGCGCAAGCGAGGCGGAGGGATTCCTGGCCGTCTGCGGGTGTAACGGGCGGCCACGCAAAGCCCGTCGGAATCCCCCAGGCCGCTAACGCGGCCAGCCCCCTTTGACAAGGGGGCCTCCCTCTCCCCCCTGCGGGGGTTCGGGGGAACTCCCGACTCAAAAGTGGAGGAAGGGGTGGGGGCGTTAAGAACGAAAAGTAATACTGCTTTCGTTTAGCCCCCGCCCCTTCCGACTTCCGCTTTGGGGTTCTTAGGGGCGTGCAGCCCCTAAGGCGGGGTCCGCTGCATCCGCAACAGCGGGACTTTTCTTTGCTACTTTCTTTTGGTCACAAAAGAAAGAAGGAGTTCCCGGGAGGCAGCCGTTAATAGCCCGTTTTACACAAATTTTACACAACATTTACCTTCCCGTGGTGGTGTACCTGTGGCGCATACATTATAATAGAAGGCGGTATAGTGTAAAACTCAATAAGAGAATGGATGTGTAACACCGGATGACCATTTTTAATGTGTTCACCCTGATGGGCGGCATTGCCATGTTCTTGTATGGCATGGACCTGATGGGGAAAGCTCTGGAACAGACCGCCGGCAGTAAGCTGCAGGGCATTCTGTCCACCATGACCAGCAGCCCCATCCGCGGTTTGCTGCTCGGCATGGCCGTCACTGCCGTCATTCAGTCCAGCGGTGCCACCACCGTTATGGCCGTCGGCTTCGTCAACTCCGGCCTGATGGAGCTGCATCAGGCCATCAGCGTCATTATGGGCGCAAACGTCGGTACGACTGTCACCGGCTGGCTGCTCTCGCTGTCCGGCCTGGAGGGCGACAGCTTCCTCACAAAAATGATGAACCCTACCGCGTGGAGCCCGATCCTTGGCTTCATCGGCATCTGGCTGTATATGATCGGCAAGGACCGCAAGCGCGGCGTCGGTAAAATCCTGCTGGGCTTCTCTATTTTGATGGCCGGCATGAACACGATGTCCCATGCCATGTCCCCGCTGGCCGACGAGCCGTGGTTCATGGATCTGTTCCTCAGCTTCAAAAACCCCATCCTCGGCGTTATCGCGGGCGCGGTGCTGACGGCTGTTTTGCAGTCCTCGTCGGCGTCCGTCGGTATCCTGCAGGCCCTGACCAGCACCGGCGCGGTCACTTACTCCGCTGCCGTGCCCATCATCATGGGCCAGAACATCGGCACCACCGTCACGGCGCTGATCTCCTCGGCAGGTGCAAACAAGAACGCAAAGCGCACCGCCTTCGTCCATCTCTATTTTAACGTTATCGGCACGATCCTCTTCCTGTGCGGGTTCTACGGGCTGAACGCGCTGATCGGTTTTGCCTTCTTCAACGAGACGGCCAACACCTTCGGCATTGCCATCGTACACACAATTTTTAACGTAGTAACGACGGCTATTCTGTTGCCGTTCAACCGCCTGCTGGAAAAACTGGCCATTTTGACCGTGCCCGACTCCCCGTCCGACAAAAAGCAGGAGAACACCCTGCTGGACGAGCGTCTGCTGACTACGCCGTCCGTGGCCGTGGGCCGCGCCATGCTGACCGGCAGCGATATGGCGGAAATCTGCCGCACCGCGCTTTTGCAGGCCATGTCCACCACCCGCGTCTGGAATGACGCCATCGCCGACGAAGTCCTGCGCAAAGAGGACGCCGTTGACCATTATGAGGACGTGCTGGGCACCTACCTTGTCAAGCTGAGCGCCAAGCATCTCTCAGTGGATGACAACCGCACCGTCAACACGCTGCTGCACACCATCGGCGACTTTGAGCGCGTCTCCGACCACGCCGTGAACATTATTAAAACAGCCGAGGAAATCCGCGACAAGGACATCAAATTCAGCGAAGAAGCGCTGAATGACCTGTCCGTGCTGGAGGCCGCCGTGCAGGACATCGTCAACCGCACGGTGGATGCGTTCCAGAAGTGTGACACCTACGCCGCCGGCAAGATCGAGCCGCTGGAGCAGGTCGTGGACGGCCTGGTGCGC
>OLQO01000411.1_pt1 | contig 37587 bp, 37 predicted proteins | sample 1672281 | NCBI WGS metagenome assembly OLQO01 (sample SAMEA3136667, study PRJEB25190) | human gut metagenome | biome: human gut; feature: human-associated habitat; material: faeces | place: Austria | collected 2013
CAAGTTTAAAATGTGCTCAAGATGGTGATAAATTTAAAGTATCAAATGAAAGTGCTAAGTTAAATTATCCAATATCTCTAATCACTGCTGACGAAGCAGCAATGGCAGGAGGAGTATACGATACACCAAATAGTAATTATTATCTATATAATGGGCAATACTTCTGGACGCTGTCTCCATCTAGCTTCGATTCATACTACTCTATTGCGTACGTTTGGAGCGTCCTTCCTTCGGGCGGTCTGATTCGCTGGAATTACGTCACGAATTCATTCGGGACCCGTCCAGTTATCAACCTAGAGGCTGATACACAAATAACAAAAGGAGATGGAACATCTCTAAATCCCTATGTTGTTTCTATTAGTTAGTAAAATATATGATTGAGTAATCACTTGTTGATTGCTTTTCTTTTGGAGTTATCTTTATTTTTGAGTGATTATCTTGTATAATATAGACGTGTGGTGGTGATTAGATGAAGTTTGATTATAATGATAAAGATTATGATGTAGTAGTCCTTAAAAAAAGAACCACTAAAAATCTATATATAAAAGTAAAAGAAGATTTAAAAATATATATTACCTGTAATATATTTACAAGTGATAGAGAAATAAAAAGAATTATTACTAATAATAGAAAAAGTATTGAAAATATGCTTGATAGAACAATTAGAATTGAAGATAAAAAGAAAGAATTTTATTATTTGGGAAAGAAATATGATATAGTATATACTAATATTGATGAAGTTTCTTTGGGTGAAAATAAAATATTTTTAAGTAAAAATATTGACTTGGATAAATGGTTTAAAAAACAAGCTTTAAAAATATTTAGTAAACATTTAGAGAATTGTTATGAAAACTTTACAAGGAGTATTCCTCATCCCAGTCTTCGTATACGAAAGATGAAAACTAGATGGGGTGTTTGTAATACAAAGACTTATGTTATCACCCTTAATTTAGAACTTATTACTAAAGATATAAATTGTTTAGATTATGTGATATATCATGAATTGTCTCATTTGGTAGAAGCAAATCACTCTAAAAGATTCTGGGCAGTTGTTGAAGAAAATTTTAAAGATTATAAAAAATATAGAGCATTAACTAATGATAGATAGGAGTTATTATGGTAATTACTAGTTTTGATAATGATAAAGTTAAATATTTAAAGAAGTTACAAAAGAAAAAGTATCGTGATTTATATAATGAGTTTTTAGTAGAAGGACGTCATTTAGTTATTGAAGCGTATCAACATAAAATGTTAAAAGAAATAATCCTTTGTGAAGGAGAAGTAACTCCTTTTGATGTTCCTTATACTGTAGTTAGTTATGAAGTGATGAAGAAAATTAGTGAAGTAGAAACTCCTCAGAAGATAATGGGAGTTTGTAAAAAATTAGATGATACGACGATTGGTAGTAGAATACTATTACTTGATGAAATTCAAGATCCTGGTAATATGGGAACAATCATCAGAAGTGCTGTTGCTTTTGATATTGATACTATTATATTATCTAAAAATTGTGTTGATTTATATAATCCTAAAGTAATAAGGTCTACTCAAGGAACTTTATTTCATGTTCCTATTCTTACTTATGATTTTAAAGAATTATTACCAATGTTAAAAGAATTAAAAATACCAATATATGCTACTAGAGTAGAATATGGAGTAAATGTTTCTACCTTAACTCGTGATGATAAAAGACGTTTTGCTTTATTAATGGGGAATGAAGGAAATGGTGTTCATCCAGAGTACTTAGAATTAAGTGATAAGAATCTTTATATCCCAATGAGTAATGATGTTGAAAGCTTAAATGTTGCTATTGCAACTTCTATTCTCCTATATGAAATGAGGAAAACTAATGAATAAAATATATGTAGGATTAGTTGTTTCTACTCATGGAATAAAAGGGGAAATAAGGATTATTTCTAAATTAGAAAAGTCATTAAAAGACAAAGTATTTAAAATAGGTAATAGTGTTTTAATAAATGATAAAGAATATAAAATAAAAAGTTATCGTCGTCATAAAAATTATGATATGGTGTTACTTGAGGACTTTAATAATATTAATGATGTTTTATTTTTAATGAAACAGAAAGTTTATCTAGATAGTAAATATATAGAGTTAAGTGCTAAAGAAGATTTTGAACTTAACTATAAAGAATATGAAGTAATTACTAGTAATAAGCAAAAAGGAATAGTTAAATCACTTGAAGAGACTGGTAATAACTATAAGATTATTAGAGTACTTATAAATAATAGAGAAGAATTAGTTCCTTATAATGAACATTTTATTAAAAAAATAGATAGTAGTAAAAAGCAAATAGAACTAGAATTACTTTAGAAAGGGGTATTTATGATAATAGATGTTTTAACTTTATTTCCTGAGATGTTTACTGGTGTTATTACTTCTTCTATCCTTAAAAGAGCTATTACTGATGGAAAAGTTACAATAAATATTCATAATTTTAGAGAATTTTCTAAAGATATTCATCATAAAGTAGATGATACACCTTATGGTGGGGGTTGTGGAATGATTCTTACTTGTCAACCAATCTTTGATTGTGTTGCTTCTCTAAGACGTGAAAATAGTAAAGTTATTTTATTAACGCCTGATGGTACTGTTTATAATCAAGAATTAGCTACTTCCTTAAGTAAAGAAGAACATCTAATACTTATTTGTGGTCATTATGAAGGATTTGATGAACGGATAAGGAGTATTTGTGATATGGAAATATCTATTGGTGACTATGTCTTAACGGGAGGGGAAGTGCCTGCAATGGTATTGATCGATTCTATTACTAGATTATTAGATGGTGTTATCAATAAAGAAAGTTATGAAAATGATTCTTTCTATCAAGATTTACTTGATTATCCACAATATACTAAACCAAGGGTTTATAATGGCTTAGAAGTACCAGAAGTATTATTATCAGGAAATCATCAGAAAATAGCAGAGTTTAGAAAAGAACAAGCCCTAGAAAGAACCAAACTTAGAAGACCAGATTTATTAAAGGGGGATATAACTAATGGAAACTTATAGATGTGTAGAAAAAAGTTATACTTATGATGGAAAGTTAATGCTTGATAAAGCAATAAGTATTAATTATACTAAGAAAAGCTCTGTCATTCATGTTGTTGATTATATAATAAAAAAAGAAATGTTAAAAAAGCAACTTACTAAGAAATTAGAAAAGTTGATGTGCCTTTTGAAATTTTATTTAGAAAGTGATGATGATTCAGGAGTTGCTTATCAAGAAGCATTAAATGAGATAAATAAGTTTAGAGAAATATTACGTAATAAGTATCGTAAACTTGTAAATGAAGAATTGTTAGAAAATATTAATAATGAATTATTAAAATATGAGATACTCTTTAAAAGAAAGTTACATTTCTTAGGACAGAAAGTAGAAACAGTTACAAAAGAAGGTAGGAGAAGTAAGTAATGGGAAAGATTAAATATCATTTAGAAAAAAAAGAAAAAAATACTAATGCACGACTTGGTAAGTTAGAAACTAATTATGGAACTTATGATACACCAATGTTTATGCCAGTTGGTACTAGAGCAACTGTAAAGGGACTTACCAAAGAAGAATTACAGGCATGTCATAGTGGAATAATTCTTGCTAATACTTATCATTTATGGTTAAGACCAGGAGAAGATATTGTTGCTAAAGCAGGGGGATTACATAAATTTATGAATTATGATGGACCAATTCTTACTGATTGTGGTGGCTTTCAAGTATTCTCTTTAGTTAAAAATAAAGAGAAAAACATTTTAGAAGAGGGGGTTAAATTTAAAAGTCATTTAGATGGTAGTGAACTATTCCTTACTCCAGAAAAATCGGTTGAAATTCAAAATAAACTAGATAGTGATATTGCAATGAGCTTTGATGAGTGTCCACCATATCCCGTTAGTTACGATTATATGAAAAAGTCAGTTTTAAGGACAATTCGTTGGGCTGAAAGAGGAAAGAAAGTACATAATAATCCTAATCAGGCTTTATTTGGTATTGTTCAAGGAGGAGAATTTAAAGACCTTCGAGAATTAAGCTGTAAAGAAACAGTTAAACTAGACTTTGATGGTTATAGTATCGGAGGAACTAGTGTTGGTGAGAGTAAGCCAGTTATGTATAAAATGGTAGAAGATGGAGTTAGATACTTACCAGAAGATAAAGTTAGATATTTAATGGGAGTAGGAGATCCAATTGATATCATTGAAGGAGTTATTAGAGGAATAGATATCTTTGATTGTGTTTTACCAACTAGAATAGCAAGACATGGTCAAGCTTTTACAAGAAATGGAAAAATCACTTTAAAAAATGCTAAGTTTAAAGAAGACTTTACACCACTTGAAGATGGGTGTGATTGTTATGCTTGTCAAAATTATACTAAAGCTTATATAAGACATTTAATTACTTGTGATGAAATGTTAGGGGGTAGATTATTATCTATTCATAATATAAGATTCTTAATAAGACTTACTGAAGAGTTAAGAGAAGCAATTAAAGAAGATAGAATTTTAGAATATCGTGATTCTTTCCTTAAAAAATATAATGGGGAGTGATAGTTGATGGCTAAAAAGTATGAACTTATTGCTTGTCGATATGATAATCGTTCTAAAAATAAGTATCAAGCTGAAGAAGTGGTTAAGATAGATGGAATAAAACTTAATACATTAGAAGATATTGATACGTTTACTTCAAGGTATCCATATGTTACTTTTGAAAAAATTATGTCTAATATGTATCCTAGTAAAAATTTATATTCTATTAGAGTTACGGATAGTAAAACAGATACTAGTTATTATTTGAAAGCAGTTTATGGTGATAAGGAATTATATAAAGTATTAAGAATGGCTAGTAAAAGAACTATTGATACTTCAACAGGTAAAAGAACTGTAAATTTAGTGCCTTTAAGGGAAGAAATAGTTTATAAAACTTTCTCTCCTATCAAAGAAGCTTTACTTGCAAAAGATTATAGTAAAATTTGTTCTTTAATTAATACTAGAAAAGACTATATGTTTAAATTGGAAAACTTTTGTAATTCTAGTTATGATGAGAGTGCTGAGGATAAAGAGCTTTTGAACTTAGAAAGAGAATTTTGTGATTATCCAGTATTTAGAGATGCTTATATTCCAAGAATCAAAAAGAAGGTTTCAAACTTAAATATTAGTCCTAAAAAAGTAGCAACTTTCAAAAATGATATATCAGTTGATAAAGAACCTAAAGAGGCAGTAGTAGAAAATTTAGTAATGCTAAATCAAGGTGAAAAAGAAGAATTTTTAACTGAAGAAGAATATCAAAATTCTTATGGAGATAATGCTTCTTACTTAGGTGAAAGTAAAAAATGGAAAATTTAGAACGTTATCTTGAATATTTAGAATATCAGAAGCATTATTCTAATTATACAGTTGATAGTTATCGCATAGACTTAGAAGAATTTTTTGCTTATCTTGAAGAGGAAGGGGTTTCTTACTTAGAATTAGAATATAGTGATGTTAGACTTTATCTTATGTATTTAAAAGATAAAAGAAAACTAAAAGCTTCTTCCATTGATAGACATTTAAGTGCTTTAAGAGGTTTTTATGAGTATTTAGAAAAAGAAAAGAAAACAAAAGCTAATGTTTTTTCTTTTATTAAAGGGCCCAAGAAAGATAAAATTTTACCACATTACTTTGAATACAATGAAATAGAAGAACTATTTTCTGTTAATGATATGTCTAAACCATTAGAAGTTAGAAATCAATTAATTTTAGAATTACTTTATGCTACAGGAATAAGGGTTAGTGAGCTTGTAAATATCAAACTTACTGATATTAATAAAGATGAAAGGAAAATTAGAATTACTGGTAAAGGTAACAAAGAAAGATATGCTTTGTATGGGGACTATGCTGCTGATGTTTTAGATATATATTTAACTAAAGTATATAATATTTTACATAAACAAGGAGATTATTTAATTCTTAATAGTCATGGCAATAAGATAACACCAAGAGGAGTTGCTTATCTTTTGGATGAAATGATAAAGAAAACATCAATACATAAAAATATTTCTCCCCATATGTTAAGACATACTTTTGCTACCCATCTTCTAAATGAAGGTTGTGATATCTTGTCAGTTCAAGAGTTACTAGGTCATGAAAGTTTATCATCAACGCAAGTATATACACATGTTTCTAAAGAACATTTAAAAGAAGTTTATGAATCTTGTTTTCCTAGAAGGTAAGTTTTAGTATTTCTCGTACTATTTTGTTGGGTAAAACGATTTACAAATAACCAAAAATATGTTATAGTATAGGCGTATTAAATGAGTTATACCTCATATAATATTAATGAAACACTTGTGTTTCAAAATGGTTATTGCTTCCATTAAAAAAGTATAAGAGTTGGAGTACACAAGCCATAGTGGGAATTAAAAGAGTTGGAGTACCCTTGCCATAGTAGGGATTTAAAAATTAGCTAGGTTTTATTTTACCTAGCTTTTATATTAGAAGTTGAATATGGAACAAAACAGACCCAAAGCCAAAACATCAAAAGATGAATAAATCGGCAGTTGATATTTGGCTAATAGATGATGGAAAGTTAGGAATTATTAACTTCAATAATATGCTTCCTAGTCCTATTGAAGAATTGACAGAGGCCATTCCAACAGTTACGGATGAAAAATATAAGAAACTATTAGAAAATCAAATATCTTCAATCAATAAGGATAGAAATTTGATTTTGAGTAAAATAGCTCGTTTTCATAAACTATATAATAATCACTATCTTTATCCCAATATTATAGAAAGATGTTGCAATTTTAAATTATTAGAACAAAAATGCAAAGAATATGTGGAAAGCCAAATCAATAATGTAGATACAATATAAAATTTTAGTTTTTGTTACATATCTAATTAATGTTTTTTTCTCTTATTATTAGAATCGCTAACTATGTAGACAAGTACTAATAATAATACAATATTCCAAAATAAATTCATAGTATCAACCTTCCTTGTAGCAATTATAGTATGATTTAGTAACCATTTTGTTGTCCTTTGCTAAAATTAATGCAAATTCTAGGATTTACCGTACTAATACATTGTAAAGAAGCCTTAATAACTAGATATATTGTCTAGTTTTTTTTTCTCTTATTAGTTTTCAACCATCTTAAAATGCGCTATAATATTGTTAGTTTGGTTGGTGGTATAAATATGGGTATTGAGTTTTCTTTTAAAGAAAAACTTAAAACTAGCATTACGGACTAAAAAAATGAGTTAATAAAATTTGAAAGAGAAAGTAACTTATGCCTTTTTGATATTGTAAATGATATTATGCAAGTTGATAAAATCAATATCTAATAAAATTACATCAACCAAAGGAAAAGAATATTAATTTAGAAATAATATGAGGTATTAGAAAATGAAGAAAAAGAAAAAACAAATGATTGGCAAACTATTATGGATCTTTATTATTACAGCATTAATTTCCGCCTTCTTTAATCCTCTATTTCAAGATTTAAAGTTTGGTCTTGATTTACAAGGTGGTTTTGAAATACTTTATCAAGTTAGTCCGATTGATGGAAGTAAGATGACTAAAGAAAAACTAAATGCAACCTACAAAAGTATGGTAAAACGAATTGATTCGCTAGGTGTAAGTGAACCAGAAATCGTTTTAGAAGGCAATGATAAGATTAGAGTAAAACTTGCTGGAGTTACTAATCAAGAAGAAGCTAGGTCAAAATTATCAACTGTTGCTAATTTGACATTTAGAGATTCAAACAACAACTTACTAATGACAAGTGATGTTCTAAAAGCAGGAGGAGCCAAGGTTAGCCAAGACCAAAGTGGTAAACCAGCTGTTGCACTTAGCATTAGAGATAAGGATACTTTCTATAAAGTAACAAATAAAGTTAAAGATATGAGTAACAACACTATCGTTATCTGGTTAGACTTTGATGAGTCTAAAGACAGTTATGCTAGTGAATCATCATCTTGTGGAACAAGTGATAGTAACTGTTTATCAGCTGCTAGAGTATCTCAAGCTTTTGCAAGTGATGTAATTATTCAAGGTAATTTTACAGAAGAAGAAGTACAAAACTTAGTAGATTTAATAAATTCTGGAAGTTTACCTACTAAATTAACTGAATTATCCAGTAAAACAGTAGGGGCATCTTTTGGTGATGCAACTTTACAAAAAACATTAATAGCAGGAATTACTGGTGTAGCATTAATTATTTTATTATTATTAGTCCTATATCATTTCTGTGGAATTTTATCAGCTGCTTCTATTATCCTATATACTTTCTTTGTTTTTGCAACATTCTGGTTAGTAGGAGGAGTCTTAACTTTACCTGGAATAGCAGCATTAATATTAGGTATAGGTATGGCGATAGATGCTAATGTTCTATTATACGAAAGAGTAAAAGAAGAACTTAAAAAAGGGCGCAGTTTATCAACAGCTTTCAAAATGGGAAGTAAATCAAGCTTTAAAACTATTGTTGATTCAAATCTTACTACTTTACTAGTAGCAATTATTATGTTTGTTTTTGGTGAAAGTAGTGTTAAAGGTTTTGCTACAATGTTAATTATCAATATAGCCGTTACGATGGTAACAATGGTTGCTATTACAAGAACCTTAATGAAGACCTTTATTAATACTGGTTATTTTGATGACAAACTAGGCCTATTCTTAAATGCTAAAGATAAAAACGAAACAAAAGAGAAAAAAGCTCCATTATTAAATTACTCTAAATACTTTGCTATTTTCTCAAGCATTATCTTCTTAGCTGGTGTAGTATTCACTACTACTAAAGGACTTGCTCTTGGAATTGATTATCAAGCAGGAAGCGACATTAGTTTAGTAACAGAAAAGAAACTATCTAAGAAAGAACTATCAAAAGATATTAAAGATTTATCTTTAAATAAAGTAGAAATAGAAATACGTGATAAAGAAGCAGATATAAGAGTAAAAGATGTTTTAAAGAAAGATAAAGTTCAAGAAGTTAAAAAACATTTTGAAGATAAATATGAAGCTAATGTTGATATTGGTGTAGTAAGTAATGTGGTTAAACAAGAACTTATCAAAAATGCTATTTTTGCAATATGTGTTTCTCTAGTAGGAATTATCATCTATATCAGTTTAAGATTCCATATCAGTTTTGGTATCTGCTCTGTATTATGTCTATTACATGATGTATTATTAATGATTGCTTTTATGGCTATTTCAAGAGTAGAAGTTGATTCAATGTTTATTGCTGCTGTTCTTGCTATTATTGGTTATTCAATTAATAATACAATAGTTGTATTTGACCGTATAAGAGAAAATCTTAATGGTAAAAATATTAGTAAGTTAACTAATAAAGAAATAGAAGATGTTGCTAACATTAGTATGCGTCAGACATCACTAAGATCAATTTACACATCACTTACAACAATCATTCCAGTAGTAGCACTTATTGTTCTTGGTAGTAGAGAAGTGTTATCATTCAATCTTGCTATGACGATAGGACTTATTGCTGGAACATACTCATCTTTATTTATTGCACCATTACTATGGACAAAATTAGCAAAGATGGGTTATTCTAAAAAGAAAAAAATTTATAATGAAAAAACAGAAAAAACAATTTCTGGAATAAATGATTAATAAATAGTAAATTAAAGGGAGGTAATTATATGTCACACAAAAAAGATATGGTTAAGTTAGATGACTTATTAGAAAAACTTGATTATATGAAGGAAGATAAAGATAAGATAGTTAAAGCTTATCAATATGCTTTAGAAAAGCATGACGGTCAATTTCGTAAGAGTGGAGAGCCATATATTATTCACCCTTTAAATGTTGCTATTATTTTAACAAGTGTTTATGCAGATAGTGATAGCATAATTGCGGCTCTTTTACATGATGTAGTAGAAGATACAGATGCTACCTTAGACGAAGTAGAAGAGATGTTTGGACCAGTAGTTAGAAAACTTGTTGATGGAGTTACTAAATTAGGACGGATTCACTTTTCAACTGATAATGAATATTTAACTAACTACTATAAGAAAATAATTGTTGGAATGAGTGAAGACGTTCGTGTCATCATTATTAAACTAGCCGACAGACTCCACAATATGCGTACTCTTTGGGCAATACCAGAAGAAAAACAAAAGAAAAAAGCTAAAGAAACACTAGAAATATTTGCTCCTTTAGCCCATCACTTAGGTATTCATAAAATAAAATCAGAACTTGAAGACTTATCACTTCGTTACTTAAAACCAGTTGTTTTCTATGATATTGCAGAAAAACTAAATAAAACCAAAGTGGAACGTGATAGAACAGTTGGCCTTATGATGAGTGAAGTAACTAATTTACTTAATGAACATCATATTCCCCATCAGATAAAAGGTCGTGCTAAGAGTATTTATAGTATTTATAATAAATTAGACAAAGGGAAAAAATTTAGTGATATTTACGACTTATTAGCTCTACGTATCTTAGTTGATACAGAACAAGATTGTTACTTATCACTTGGAATAATTCATTCGAAATTTCGCCCTTTACCTAAAAGATTTAAAGACTATATTGCTATGCCAAAACCTAATATGTATCAATCATTACATACTACTGTTTTTGGAATAGATGGCTACTTATTTGAAATTCAAATTAGAACTTATCAGATGGATGAAGTAGCAGAAAATGGTATTGCTTCCCACTGGGCTTATAAAGAACATAAAGATGCTTCAAAATTAATGCAAAATACTACTGAACAAAAATTACAATTCTTTAAAACAATTATTGAATTATCACAAGATAAAATGACTAGTGAAGATTTTGTTAATAGTGTTAAAGACGAAGTCCTAAATAATAATATTTATGTCTTTACTCCTAAAGGAGACGTAATGGAATTACCTAAAGGAGCAACACCACTAGACTTTGCTTATAAAGTCCATTCTAAAGTAGGAGAAACGACTGTTGGTGCTATTGTAAATGGACAGATAGTACCACTTGACTATCAATTACAAAATAATGATATTGTAAAAATTAATACTAATAAGAGTGCACACCCTTCGAAAGAATGGTTGAATATCGTTAAAAGTACTCAAGCCAGAAATAAAATTAGGTCTTACTTTACTAAGAGTGAAAAAGAACTATTTATTGAAAGAGGAAAATACTCACTTGAAAAAGAGTTAAGAAAGAAAAAATATAGTATTCAAGAGTTTATGAAGGAAGAAAATATTAAAACTGTTCTTGAAACTTTAAAAATTGGTAATTTAGATGAACTCTACCTAGAAATTGGTAATGGTAAATATAGTCCTAATACGGTAATTAGGATAATTTATAAAGAAGAAGAGCCATCTGAAGTAGTAGAAGTTAAAACTAAAAAGATAGAAAAAGAAACATCATCAGATATTATTGTGGCTGGTATTGATAATATCAAAGTAAGTCTTGCTTCTTGCTGTGATCCAGTTTATGGAGATTCTATTGTTGGTTACATCACGAAAGGAAACGGTATTAGTATTCATCGTGCAACTTGTCCTAATCTTTTACGGATGGATGATAGATTAGTATCTGTTAGTTGGAGTAGTAATCCAGCTAGTAAATATTCAGTTGATCTTGTAATTTATAGTAATACAGGTGATAACAATCTAGCAGATATAATTGCTACTACTAGTAAAATAGATGCTAATATCAATGGCGTTAAAATAATTGATAGAGGAAATAACACTGTTTATGAAATGCAATGCTTCGTAAGAAATTTGGAACACTTAGAAAAAGTGTTATTAGAACTTAATAAGAAACCATATATTAACAATATAGAAAGGTTAATGCAGTAAGATGAGAGTATTAGTGCAAAGATGTAAAAATGGCTTTTGTAGTGTTAGAGGAGAAAAAATTGCAAGTATCGACAGGGGACTAGTTCTACTAGTAGGTTTTACTGATGGTGATAGTAAAGATACTATTGACTGGATGGTTAATAAAATCTGTAATTTGAGAATTTTTCCTGATAGTGAAGGAGTTATGAACCTCTCTATCTTAGATGTCGAAGAAAAGATATTATCAATCTCACAATTTACTTTATATGCTGATACAAAAAAAGGTAATAGACCTAGTTATATAAAAGCAATGAATGGCGCCAAAGCTAAACTTTTATATGATTATTTCAACAAGAAACTAAGAGAAAAAGTCTCTTTAGCAACTGGGACTTTTGGTGAAGATATGGAAATAGGATTAGTAAATATGGGACCGACAACCATTTTACTAGAAAGGTGAAATTATGTATAAGAATAGAATTAATTATAAATTACTTAACTTTTTAATTTTAATGGGACTGCTATATATTTGTGTTACTAATATTGGAACTTGGTTCCAGATAATTAGTAAAATAGTAAATATTTGTCTACCTTTCATCATTGCTTTCGCCATTGCTTATGCCTTACATCCTCTTGAAAAAAAATTAGAAGAAAAAGGAGTAAGAAAAAGTCTTGCCATTACTTTCTTAGTTATTATGACTTTACTAATTATAGTGACCTTAATAGCCGTAACACTTCCTCTAGTTTATCAGCAATTAATTTCCTTTACTTCTAGTTTTGGAGCAGTAATAGATGAAGTATCAAGAAAATTCAACCTAGACTTATCAAACTTTGAATCCACTGCCCAAGATTCTCTTAATCAATTAATTGGTAGCTTGGGTAATATTTTACAAAAAGGAACAATTGATGTTGTGGGGAAAACTGTTTCTATCTTGGGACAATCAGTAATTGTTTTAGTTGTTACTATTTATTTTCTATCTTATATGGATAAAATCAGAAGCACAGTCAAGAAATTTTTAAAGAGTTTAAAAAATAGAAGTTATGACTATGTAAAAGCCCTTGATATTGAGATAAGTAACTATTTAAAGGGATTAGGATTATTTATGGTTATTCAATTTTTTGAATATTCAGTTGTATTCTTTATTGCGGGACACCCTAACTGGTTATTATTTGGAATACTTGCATCCCTAACAACGGTAATTCCTTACTTTGGGGGGTTAATTACTAATATACTAGCTTTAATAACTGCATCAGCTATCAGCAGTAAAGTCTTCTTTGCAACTTTAATTATTTGTTTAATCTTCCCTCAATTAGATGGCTATTTAATATCACCTAAAGTATATGGTAAAACAAATAATGTTAATCCATTAGTAACAATAATGGTAGTATCAATAGGAGGTACTCTTGGGGGAATGCTAGGAATAGTAGTAGCTCTTCCAATTTATATACTAATCTCTAGTAGCTATCGTTTCTTTAAAAAAGATATAGAACGTGGAGTTAGAAAGGTAAAGGAACAGATTAAATGATAAATTTTAAGAAAATAGAAATAGTAGCAAAAGATAAAGCAACCTTTTTGACACATTGCGGAACAATGCACGCTGATGAAGTTTTTGCCACCGCTTTCTTATCTTTTTTATTTGATATAAAACTAGCTCGCGTAAAAGAAATCACTGCTGAAGATAGAAAACGTGATGTTATTATCTATGATATTGGTTATGGTAAGTTTGATCATCATCAAGAAGATGGAAGGGTAAGAGAAAATGGTATTAAATATGCTGCTTTTGGATTATTATTTGATTACTATGGTAAAGAATTTTTAGAAGGACTTGGTGTAGAGAAAGTTGATACTGTCAAAAAAGCAATAGAGCAAGATTTTATCATTGGATTAGATGCCATCGATAATGGTGTTTTCCCATCAATCGATGCACCCTATAAGGTCAAAACAACTTCTGATTTAATTAAACTATTTAATCCCTCTTATAGAAGTGGTCAAGATGAAAACGAACAATTCTTAAAAGCCGTCAGCTTAGCTCAAATGATACTATCTTTAGAAATTGAAAGAATTATTGGTAAAGAAAAAGCTAAAATAAAAGTTATAGAAGAAATAAATAGACAAGTAGGTCCTATTCTTATTCTTGATGAATATATGCCTTATGAAGAAGTGCTTTTGCAACAGGAAAATGCTAAAGACATTTTATTTGTAATGTTTCCATCAAATAGAGGAGGGTATGCTATTAATACCGTCCCTCAGGATTTGACACATAAGGAAGATAGACTACTTTTCCCAAAAAGTTGGGCTGGAAAAACTGGAATAGAGCTTGTTAAAGAAACAGGAGTAGAAGGAAGTAACTTCTGTCATATCAATCGTTTTTTAGTAACGGCTAAGGATAAAGATTCAGCCTACAAATTAGCAAATTTAGCAATAGAAATAGATAAAAATGGAAAAGAGTAATTTTTTCTGTTTTTATTTTAATCAGAAAGAGGTATATTATGCGTAGTATAGTCTATAATTCATCTTTAAAAACAGAACTTGGTACTATTCTGATAACAGCAAATGAGGAAGAACTATTAGGAATTCATTTTGTTAGTTTAGCACCTAGTGAAAATGAAAATAAATTAACCAAAACAGTAAAGAAGGAACTTATTGAATATTTTGCTAAAACTAGAACAGTTTTTTCAAAGTATCCTTTAAAACTTTCTACCATCGAAAGACAAATTTTTACGGTTGTTAGAGAAATACCTTATGGTGAGACAATTAGCTATTATCAAGTGGCAAAAGAACTAGGCAATGTCAATGCTGTAAAGTCTGTTGCCAAAGTTTTACAGGATAATCCATATTTAATATTACTTCCCTGTCATCGTGTATTAGGGAAAAATAAAACTCTTTATAATTATCAGGCAGGAATTAAAGTAAAAGAACAGTTATTAAAATTAGAACAAATGTAATTGTAGAAATAAAAAAATTATGCTAAACTTAAATCATAGGAAGGGGTATATGTTATGAACATAATGATTTCTTTTGCAAATCTAGAAAGAATTTTCTTTTTAATAATTTTACCACTAATAATTACTATTATTTTATTTACTACTTTTACAATTTTTTTTAGAAAACAAAATTTAAAAGATAGACCAGAATATACCATCTATGTTATTAATTACTGGTCTAATATAATCGGAATTTTATTTGCTGCCATTGTAACTGGTCTTGCTATTGGCTTTTGTTCTGCTTTTGTAGCAACTTTACGTAAATATGGGGCAGTAAGTCAAAATCAATTCTTATATTATTTTTTAATTGTTTTCCCAATCATACCATTCAGTATACTAGCTATTTATGTTTCGAAACTTTTAAAAATTCTAAGATATCGTGAAGAACATACATTAGATTATAAAGAAGGTGCATATTATGTTGAATAAAAATAGTGGTCTAAAAAAGTTCTTAGTTTATGTCGCAATGATTCTTTTAGTATTTATTATTATCTTGCCCCCAGTTTTTAGAATTGTTTTAAAAGATGATAGTAGTGATAAGAACGTTCAAGATAATAAACCAGTAACAGAAAAACAGACAGTTTTACATTGTACTAGAAAAGAAAGTTTAGGGGAATTATCTTATGATATTCAAACCTTTAGTACTTATAAAAATGATGTTCTAAATAAAGTAGTACTTCGTTATACTAGAACTGGAGAATTAACAGAAATAAACAGTACTAATCCAGTAGAACAAGAAATAATTAATTTACGCCAAGATGATGCAATCAGTGAAACATCTAATGCTAATGGTAGTAAATTTGAAATAGATAAAGATGCATTATCGCAATCAGAAAATGACCCAATAATTGCATTATATGCAAAAACATTAGAAGAAGAAAAGAACTTTTTAACTAGCAATAATTATACTTGTCAAGTTAACACTACACCTTAAGGAGCCTGACTATGGAACAAATAAAAGCAATTTACATACATATACCTTTCTGTAATTCTATTTGTTCATATTGTGATTTTTGTAAAATGTTTTATAATAAAAAATTAGTTGATTCTTATTTAAGAGAATTAGCAAACGAAATAAAGAAAAGTTATAAAGAGGGAGAAATAACAACGATATACATAGGTGGAGGGACACCTACATGTTTATCAGTAGAGCAACTTTCTTTTTTATTTTCTCTTTTAAAGGATGTCAAACTAACTACTAATTATGAATTCACTATAGAAGCAAATGTTGAAAGTTTAACAGAAGAAAAAATTAAATTATTAAAAAATAATGGAGTGAACAGAATAAGTATAGGGGTAGAAACATTTAATGAAAACTATCAAAAAATAATTAATAGAAAAACATCTTATAAATCTTTAAAAGAGAAAATTAAACTCCTTAGGGAAAATGGAATAAGTAATATAAACTTAGATTTAATGTATGGATTTCAAAATGAAACAATAGAAATTTTAGAAAAAGACATTGATAATTTATTAGCTCTTGCCATACCTCATATTTCGATTTATTCGTTAATATTAGAAGAACATACCAAATTACAACTTAACAATTATCAAAGATTAGATGAAGATAAAGATCAAGAACTATATAAATTCATCGAAGAAAAGTTAAGTAATGCTGGTTACAAACACTATGAGATTTCTAATTATGCTAAAGAAGGCTATGAGTCTAAACATAATTTAGTTTATTGGAATAATGAAGAGTATTACGGTTTTGGCCTATCCGCTGCTAGTTATTATAATAATATAAGAAAGACTAACACCCGAAGTATTACCAATTATTTGAAAGGAAAACGCGAAATAGAAAGTGAACAATTAACTTTAAAAGATAAAATGGACTATGAATTAATGTTAGGTTTACGTCTAGAAGAAGGACTGTCATTAGAAAAATTTACTAATAAGTACAACTATCAATTAAATGAGATATATAATTATCAATATTTAATTGATAAAGAAGTATTAAAAATAATGAAAGGAAAGCTATCTGTAAATAAAGAATACAGATACGTTTTGAATGAAATATTAAGTGAACTATTGTAAGCAATCACAACTGCTTACATAATTATTATAAACAACAACTTTGGAAAATCTGCTTAGTTGCTATAAAATTCTTTTCTTTTTATTTGTATAATGATATACTTTAACAGAAATGAAAGGAAGAAATACTTATGTTAGTAGTAAAAGACTTTAAAGACTATGAAATAATCGATGCTAGTAATGGCGAAAAGTATGAAAGATGGAAAAACTATTATTTTTTAAGACCAGATCCACAAATAATTTGGGATACTGGTGACTTAAGAGAGAAATATAAAGGTAAAATAGATGCAATCTATAATAGAAGTAAAACAGGTGGTGGCTATTGGGAAAATCTAAGACCAACTAAGGAACATTTTTCTGTAACATACCACGACTTAGTATTTGAAATAAAACAGATGGGTTTTAAACATACAGGATTGTTCCCTGAACAAGCTTCTAACTGGAGCTACATGATGGAAAAAATAAGAAATGCCAATCGTGAAATAAAAGTTCTTAATCTATTTGCCTATACTGGTGGAGCTACTGTGGCTTGTTTAAAAGCAGGAGCAAGTGTTAATCATGTTGATTCTTCCCGCGGAATGGTAGATTGGTGTAAAGAAAATGTTAAGAAAAACGGTTTAGAAAATAGCAATATTCATTATTATGTTGACGATGTTGTAAAATTTGTTAAAAGGGAAATAAGACGTGGTCATAAGTATGATGCTATTATTATGGATCCACCAAGTTATGGTAGGGGAGCTAATAAAGAAGTATGGAACATTGAAAAAGATTTATTTCCACTAGTAACTTTATGTAAAGAATTGTTAAGTGACAGACCGCTATTTTTCTTAATCAATTCTTATACAGCAGGACTTTCTCCTAAAGTTTTAGAAAATATTTTTAAAACAACATTTAAAGACTATAAAGGAATAATCGATTGTGGAGAAATAGGCTTACCTATAACCAAAAATGATTTAGTACTACCTTGTGGTATCTATGGTAGATGGAGCGAAGAATAGTGAAAATACTATATGAAGATAATCATTTGTTGGTAGCAGTAAAAGAACCATATATTTTAAGTCAGAGTGATGGTAGTGCAACAGAAGATATGCTAACTATCTTGAAACAATACCTTAAAGAAAAGTACCACAAGCCGGGTAATGTTTATTTAGGACTAGTTCATCGCCTTGATAAGGAAGTTGGTGGTGTAATGGTTTTTGCTAAGACTAGCAAAGCCGCAAGTCGTCTTTCGGAACAAATAAGATTACATAAAATAGAAAAGTACTATCTAGCAATAGTAAACGGTAAAGTTGAAAGTTCAACTTATAAAGATAGAATATTAAGAGAAGAATATCAAAGTAAGATAGATAAAAATGGCAAAGAAGCTATTCTCTCCTTTGAAACTTTAAAAATCATCAATAACACATCCTTAGTTAAAATAAAGTTATTAACAGGAAGACATCACCAAATAAGAGTACAGTTTTCATCGAGAGGGCACTCTTTATTAGGAGATAGTCGTTATGGTAAGAAGGGAAAGTTCCCACTTGCTTTATATGCTTATCACTTAGCATTTTATCATCCAGTGACAAAAGAAAAGTTGATATTTGAAAATTTTCCGACCGAAGGTTATTTTCAAAACCTAGATATATCAAGCCTTTTAACAGAAGATAAAAAATAAAAATCGAAATCGGTTGCAATCTCAAAAAAAATTTGCTATCATTTAATATATAGAATAAGGGAGATGGATGTTATGATATTAGCGACATTTAGTTTAGATTGGTTTATGACAATACCAGGAATGCTTATTACTGGTGGAGTTTTATTTTTAATTATTGCATTAGTTATTTTTATTGTTACAGGAAATAAGAAAACAAAGCCTAAAAAAGAAGTAGTAGCAGCACAAAGTGAAAGTGCAACTCAAGCAGTAGCTGCTACTCAAACACAAGAAGTACAACAACCAACTGTTGCTACTACAGAGCAAGTTCAACCAGTAACACAAGCAGTTGAGTCATTCACTGCACCTCAACCAATAGTTACTGAGACACCACAAAGTGTTGAACCAGTTAGTATTGTTAGTCAACCTGCAGTAGAAACAGGTGCTCCAATTATCAATCAAGTACCAGCAGAACCAGCTGTATTTAGTGCAAAAATACCAGAAGAAGTAGTACCAACTCCAGTTGTTGAACCACAAACTACTCCTATTAATGAACCAATTGAAATGAAAGTGTCTGAAAGTGAACCAGTTGAAATAGTAAAACCAACAGTGGCAGTACCTACTGTTAATGAAGTACCAACTGCTTCACCTGAAGTTTTCACTACACCAGTACAAGCTATACCAACAGAACCAGTAGTTAATACACCTTCTATGTTTGATACTCAAGCTGTAGAAGTACCAAGTAGTTCTTATAAGGCCCCTGTAGTTGAAAATAAAGAAAGACCAATTTATGGTGGAGTAAGTCAAATAGTACCACCAATTCCACATGAAGCAGCACATAGACCAATCTATGGTGGAGCTAATCCATTAGAAAATACACAATCAGTTCCAATTGTTGAATTAAATCAAGAAAAATTAGATCAAAAACCAGTTGCACCTACTATAGATATTCCAACAGTAGCATCACCTAGTGTAGCTAGTGAACCAGTTGTTCCTACACCTGTGGTTGAACGACCTCAACCTACAGTAGCGCCAACTAATAATATTTTTGGAACACAAGTTGTTAATAATCCAGTTGTAAATAATGAGACAGTTCAAGTTCCTTCTACACCAGTAGTTGAACCTGTTGCTCCAAAATCAGCTGAAGAAATTGAAAGTTTATTCTAAAAACTTTCTTTTTTTGCTATAAAAAAAGAATTTAAAAAGTTTAAAAAAAAGTATTGACGAACGTTTGTTTTTACGATACTCTAGATGTACAACTTTTGAAAAAGCAAGAAATAATATCTAAAAGTTGTAAAGAAAGTACGGCAGCACATGTCGGAATTTAAGTCTGTGGAGAAACAAAAGTTCCTATGAAGCAGAAAGCTCTATACGTTTCTATAGAATAATCCTTTTAAAATTTGTTCTATCGGTTAAACTATCTTCATAAGATAAGATAGATAATGAAAGGGTGATTATTATGGAAACGCTTAAAGTTTCGTCAAAGTCGAATCCAAATTCAGTGGCAGGAGCATTAGCGAATGTTTTTAGATCCAACGGAAGTGTAGAAATTCAGGCAGTAGGTGCCGGGGCACTTAACCAGGCAATCAAGGCAGTTGCTATAGCGAGAGGTTTTTTAGCCCCATCAGGTAAGAATATCGTCTGCATACCAGCATTTACAGATATTTCGATTGATGGCGAAGAAAAAACGGCTATCAAATTGATTATCGAAACTAAATAGTGACTAAGTCACTTTTTTCTTTTCAAGAAATTTACAAATGAAATAGAAAATGCTATACTAAGTTTGTTATTTTAGAACTCAGCTAGAAAAGAGGTATAATATGTATAATTTTAGCAAAATAGAAGCAAAATGGAATAAATATTGGAAGGATAACAACACTTTTAAAACCGACGTATGGGACTTTTCAAAACCAAAGTACTATGTTTTAGATATGTTTCCTTATCCATCAGGCGTAGGTCTTCATGCCGGACACGTTGAAGGTTACACCGCAACAGACATAATCTCTCGTATGAAAAGAATGCAAGGATATAATGTCCTTCATCCAATGGGTTATGACTCTTTTGGTCTACCAGCAGAACAGTATGCCGTTAAGACTGGTAACAATCCTAATGGCTTTACCGAGAAAAATATTGATACTTTCACAAAACAATTATATACACTAGGGTTTGACTATGACTGGTCAAAAATGATTAAAACAAGTGATCCAGACTTTTATAAATGGACTCAATGGATTTTCAAACAATTATACCTTGATGGTTATGCCAAAAGAGTAGATATGCCCGTTAACTGGTGTGAAGAACTAGGTACAGTTTTATCAAATGACGAAGTAATCGATGGAAAGAGTGAACGTGGTGGCTTCCCAGTAGTAAGACGTAATATGAAACAATGGGTAATAGACCAAAGCGCCTTCGCTGAAAAACTATTAGCAGGACTAGAGGAAATCGACTGGCCAGAATCAACTAAAGAAATGCAGCGAAACTGGATTGGTAAATCAGTCGGGGCCCATGTAAAATTCAAAATCAAAGATACCGATAAAGACTTCACCGTCTTTACAACTAGAGCCGATACATTATTTGGAGCAACCTACTGTGTAATGTCCCCAGAACACGAACTAGTAGATTTAATCACTACCAAAGAACAACAAGAAGAAGTAAAAGAATACAAGAGAATTTGTGCTACTAAGAGTGACCTAGAAAGAACAGAACTCAATAAAGAAAAAACCGGAGTATTCATAGGTAGATATGCTATCAACCCAGTAAATAACAAAGAAATACCAATTTATATTTCTGACTATGTTCTAGCAAGTTACGGAACAGGAGCTATTATGGCCGTACCTGCTCACGATGAAAGAGACTACGAATTTGCTAAGAAATTTAATATTCCAATCATTCAAGTTCTAGAAGAAGTGACTGGTACAAAACATGATAATGAAAAGAAGAAAAACTCTATTGTAGCTGTTGTTTACGATAAGAAAACAGATAAATATTTAACTATCAATTGGCATTCTAACGGCGGCAGATTATTTATCGGCGGCACTATTAAAGACGGCGAGACAGCTATCGACTGCGCTACCAGAGAAATTAAAGAGGAAACTGGCTATACAGACCTAACCTTTAAAGAAGAAGGCTTCAAGATTAATCATCATTACTATGCTTATAATAAAGATACATACTTTGAAATCGAAGCAATACCATTACTGTTTGAACTAAACAGCGACACACGTGAAAACCAAAACCTAGATGATGACGAAGTATTTGATGTTGAATGGGTAAGTAAAGAAGTAGTAGAAAAAGAAATTACTGATGAACTTCATAAGAAAACTTTTGATTATGTCTTAAAACCAGCTGCTATGACAAATGATGGTATACATATCAATTCATCTTTCTTAGACGGCTTGAATAAAGAAGAAGCAATCAATAAAGTAATAAGTTATCTAGAAGAAAACAACTGTGGTACCAAAAAGATAAACTATCGTCTTCGTGAATGGATTTTTGCAAGACAAAGATATTGGGGAGAACCAGTACCTATCGTTTATCTAGAAAATGATGAAATTCACGTTTTAGATGATGATGAATTACCATTAATCCTACCAGAGCTAGAAGACTATAAAGGAAAAGGTGGAAAAGCTCCACTTGAAAACGCTACTGAATGGAAAAAATATAGTCATAATGGAATGACTGGCGTAAGAGAAACTTCTACAATGCCCGGTTCTGCTGGTTCTAGTTGGTATTATTTAAGGTACATTGACCAGAATAACGATAACGAGTTAGCTAATAAAGAACTATTAAAACACTGGATGCCAGTAGATTTATATATAGGAGGTCCAGAACATGCTGTCGGACACTTAATATATTCACGTATTTGGAATAATTATCTATATGATAAGGGTATATCACCAGTTAAAGAACCATTTAAGAAACTAGTTCATCAAGGAATGATTTTAGGTACTAATGGTATTAAAATGGGTAAAAGATATCCAGAATATGCTATAGATCCACTAGATATTGTTAAAAACTATGGAGCAGATACCTTACGTCTATATGAAATGTTTATGGGACCACTTGAAGCTTCTAAACCTTGGAACAATAACGGTGTAGAAGGAGCTCAAAAGTTCTTAGATAGAGTGTATCGTCTATATGAAAGTGATAAGATAACTACTGCTAATAATAAGAACTTAGAGAAAATTTATCACCAAACAGTTAAAAAAGTAACAGAAGACTTTGAAAGTCTAAACTTCAATACCGCCATCAGTCAGATGATGATATTTATAAATGCTGTTTATAAAGAAGATACTTTACCAGTAGAATATGCCGAAGGATTTATCAAGTTATTAAATCCAGTCGTTCCACACATAACAGAAGAAATTTGGGAGAAAATGGGTCATAAAGAAACAATCGCTTTCGAACCATGGCCAGTCTATGACGAGTCTAAACTAAAAGATGATGTCGTAACAGTAGTAGTACAAGTAAATGGTAAAGTAAGAGGAAAGATGGAAGTTGCTAGTTCTATTTCTAAAGAAGAGATGGAAAGTAAAGCTTTCGCTATTGATAATGTTAAACAATATACAGAAAATAAAGAAATTGTTAAGGTTATAACTATTCCTAAAAAATTAGTAAATATCGTTGTAAAATAAGAGAAAATTGTATTTAATTTTCTCTTTTCTTGTGATATTATGATTATAGAAAGAATAGTGGAAGGAAGAACAATTTTTATGAAAGAAGTTATTAATAAGTTAGCTGATACTAAGATATCAACTAGCTATTTGTTCATACTTCTAGGAGTATGTGCATTAATGATGACTGGGTATTTTTCGTATGCCTGGTTTACCGTTCAGGGAGTTCAACAATATAGTGTAGTAACTGGAAACTTAAGTGGTTCTATTACGATAGGAGCTAACTCAGTTGCAATAGAAGGAGCAGGGACCATCAGTTACACACCAGCAACAGATAGTGAAACAGTAACAATTACTGTAACAAATTCTAGCGATAGAACAGTTAAAAATTCCATTTATTATTACACCTTATCAGATAGTTCAATTGAAATAGGTTATACCTCCGATAGTACAACCATCCCAACAGTTGAAGGAGTATCAGTAGAAAAAGGAAAGACATTAACTTATAAAATAAAGATAAATGGTTCAAAAGGAAAAGCCATTAAAATCGGTTCATCAATGGGACTAAGCAATTCTAACTTGACATTACCGAGTGGAACAACAGCATTCTCATTATTAAGTGAACCATCAGCATCGGAGACACTAATAGCAAAAGCAAATCCAGAGAGTCTAGATTATAACAGTGCAACGGATGAGCAAAAGAATCAAATGTGGACATTTAGTCATGAATCAACCGAACAATTAGGAGCAACCACTGATTATCGTTATATCGGGGCAAATCCAAATAATTATGTCAAATTCAACGATGAATTATGGAGAATAATCGGAGTATTTGATGTAGATGATGGAACTGGAAAAATAGAAAAACGTCTTAAAATAGTAAGAAATGAGTCTATTGGAAATTACTCATGGGATAATAAAGACACTACAACGGGAGCCGAAAATAGTTACGGTAAAAATAACTGGCCAGATGCAAGATTAAATTATTTACTAAATGCCGGACATGAAAGTGAAACATATGGAGGAAGTTTATATTGGAATAGAAAGAGCGGAACATGTTATTACGGACAAAACAATGCGACGACGTCATGTGATTTCACATCCACTGGTTTAACAGATGCAGCAAAAGAAATGATAGGAGATGCGAAATGGTACCTAGGTGGAACTGCAAATTATACAAGTTCATCCAATGGATTAGCATCGCACTTTTACAAATATGAACGAGGAACAACAGTATATAGTGGAAGAAGTACGAACTGGACCGGAAAAGTAGGATTAATCTATCCAAGTGATTATGGCTATGCGACAAGTGGAAATAGTAGTACAACAAGGGCAACATGCTTAGCAAAGGAATTGTACAACTGGGATGGGGCAAGTGCATGTTATCAAAATGATTGGTTGTTTAAATCAAGCTATATGTGGTCCCTTTCGCCTTACTCGTCTGATAGTCGCGGCGTGTTCGGTGTCAGCAGTAGTGGGTATGTCGTCAGCGATAATGCGACCAATGCTGGCGGCGTGTGGCCAGTCGTTTATCTAAAGTCAACAATTAAGGTGACCACAGGAACAGGAAGTAGTGACTCACCATTCATCTTGGGATAGAATAGGGAGGTACTAGACCGCCGTCTGATGGGCGACGTCCATCAAGGCGGAGCTGAAATTTTTGGAAAAGTAGTATGAAGAAAATTAGAATTAATAAAGAGAAATGTCCAAATGGTGAAAATTTTTCACCATTTGGACTGCTTAAAATTGGTGTGAATTGTTAATATAAATTTACATGGGTTAATCTTTTAGAATGCGTAGATAGGTTTATTCCTGTCCCTTTCGCCTAACTCGTCTAATAGTAACAACGTGTTCAATGTCAACAGTAGTGGGTATGTCAACAACAATAATGCGACCAATACTAACGGCGTGTGGCCAGCCGATAAATTTAGGTGTTTAAGGTTACGGCTTTAGATAGAATGATTAATCGACATAGATTAACCTTGTCTTAGACTAAACTTAGCATACATATAAAGTATGATACGTCAGACTTTAATAGTTGTGTATGATTGTAACAAATAAAGACTATACATTATCTGTATGGTCTTTATAGTATTTATCAATCAATTTATTAGATATAGTTATTAAATGTGCCTTTTTCTTGTATAAATTATAGTTGTTATTAATAAAACATTTCTTTTCAAGAATATCTAGATTATCTATTATTATATAATTAATATTGTTAGCATCAAGAATTTCTGTAACATCATCGCCCGGACCCACTAATATGGATATTATTTTATAATCAACATTAAATGCTATCAGTTTTCTTTTCATCGTAAATAATAGTAAATAGTCCTTATATAATCTTCTAAAAAAAATATATCTATTTTTCATAAAAATTTTTATTAACAATCCTTCTTATTTTATTAACAGATCCAAATTTAAAGCCATAGTAATATGTATTAACAGACGTAAATGCCCTAGATGGTTCTATCTTCTTATTATTTAATAAGTATTTTATTTCTTTAACTCTTTTAGTTACTCTCTTTTTAGTAGAATTAGATACGTTCATTATAGTTTTATTGTTAATAACTCTAAATCTGTAACCACAAAAGGAAAAACCTGTCTTGCTATCTGATAATATTGTTTTCTTTTTATTAAGCTTTAATTTATAAATATCCAATAACTCTTGTTCTAATTTACTTCTAACACTTTTTAAGTATTCTTTATCTTCATGCATTAAAATAAAATCATCCATATATCTTATATAATGCTTAATTCTATAAGTATGTACTATTTTATAATCTATTTTATATAAATAATAAATTGATAAAAACTGTGATGAATAATTTCCAATAGGTAGTCCTTTTCCTTTTTCATAATAGGGAATATCTTGAACAGATTTAATATTTTTATACTTATCTTTAATATCCTTAATATGTTGATTAATGTATTCTTTGTCAGTACTGTCTATAATATTAGAAAGATAATTGTAAATATCTTCATCATTTAAGTCCTCAAATAACATCTCCTTTAATCTGTTATGATCAATAGAATAAAAATATTTTGCTATATCTATTTTTAGAATATAAAATTTTTCCTTTCTTTTTAAATATTCTATATCTTGTTTTAAAATTTTAATAGCATAATCTCTACCTTTATCCTTTCTAGTAGCAACATTTCTATCTATTAATCTTTTTTCTAATTTAGGATATAATAAATAAGTTGTTATATAGTGATTAATAAGTTTATCTTTGATATTTAAGCTCATTATAATTCTATACTTAGGATCTTTTATTAAAAAAATATTATAAAAACCACCATCGTAATGCGAATTTTTCAGCTCTTTATAAACCTTATCAATATTCATCATTTTATATCTATCAAACTTATAAATTCTTTCTTTATTTTTTGTCTTTTTCCTAATTATATTTTCATATATATCTAAAATTTTATCTCTCTCTATTTCTATCATAGTTTTTCCACCCATATAACATTTTTGTTATTGCTATTAACTCATATACTTTCTTTTCCAACAACTTTTTATTGATATATTTTCTTTTATAACTTTTTTCTAAATAAAAATCTAACATTGATATTTTTGACAAAATTATGTCTATATAATCATTATTGTTAGTATTGTTAGCAAGAAATATTAACTCTAATATTTCTAAAGAAGTAGTTTCTATTTTATCCTTAAGAATATATTCTCTTTTTGGAAAATTAATTATAATAGTGTCATTATCTAAAATGAATTCTTTCATCTTTATTTCTAAATTAAATTTGTTGTTCATCTAAATACCTCTTAATAATATTTAATAATTCTTCAATTTGCGCAGCTGAAAGCAAGTTTATCTTCTCCTCAATAGTTTTTTTCATCATTTCCTTAGCATATTTTACTTTACCTAAGTTTAAATACTTCGAATAATTATTATTTGTATATTGTTGTTTTTCGCTTTCAGTGATGTAGTAATTAATATGATTATTTTCTAAAATAGTTATAACTTTTGCAATGATACTTATAGGAAATCCTAATTTATTGTTAGTTATTTTGTAATCAAACAAATAATAAAGAATATAACAATCATCATTATAGACATTATAAAAACCTCCCTTTTTTATTAGTTTAACAGTATTTTCTTGTTTCATATTTATTTTCTCCTAAATATATAATAGCTTATATTTAAAAAAAATTTCATTCTTTCCGCGAGTTGATATTTTGTATCCATCAACTGTTATATTAGTTACAGTATTTGCCAGACAAAAATTTTAAAATGCTTTTTTGTAAAGTAAAATTTACTCAAAATGTAAAATGAAAATTACTTTTTTTGTAAAGTTAATTCTTAATCATTTGAATGATACAAAATATCACTCGACAAAAATCACTAGTAAAACCCTTCTAAAAATTATATAATATAAATAAAGAAAAGAGTTGATACTATGAAAAAAATTATGGACGGTAATGAAGCTTGTAGTTATGTCGCTTACAACTTTACAGAAGTAGCAGGAATTTATCCAATAACACCTGCTTCCCCAATGGCTGAAGTCGTTGATAAATGGTCAAACGAAGGAAAGAAAAACTATTTCAACCAACCAGTTAAAGTAGTCGAGATGGAAAGCGAAGCTGGAGCTGCCGGAATGGTTCATGGCTCTTTACAAGCTGGGTGCCTAACCACCACCTTTACAGCTAGTCAAGGTCTTTTGCTAATGATACCTAATATGTATAAAATAGCAGGGGAACTACTTCCTTGTGTTATTCATGTTGCAGCAAGAAGTCTAGCTACTCATGCTTTATCTATTTTTGGTGACCATCAAGATATCTACGCTGCTAGAAGTACCGGCTTTGCTTTCTTAGCCGAAAGCTCTCCCCAACAAGTAATGGACCTTACCGCTGTTAGTCATTTAGCAACAATCAAAGGAAGAGTACCATTCTTAAACTTCTTTGATGGCTTTCGTACCAGTCACGAATTACAGAAAGTCGAAGTAATTGATACTGATAAAGTAAAAAGACTAGTAGATAAAAAAGCACTAGCAGAATTTCGGGAAAGGTCACTTCATCCTTCACACCCCGTAACAAGAGGTACTAGTGAAAATGACGATATCTACTTCCAAGCAACCGAAGTTAGAAATAAATATTACGACGCTTTGCCCGATATTGTTAATGACTATATGCAAGAAATCAACAAATTAACCGGTAAAAATTATGCCCCATTCAACTACTATGGAGCAGCTAATGCCACCAAAATAATCATAGCAATGGGAAGTGTCTCTGAAACAATTAAAGAAACAGTTGATTATTTAGTTGCAAAAGGCGAAAAAGTCGGCTTCGTCGAAGTCCACTTATATCGTCCATTCTCTAGTAAATATTTCCTAAAAAGTATTCCTAAAACAGTCGAAAACATCGCTGTTCTTGACCGTACTAAAGAACCAGGAAGTAGTGGCGAACCACTATACTTAGATGTTGCTAGTATCATCAAAGACGTCAATAAAAAGATAAGTGTCGTTGGTGGTAGATATGGTTTATCAAGTAAAAACACTACCCCAAGTATGATAAAAGCTATCTATGATAATATGGGCAGTTTAAGACACAACTTCACTATCGGAATTGAAGACGATGTCACCAACTTAAGCATTCCTTACGATAAAAACTTCAACTTAATCATCCCTAATCAAACTTCCTTTAAAGTCTTCGGTTATGGTAGTGATGGAATGGTATCAGCTTGCAAAGACTTCATGAAAATCACAGGAGATGCCACTGATGCCTATGTCCAAGGTTACTTCCAATATGACTCTAAAAAAAGTGGAGGAGTAACTATAAGTCATTTAAGATTTAGTAAAAATGAGATAAGATCAACTTACTATGTCGATAAAGCTAAAGTAGTTGTATGTACCGAAGATGCTTATCTTAAAAAATTTGATGTATTATCTTCCATCGAAAAAAATGGTACCTTCATTCTAAACACCACCAAAACTAAAGATGAAATAAACAGCCTTTTCAGTAAAGAAATGGTTAACTACTTAAAAAGCAATAACATCAAACTATATATAGTAGATGCCAATAAAATTAGTGGTAATTTAGGACTTGGTAATAAGATAAGTGCTATTATGGAAAACTTAATGTTCAAATATGGACATGTCATCGACTACAACTACGCTAGCAACAAGATGAAAGAAAAACTAGTCGAAAGATTTAAAAATAAAGGTAATAACTTAGCAGAGAAAAACATTAAAGCACTCGAAGAAGCAGCTAATTCATGTCTTTTTGTAGATGAGATAAGTGGAGAAAGCTATGCCAAAGTAGATGATATTGCCGATACTTTCTTTAAGATAATAGATAAAAGAAAAGGAAATGACCTACCAGTTAGTGCTTTCCTTAATCGCCCAGATGGTACCATGGAAGCCGGTTTATCTAAATTAGAGAAAAGAGATATCAGTGAGACCGTCCCTCTATATAATAAGGATAACTGTATCAACTGTAATCTATGTTCCTTAGTATGTCCACATGCGGTTATTAGACCATTCCTTCTAACTGAAGAAGAGAAAGAAAAAGCTCCCGAAGAAATTCAAAAACGCTTAACAAAAACTGGTTTAGGAAATGGTTATTATTACACTGTCGGTGTAAGTTATAAAGACTGTACCGGTTGTGGTCTATGTGCCAATATCTGTCCAGGTAAGAAAAAAATAAAAGCACTAGAAATGATAGCTAAGAAAAAACTTATTAAAGAAGAACTAACTGCTAATGAATATCTATTTAACAATATAACAGAGAAGACCCCATTACCATTAACAACCGTTAAAGGAACCCAATTCAAACATCCAAAATTTGAGTTTAGTGGTGCTTGTGCTGGTTGTGGCGAAACACCATACTTAAAATTAATCACTCAACTATTCGGTGATAGATTAGTAATTGCTAATGCTACTGGTTGCTCTTCAATCTATGGAGCTAGTTCACCATCAACACCTTATAGCATTCCGTGGGCAAACTCACTATTTGAAGACAATGCCGAATTCGGAATGGGTATCAAAATTGCCGATGAAGTCAAGAAAAATCAACTAAAACAAATCATTCGTGAAAATATTGCTAAAGTAGACGAGGAAGAAAAAGAAATCTACGAAGCTTATCTTGAAGATATCAATATGGATACCGCTACTAAACTTTTAGAAATTATTCCACACACAAAGATAAAACCATTGAAATCTCTAAAAAAATATATTACTCCAATTTCTCTTTGGACAGTCGGTGGAGATGGTTGGGCCTATGATATCGGCTATAACGGTATTGACCACTTATTAGCTAGTGGTGAAAACATTAATATTTTAGTTTTAGATACCGAAGTATATTCTAATACTGGAGGGCAAGCTAGCAAGTCAAGTCGTGTCGGTGCTGTCTGTAAATTCGCTTCAAACGGTAAAAAAACTGCTAAAAAAGACTTAGCAAAAATCGCTTTAACTTACAAAAACGTTTATGTCGCTTGTATCTCTTTAGGAGCAAGTCCTCAAACAACTATCAAAGTATTAAACGAAGCTGAAAAATATAATGGACCAAGTCTTATCATCGCTTATTCACCTTGTATTGCCCAAGGAATATTAAGAGGAATGAAAAATAGTATTATGGAAGAAAAAAATGCCACCGAAACAGGTTACTTCCCAATTTTCCATTATAATCCTGAAACAGGTGAATTTAAGATGGATTCCAAAGCAGACTTTAGTAACTATAAAGAATTCTTATTAGGTGAAGATCGCTATAAATCACTTGCTAACTTAAATAGTAATGCTGATTTGTTGTTAGAAGAAAACTTAGCTAATGCCAAAGAAAGATATGAAACTTATAAAGAGATGGAAAGCAAAAGTAATAATTAACGAAATTGGTCTACAAAAGTAGACTTTTTTTTCTATTTTTGCTATCCTTAAGTAGGAGGTATGCTTATGTTAATAATAGGTAGTCACGTAGGATATAAAAAGGATAGTGGGTTAGTAGGAAGTGTTAAGGAAGCCTTGAGTTATGGAGCCAATACGTTTATGTTTTATACAGGAGCTCCACAAAATACCAAAAGACTTCCCATTGATTTAGAAAATGTAAAAGAAGCAAATAAATTAATGGAAGAAAATAATATCCTAAAAGAAAATGTAATTGTTCATGCCCCTTATATTATAAATCTAGCTACTGATGATGAAGAAAAAAGAAACTTTGCTACTAATTTTTTACAAGAAGAAATAAAAAGAGTAGAAATTCTTGGTTTTACTTATTTAGTTCTTCATCCTGGAAGTCATGTTGGTTGTGGAGCTGATAGAGGAATAGAAAATATTGCTAATTCTTTAAATAAAGTCTTAAAAAATAATAAAAAGGTGATAATTTTACTAGAAACAATGGCTGGTAAAGGTACAGAAGTAGGTAGAAATTTTGAAGAAATAGCTAGTATCATTGCCAAAGTTAATCAGCAAGAAAAAATTGGTGTCTGTTTAGATACTTGTCATATAAATGATGCTGGTTATGATCTTAATGATTTTGATAAAATTTTAGCTAACTTTGATGAGATAATTGGTTTAGATAAGTTAAAATGTCTTCATATCAACGATAGTAAAAATCCAATGTCAGCACATAAAGATAGACACGAAAATATTGGTTTAGGACATATCGGCTTTGATGCCTTACTAAAAGTCATTTATAATAATCGTCTAGATAACATTCCTAAAATTTTAGAGACACCATACGTTGATAAGATTTATCCACCCTATAAATATGAAATAGAAATGATTAAAAATAAGAAATTTAATGCAAACTTATTAGAAGAAATTAGAGGAAACGAAAAGGAGAAAGAAAATGGCTAATTTAGAAATAGAAAGAAAATTTTTGGTAGATAAAGATAACCTACCATCTTTAGAAGATGTTGTAGCAAAAAAAATAACACAGGGCTATATCTATAGCGATGATACTATGGAAGTTCGAATAAGAAGTGTTGAAACGAATAATGATAGGAATTACTATTTCACCGTTAAAAAAAATGGGGAAACAGCCATAAAGAGAACTGAAATAGAAGTAGCAATTCTAGAAAAAGAATTTAAAAGACTAGCTGAAAATCTAGTGCCAGAAACTAATATTATCGAAAAGGATAGATACCTAATTCCATTAGCAGCTGATTTAACAGCAGAACTAGATATCTATCATAGTGGATTAGAAGGCCTAGCAACAGTGGAAGTGGAATTTAAAAGTGAAGAAGAAGCAAATAACTTTGTTCCTCCAATTTGGTTTTTACAAGATGTAACAAAAGATAAATCATACAAAAATAAAAATCTTGCAAAACAATCTCTTTCGAACAAAAAAAAAGTAAAAACACTTGACAGAAAAACTAACCATTAGTTAAAAGAAGAGTTACTTATGAAAGAAAAAATAGAATTAATTGTAAAAACCTTCTTACTAAGTAGTCCTTTTCTTGATATGCTGACAGCTTTTGCTCTTCATAGCTTAAAAATAGATTTAACAATAGGAATTATTGTGAGAGTTTTGTTTCTTATTTTTTCCTTATGGTATTTATTCTTTATTTATAAAGGCAATAAGAAGAAACTATATACAGGCTTTAGCATTTCTCTCATAGTTTATATTGCCATTTTCTTTGGAATAGTACTACTAGATAAAGGACTAGGAGCATTTATCTACGAAGCAAAAAATACTATCAAGACATTCTACTTTCCCTTTTTATTAATAACATTTTCTGCCATGTTTGAAGAAAAATTGGATATCATTCCTAAAAAATATTTTACCTATATCATAGTTACATATCTATTAGGAATCTTTATTCCATCACTCTTTGGAATTGGCTTTGATACTTATGAAATTACCAAAAAAGGTAGCTTAGGCTTTTTCAGCAGTGCTAATGAGGTAGGAGGAGTAATTTCTATCCTAATGCCATTTTTCTTTCTTAATTTGTATAAAGATAGCAATTTTATTAAAACAATGTTTGGTGTTACGATACTAGTCTATGTTTTATTAAGTGTGGGAACCAAAACTCCACTCTTAGCATTCATTATTATTTTAACAACTTACTTAGTGATATTTCTATATAAAATGGTAAAAGTTAAGAACTATAAAAAAGTCTTAGGAGTAAGTCTTGCTTCATTGGTAACTGTCATGGCACTTCTTTTAATAATACCGAAAACAACATTTTATAAAAATATCAAAATTCATCTTGATTTCTTAGAAGTAAATAGCATTACAGATATTTTTAAAAGTGAAGAGTTAATAGACCACTTTATTTTTAGTTCTAGACTTAAATTTATGAAAAATAGTGTCAATTACTATACTAGCGCTCCGCTTTTAGAAAAGTTAGGAGGAATTGGCTATATAGAAGGTTATGGTACTGATAAACTAAGCCTTAAAACTGTTGAAATGGATTACGTCGATATCTTTTTAAGACATGGCATTATTGGTAGTGTCATCTATTTAATAATCTATCTTTACTTCATAAGAGAAGCCCTTAAAAGGTATAAAAAAGCAAAAGATTTCGATAAAAAGGTAACTTATCAAATTTCCTTTCTTTTGACCATTTTACTAAGCTTCTTTACAGGACATATCATTATGGCACCAGCTGTTAGTATCCTAGTAGTATTAATACTAACTGCCAAAGATAAGAAAGGAGAATTAATTTGAGAGATTTAGTTTTCATTATAATCAACTATAATACTAAAGCCTTAGCAGAAAAATTAGTGGCAAATGTAAAAGATTATCAATCAGTCAGTAAAATACTAATTGTTGATAATGCCTCTACTGATGATTCTTATCAAGAATTAAAAAAACTAGAAAATGATTATATAGAAGTCATTCAAGCAAAAGAAAATAAAGGCTTTTCGGCTGGAATGAATATAGGTGCTAAAAGAGCTATGGAACTTTTTCCAAAGTGTGACATAATTTTTTCTAATACGGATATAATTATTTCTAGTGAAGAGACAATTGAAATACTGCAAACAGCTCTTAAAATGCGTCGCGTTGCCGTCGCAGCCCCAGTTGTTTTCCAAGAAAATACTATCAGTAGAGGTTGGAAAATACCATCAGCTAAAGAAGAAATACTAATAAACTTACCTGGAATAGGCAATAAGCTTCAAAAAAAATATATGTTTTATGATGAAGACCATTATAAAGGTAAGTATTCATATGTAGAAGCAGTTTCAGGATGCTTTTTTATGATAAAAAGTGAAGCTTTAAAAAGAATTAATTATTTTGATGAAAATGTCTTCTTATATTATGAAGAAAATATACTAGGAGAAAAATTAAGAAATAGTAGCTATACTTTAGTTATTTGTAATGAAGCCTTGATAATTCACGACCATTCAGTAAGTATAGACCATAACGTTGGAACCATTAATAAATTTAAAATTTTGAAAAATAGTCAACGTTATTTTCAAAAAAAATATCACTATGCTACTGAAAAGGAAATTAGAAAACTAAAATTTACTAGTAACTTAACACTCATGACTATTTATATTAGATTTTTTTTAAAAGGAGGATTTAAAAAATGAAAGGAATAATTTTAGCAGGAGGTAGTGGAACAAGATTATATCCACTAACCGAAGTAACCAGTAAACAACTAATGCCTATCTATGACAAACCAATGATTTATTATCCATTATCAGTTCTAATGCAAGCGGGAATTAAAGAAATACTAATCATTTCCACTGAACAAGACTTGCCAAGGTTTGAAAAACTCCTTGGAACTGGAGAAAAGTTTGGTGTTAGCTTTAGTTATAAAATTCAACCAGCACCAAATGGTTTAGCAGAAGCCTTTATTCTTGGTGAAGAATTTATTGGTGATGATGACTGTGCTATGGTACTAGGTGATAATATCTTCTATGGAGCAGGCTTAAAAAATGAACTAGCAAAAGCAGTTTTAAAAGCAAAAGAAGGAAAAGCAACTGTTTTTGGTTATCATGTTCACGACCCAGAAAGATTCGGAGTAGTAGAATTTGATAATGAAGGAAAAGCCATCAGTATAGAAGAAAAACCAACAAAACCAAAGAGCAATTATGCTGTAACTGGTCTATACTTTTATCCCAAAGGAGTTAGTAAAGCATCAAAAACACTAACACCTTCTAAAAGAGGAGAACTAGAAATCACTGATCTTAATCGTTTGTATCTTGAAGATGATTTATTAGAAGTGATCTCCTTAAAAGAAGGGTATGGTTGGTTTGATACTGGAACTTTTAAAAGCTTATTAACTGCAACCAACTTTGTCGGAACCATTCAAGAACATCAAAATATAACTATCTGTTGTCCAGAAGAAATAGGGTATAAAAATGGGTGGTTAGCAAAAGAAAAGTTAAAAGAACAAGCATTATTAATGAAAAAAAACACCTACGGTGAACACTTAATGAGTATTTATATGGAGGAAGAAAATGAAGATAATAGAAACTAAATTGAAAGATTGTTATATCATAGAACCAGCTGTCTTTAATGATGAACGTGGTTATTTTATGGAGTTTTATAGTGATGAAAAAATGGAGCAAGCACGAAGTGTTTTACCAAAAGTAGTTCAAGGAAATAGGTCATTTAGTAAGAAAGGAACGTTACGTGGTTTACATTATCAAAAAGGTACTACTGCTCAAGCTAAACTAGTTGAATGTTTACAAGGAGCAGTTTTAGATGTAGCTGTTGATCTTCGAAAAGATTCGCCAAGTTACAAAGAGTGGATAAGTGTTGAATTAACTGCTAATAATCATCGTCAGTTGCTAATACCTAAAGGATTTGCTCATGGCTTTTTAACACTTGAGGATAATACTTTATTCCAATACTTGGTAGATTATCCTTATAGTCCAACAACTGAAGGCGGTTTCCTTTGGAGTGATAATGAAATTAATGTCGATTGGCAATTTGAAAAATATGGAATAACCGAACCAGTTTTATCAGAAAAAGATAAGGTAAGAAAACCACTAGCAGAAACAGAGGTAGACTTTTAATGCGTTATTTAGTAACAGGAATAACTGGCCAGTTAGGGTATGATGTTGTAAGAATTCTAAAAGAGAATGGTGTTAAAGATATCTATGCCCCTAAAAGTAGTGAATTTGATATTACGGATAGAGAAACAGTTCTTGCCAAAACGAAAGAATTTAAACCAGATGTTATTATTCATTGTGCTGCTTATACTAAAGTAGACCAAGCAGAAATAGATAAAGAGGTATGTTATCAAGTAAATGTAACTGGTACTGAAAATATGGTATTAGCTGCTAAAGAGTCAAATGCTAAAATTATTTATATTAGTACTGATTACGTTTTTGACGGAGAAAAAAACGGAGTCTATGAAGTAGAGGATAAAACTAATCCAAAATCTATTTATGGAAAGACTAAACTAGAAGGCGAGCAATTAGTACGTACCTATCAAAAACATTTCATTGTAAGAATATCTTGGGTTTTTGGAATTAATGGTAATAACTTTGTTAAAACTATGTTAAAGCTTGCTGAAACTCATAAAGAATTAACCGTTGTTAGTGATCAAATTGGCAGTCCAACTTATACTTATGACTTAGCAAAACTGTTATTTACAATGAGTGAAACTTCTAAATATGGAACTTATCAAGCAACTAATGAAGGCATTTATAGCTGGGCTAGTTTTGCAAGATTAATATTGAAAGATACTAATACTAAAGTAATAGATGTTACAACTGAAGAATACCAAAAAATAATTAATAAAAAACAAGCACCAAGACCAAAAAACTCCGCTTTATCAAAAGAGAAGTTATCAGCTACTGGTTTTATTAAATTACCATCAGTTGAAGATGCTTTATCAAGATATTTAATTGAGTTAAAAAAAGAGGCATAACAATAATTATGCTTCTTTTTCTTCCATTTTATTTACTGCTTTAGTTAGTCTTGATTTTAAACGAGCAGCTTTGTTTTTATGAACTGAACCGTGAGTGCAAGCTTTATCAACTCTTTGAATAGCAATATTTAAAGACTTTTTAGCTTCTTCACTTTTACCTGCAACGATAGCTTTTTCACAGTTTTTAACTGCTGTGCGCATACTTGAAGTTACAAGAATATTTACATCACTTTTTCTTTCGTTACTACGAACTCTCTTTTTAGCACTTTTAATATTTGGCATAATCTCACCTCGCTTCTTGTTTAAACATTTACATTTTACCAAAAAATGTAGTATATTGCAAATGTTTTAGAAATTTCTTTCTTATATATAATACAAAAAAGCTAGGTAAAAAGCAAGTAAATGCTAGTACTATTTTTATTTGAAATAATTTAATTTATTTGTCAGAATATACCAGTAAAAAAAATTAAGATTGCATTGACGAACGTTTTTTCTATGTTATAATAATGGACATCACTTAAGAAAAGAGGTGTTCGATGTGCAAGTACTAAGAGGTTATGTTTTTAGACTATATCCTAATAAAGAACAAGAGATATTAATAAATAAGACATTTGGGTGTACCCGATTTGTTTACAACTATTATCTTGAAAAGATGCTTCAAAAGAAAATAAGTTACGGTTATATCAAAGACCTTCCAAGACTTTCACTTGAGTATCCTTGGCTTAAGGAAGTAGATGGCTCTGCTTTAACATCTTGTCTTTTTGATTTAAG
>OLQO01000413.1_pt1 | contig 37540 bp, 26 predicted proteins | sample 1672281 | NCBI WGS metagenome assembly OLQO01 (sample SAMEA3136667, study PRJEB25190) | human gut metagenome | biome: human gut; feature: human-associated habitat; material: faeces | place: Austria | collected 2013
TCGACAAACAGGCAAGCAAGGCACACCATCGCCGCCAGCAGTAGAATCACACTCATGCACAAAATGCGTACACAAAAAAGGCGCTCCGAGCCATTTTCGCCCGAAGCACCCAATTTCATGATTTGCTTTTCCTTCCCTCCACCCACTGGAACAGCGCCGGATACAGCACAATCGCGAACAGCATCAGCCCGAACATCTCTGCAAAGCCCAGCCAGTGCGCATCCAGCAGCAGACTACCCGCCGTCTTCAGTCCCTTCCGCACCGCCAGCAGCAGTGCTACGCCAACCACGCCGCGAATCATGCGCGCCTTGCCCGCACCCTTCGCATCAAAACCAACAAAGTGCCTCTCCAGCACCCAGCCAAGGCAGAAGCCCATCATCGCCCCCGCCGCCTTGTAGCAGTCCGTCACCATGTCCCACGGGTCAACCAGCAGCGTTCCATCCGGCAGCACATCCATCGGATACGGCTTCACGCTGGTGTACATCAGCATCGCGGCAGACAGGATGATGCCGATAGTCGCCAGCAGCCAGTCGCGGTTCTTGCCGCCGTCCGCCCAGTTCAGCAGGTGTTTTGACAGCAGCAGCACGACCAGCGCAATCATCATCCCAACCAGCACGTCCTGCGGCGTGTGCGCGCCGAGCCAGTTGCGGGCAAACGCCGTCAGCAGCGTCAGCAGCACGCACGGAAGCATCCACCATTTGCTGTACTTTTTCAGGTATGCCGCGAGGTTGCCGTAAAAGGACGCTGCCAGTGTCGCATGTCCGCTGGGAAACGAGTAGCCTGTTGCCGTTGCCGCCGCTTCCGGAGCGATTTGCAGCCGCGCATCCTGCTTCCACGGGCGATAGACGCACGCGATATTCTTGATGAGCTGCGTCACCATCGTTGCACCCGCGAAGCACAGCCCCATCCGCTGCCCGGTGCGCTTGTCGATGCACCAGTAGAATACGACAATAATGACAACCGGCAGCGACCCGGCGGCAAATTCCGAAATGAAGAGCAGCAAGCTGTTGATGAAGTTTGGCGCCTCCGCCCGGAGGTTCTGCAAAAACAGCAGATATTCAAAATCCAACGTTGTTTGACTCCTTTGTTACTTAATGACACTCATGTCCAGCGCCATCTTCGCCCATGCGTCCGAAGCGCTGCTTGCGCCCGTGACTTCCGTGCCGGGCTGGTAATCCGGCGTGGTGTACCAGCCGCAGAAGGTCATGTGCGGGTAGGTCGGGGCATCCGGCAAATCCGCCTGATGAATCGCGCTGCCGTTCACATGGTAGGTCGTCTGCGCCGTCGCCATGCCCTCCACCTTGATGCGGTAAGCGGTAATCTTCCCGTTCGTCGCGATGACATAACAATTTTGCAGCTGTGCAGGGTTATCAACGCCGTTTTTGCGCATTTCCGCCAGCAGGATTTCGCTCGTGAACCACGCGGTCTTCGTGCCGTCATCATTCTTCTGTATCTCCGCCGCATCCACCAGAATCCACCAGACGCTCTTTTCCGCGCTGTCCAGCACGATTTTAGGCGTACCCGCGCCGGAATAGCGAATGCCAATGCGCGCGCCGTCCGCGAACCACTCCATTTTCGCTTCGAGCTGGATGTAGGAGGAATCCCATTCCTTCTGGCTCGTCAAGCCGTCGGCGTTCGCCCAGAGGATGCTCTCGTCCGCCTCCGCGCGCACTTCCGTCAGCGCACTGCCCCATGCCGTGCTGTTCTTGCCCTCCCATAGCGCGTCCAGCACCTGCGGGTACACCACGCTCGTCGCCTGACTGCGCAGCTTTGGATTCACTGCGCGGCGAATCCATGCGTGGCACTCACCGCCGGACGTCTGATTGTTCCCATTATCCCAGATGACAATCGGCACGCCGTAGCGCTGGGCATTCTGCGCGACACAGTACGCCCACTTCGCGCGCTCGTCGTGATTGCCATTCGTGTTCGTCGCACCCGTTTCGCCCATCACGACCGGAATCCCCCGGTCAAGGAAAGTTTCCTTGATGTTCTCGAACACGCGGTTGATTTTCGCGCCATCCTTCTCCGGGTCGAACGTCGTCTGCGTATCCTGCAGGCAGAAGGTCTGCGGGTCATACGAATGCACGGACACGATGATGTTTGCCGCCGCTTCGCCATCCACTGTCGGCAGGGCAATCGCCGCCGTGCCCGCCGGGGAGCTGGTCGCCGCGTAGCCCGGAATCATCAGGCAGCGCTCGGCGTTGCAGCCCTTGGCGTCCTTGCGGATGGTGTTTACGAACACTTGGTTGAGGTAGTTGACGGCAGCGTAGCACGCCGCGTTGCCGCTCCACTCATAGTTCGTACCCTGCGCGCGCGGCTCGTTCATGCCCTCGAAAATCACATGCTGGTCAAAGTCGGCGAAGGTGTCCGCAATCTGCCGCCACATTGCCGTCAGCTGCTCGCCGATTTTCTCCGCGTCCGCCGCGAAATTCGGCTCGTTAATCCACGCTTCGTGGTGCACATTGAGGATGACGAACAAGTCCGCCTCGCGCGCCCACTCGACCACTTCGCGGACATGCTGGAGAAAGTCCTCGCGGATGGTGTACGTCCCATCGTCCGAGGTATAGCGGTACCAAGTCACGGGAATGCGGATGGTGTCAAAGCCCGCTTCCTTCACGCGCACCATCAGTTCCGGGGTAATTTTCGCGTTCCCCCACGACTGCTCCTGCGCGGTCACATCCGCGGTATTGCCGCCGGTTGCGTCCAGCGTATTGCCCAGATTCCACCCGAAACCCATCATCTCAACGATTTCCGTCGCTTTTTTGCCTGTCAGCATGGTTGATTCCTCCTCGGCTGCTGCCGGAAGCACCGGCAGCAGCATGGTCAAGAATAGTGCAATCCATTTTCGCATGTTTTGCATGAATTTTCCTCCTATTGCTTATAGGATTGGATTGTTACGCAGGGATTTCGCTCCTTCGGGAGCGACCAAAGGGCTTTCCGATCGCCCTTTGGAAACCTTCGGCGCCCCTTCGGATGTTACAGGTCTGTTATGTCAGTTTTTTCGTTTGTGTGCTTTTGGTTGTTGAGAAATTGCCTTCCCCTTTCGCCGGCGGACGCATTGTCAGGCTGATGCGGTTCGTTTTCGCATCCGCTTCCAGCACCCACACGGTCACGATGTCGCCGACTCGGACGACTTCGCTCGGATGATTCACGCGGCGCTGCGCCATCTGGCTGATATGCACCAAGCCGTCGCGGTGAACGCCGATGTCCACAAACGCGCCGAAGTCGGTCACGTTGCGCACCGTGCCGCGAAGCTCCATGCCGGGCTGCAAGTCCTTCAAATCCATCACGTCGCTGCGCATCAGCACCTGCGGCAGCTCATCACGCGGGTCGCGGCCGGGGCGGGACAGCTCCGCCGCAATGTCGCGCAGGGTCGGTTCACCCACATTCAGCTGCTTCGCCAGCGCCGCGAACCCCTCCGCGTCCGCCAAGGTCAGCAGCTTGCCGACCGCCTCCGCCGGGGTGAGCGAAAAGTGCTTCAAAAGGGCGCGCGCCGCGTCGTAACTCTCCGGGTGAACGCCTGTGTTCTCCATCAAGTCCTTGCCGCCGGGAATGCGCAGGAAGCCTGCGCACTGCTCGAAGGCTTTGGGGCCAAGGCGCGGCACTTTCTTCAGCTGTGCGCGGGTCGTGAACGCTCCATTTTCCTCGCGGTACGCCACGATGTTCTTCGCGACGGTCGTGTTGATGCCCGCGACGTAACTCAGCAGCGACACGCTCGCCGTATTCACATCCACACCGACGCTGTTCACACAGTCCTCGACCACGCCGCCCAGCGCCGCGTCCAGTTCCGCTGCTTTTAGGTCATGCTGATACTGTCCTACGCCAATCGCCTTCGGATCGATTTTGACCAGCTCCGCCAGCGGATCCTGCAGCCGCCGCGCAATCGACACCGCCGAACGCAGGCTGACATCAAACTGCGGGAACTCCTCCGCCGCCAGCTTCGACGCGGAATACACCGACGCGCCCGCCTCGCTGACGACCATGTATTTGAGCGCGTCACCCAGCGCCAGCTCCTTCATCACCTCGACGAAGAACTGCTCTGTCTCGCGCCCCGCCGTGCCGTTGCCGATGGCGACGATGCCGACGTGGTGCTTCTGGATCATGCGCTTGACGGTTTCCTTCGCCTGCGCAACCTTGCCGTGGCTGGGCAGCGGGAAAATGACGCCCGTATCCAGCACGCGCCCGGTTTCGTCCACAACCGCGACCTTGCAGCCCGTGCGGATGCCGGGGTCAAGCCCCATCGCGACCTTCCCGCGCACCGGCGGCTGCATCAGCAGCGGGCGCAGATTCAGCGCGAACACGCGAATCGCCGCTGCACTCGCCTTGTCGGTCAATTCCGCGCGCAGTTCCGTGTCCAGCGACGGCGCAATCAGCCGCGTATACGCGTCGTCGCACGCCTGCGCGACGTACTTGCACGCCGGGCTGCCCGTCTGCTGCACAAAGCCATAGCGCACGAGCTGCTGCGCCTTCTCCTTGTCCACGTCCAGCGCGACTTTGAGGAAGCCCTCCTTCTCCCCGCGGTTCATCGCCAGCACCCGGTGCGACGGCATCAGGCGCAGCGGCTCGCGGTGGTCGTAGTACATGCGGTAGGTGCTGTCCTCATCCTTCGCCGCGGCCGTCGCGACCATCGCCGTTTGATGGTAGTACGTTTTGAGCTTCGTGCGGACGGCGGCATCGTCGCTGACGACCTCGGCGATGATGTCCATCGCGCCTTGCAGGGCATCCTCCGCCGTTTCGACGCCCTTCTCCGCGTTCACATAGCGCAGGGCGATGGTTTCCGGCGCCATCATGTTCCGCTGCTGGAGCATCAGCGCGTTCGCGAGCGGCTCCAGCCCCTTCTCCTTGGCAATCGACGCGCGGGTACGGCGCTTCGGGCGGTACGGGCGATAAATATCCTCCAATTGCGCCAATGTCGCAGCAGCATCGAGGTCGCTTTGCAGCTTCTCCGTCCAGACATCTAACTTTTGCAGGCTTTCACTGATTTCCTGCCGACGCGCTTCGAGCGCCCGCAGCGCTGTCAGCCGTTCGCTGATTTCGCGCAGCTTCTGGTCATCCAGCGACCCGTGCTGTTCCTTGCGGTAGCGCGCGATAAACGGCAGCGTGCAGCCCTCGTCAAGCAGGCGAATGACGGCGTCGATTTGCCACGGGGCGGTTTGGAACTCCTGACAGAGCGTTTGTGTGATAGTCATGTCCTCACCTCAAATAATGATGCCTTCCAAATGATCCACCTCGTGCTGAATCACCTGCGCGGTGAAACCAGAGAACCGCTGCACATGCCGCTGCATCTGCTCATCCTGATATTCCATCAAAATCTGCTGATACCGCAAACACGGGCGCTCGCCGTCCAGCGACAAGCACCCCTCCTGCGCCGCGAAGGGAATCTGGCGATCCGTGATGACCGGGTTGAGCATCACCAGCACGGTTTTCCCCGCCATCACCACAATGATGCGCTTGCGGACGCCAATCATGTTCGCCGCCATGCCGACGCACTCGTGCGCATGGGCGCGCAGGGTATCCGCGAGGTCACGCGCAACGGGCAAATCCTCCGCCGTCGCCATCTGGCTCTTGCAGGACAGGAACATCACATCTCTCACAATCGGCTGAATCATTGCTTCTTCACCACCACGCCGCCAGTTTTCCAGATGCTTCTTTCGGGCACTTCACCGCGCACGCAGCTCAGCGGGTAGATTTGGCTCTCCCGCCCGATAACCGTGCCGGGGTTCAGCACGCTGTTGCAGCCGACTTCCACATAGTCGCCAAGCATTGCGCCCATTTTCTTCAAGCCGGTTGCCATGCTTTCGCCTGCGCCGCGAACTGTCACCAGTGTCTTGTCGCTCTTCACGTTGCTGGTAATCGACCCTGCCCCCATGTGGCTGCAATAACCGAGGATGCTGTCGCCGACGTAGTTGTAGTGCGGCGTCTGCACATGGTCGAAAAGAATCACGTTCTTCAGCTCCACAGAGTTGCCGACCACACAGTCTGCCCCCACCAGCGCACTGCCGCGGATGAACGCGCAATGCCGCACTTCCGTCCGCGCGCCGATGATGCAGGGCGCACCCAGATACGCCGTCGGCGCAACCGTCGCGGTTTTGTGCACCCAGACGTGCTCGCTGATTTCGGTGTATTCCGCCGGGTCAAGCGCCGCGCCGATGCGCAGGATTTCCGCCTTGATGCCCGCAAGCGCCTCCCACGGATAGGTAAACTGCCGCAGGTAATCCGCCGCCAAAGTGTGGTTAAGGTCGTAAAGCTGTTCGATTGTCAGCATAATCTGCCTCCTATTTTATTATGTTGATTGCTTTTTCGCCCTGCGCCGCCGAATCAGCCAGAGCATGAACATCGCCAGCAGCAGCCCCGCCAGCGCGCCCGATGAATCCAGCATCACATCCTGCCACTTGCCCGTGCGCCCAGCAACGAAAAGCTGATGGATTTCGTCCGTCGCGGCATAGAGCGTACATCCCGCCCATGACAGCCAGTGCCAGCGGGCGCAGTAGCTGTCCAGCAGCAGCGTCAGCAGGATTCCCAAGAGCGTGTACTCCAAGAAATGCGCCGTTTTCCGCACGGCAAAATCCACCTGTGCATACAGCTTCCAGTACGCCTGCCCCGTCAGTCCCTGTCGCTGCGCCAGAGAATCCGTAATTGGGCGGGCAATTTTACCGCTGATGCTGCCGGACTGCACGCCTTCCTGTGCCGAGAAACCGAACATCATCAGCAGCAGAGACAGCGTAATCAGCCAGAGGATAGCACGATAAAGGTGTATTTTCCAGTTCAAGTTTGCTTTCCTTTCCTGCGGCGAAAGTAACGCCGTGCTTGTTTATTTCGCGCTCCACCCCGTCAATTCCTGCCGGATTGCACGGATTCCACGAAAAAAGGGCTGCCCGTTGCAGACAGTCCTTTTGTTGGATTATTTCACGCGCTCGCAGTACACCGCCACGCGTTTTGTGCCGCTGAGGGTGCAGGTCACGAGCGTCAGGTCATAGCCGGAATGGGCAATTTCGTTCGCATCGTTGGGCGAAATCGTGTTTTTCTCCCGCACAACGTAGCGGAAAACGTTATTCTCCATGTCCGTGAAGGTAACGGTTGCGTCCAGCGCCAAGCTGCTCAGCTTGCCAAAGTGGTAGGTGTGCGCAATAATAGCGAGGTTGTCCGCGTAGGCGCTGCCGGAATAGCGGCACGGCGACACGCTCAGGTTCTCGTACGACCAGTTGCGCTGCACCGGCACTTTCAGCCCCAGCGACGGAATGGACAGCGTGCCGATGTACTCGTGCCCATTGACCTTCTCGCCCGGCATTTCGATTCCCGGCACGCGCTCGTAGAGCTTGCCCGTCGGCGCGGGCGTGGGTGTCGACGTGGGTTCGGGGGATGGTGTCGGTTCAGGCGTCTCCGTCGGTTCGGGGGATTCCGTCGGCATGGGCGTTTCGGTGATTTCCGGCGTGCTCGTCGGATTTGATGTCTGCGCGGCATCCGGCGTGCCCGTCGGCTTCGGCGGCTTCGTTGCAGTTCCTGCCGTCGGCACGCTCGTCGGATTCGGCGGATTCGTCGCAGTCCCCTTCGTCGGCGCGCTCGTCGGTTTCGGCGGGTTCGTCACATTCCCTGCCGTCGGCGCGCTCGTCGGTTTCGGCGGATTCGTCGCAGTCCCTGCCGTCGGCGCGTTTGTCGGCTTGGGCGGATTCGTCGCAGTCCCTGCCGTCGGCGCGTTTGTCGGTTTCGGCGGATTCGTCGCAGTCCCTGTCGTCGGCGCGCTCGTCGGTTTCAGCGGATTCGTCGCAGTCCCTGTCGTCGGCGCGCTCGTCGGTTTCGGCGGATTCGTCGCAGTCCCTGTCGTCGGCGCGCTCGTCGGATTCGGCGGATTCGTCGCATTCCCTGCCGTCGGCGCACTCGTCGGTTTCGGCGGATTCGTCGCAGGATTCACCGTTGGCGCGCTCGTCGGTTTCGGCGGATTCGTCGCAGGATTCGCCGTTGCGGGCGCATCCGTCACAGGGGTATTCGTGGCGGTTACGTCATCACGCGGAATGTCGGTCGTCAGTGCGTCAGTTACGGAGGGCGTGGATGCTGCCGGGGTATCCGCCGCAGTGGCATCCGCCGTCGGCGTGTCGGTCGTCGGCGCATCCGTCGTCGGTGTGTCCGTCGGCATCATCGTCGCGGTGACTACGGGCGGTGCAGCGGTTTGCTGCGATTCCATCTGCCGCTGAATGCGAATCTGCTCCAGCGCCATCAGCGCATCATCCGACTCCTGCTGCGCGCGGCTGGCATCCCACTGGTTGTAGCCCACCAGCGCCAGTGCCGCCAAAATCAGCACCAGCCCCAGCGTCATCAGCAAATTGCCCTTACGGTTCTTCATGCTCTTGGCTCCATTTCCGGTGCAGAATCCAGCCAATGACGAACAGAATCATGCCCGCACCCGCCAGAATCGGCACCGGCCACCACAGCTGCCCTGTTTCGGGAATCGGAGCGGTCGGGGTCGGCGTGACCGTGCGGCGGTTGGTAATCACATACACGCCGTTTTCGATGGAATATTCCGGCTCATAGTACACGTCAGCCCCCAGAATCTCGTTGAGGGTGTACACATGGTCAGCCGGCAAATCCTTGAAGATATGATGCCAGTTGTTTTCGCTGTTCAGAATCACCGTGTCGATATGCTGACCGTCCTGCATCAGATGAATTTCAATCTGCACAGGGCGATATGTGCCGCGGTTGTCGTCATCCCACACCTTGACGCACTCAAGGTCAATCAGCGCGGGGGAACGCTCCAGCTTGATGGTGGAGAGGACGTCGTACTGCCACTCGTCGTCCACATTGCGCGTCGGCACAGAGGTCAGGAAGGACTGGAAGCTGTACGCCCAGCCGCCGATGATGACCGGCGTGCCGGAAACAAGGTACAGACCGGGGTTCAGACCCGTAAATGTTACTCTGCCGTTTTCGTCCGTCGTTCCGGTGAAATCAGGCGTTTCGGACGCAGTGAGGGCTTTCATCGCTTCGGACGCAGCTGCCCAGTCCGCCGCGTTCTTCAGCGCGTTAATGTCGATATTCAGGGTGCTGTACGGGCTGCGCAGGGCGAACCGAGCGTCCGCATCCATGTCCGCCACCTGATACAGCTGGAAGGTCACGCCGGGCAGGTGCGCATCATCCTCGTTGTCATCCGCCTGAATGGCGAACGTCAAGGGGTGCGTCAAATCCACCCGTTCAAAGGCAAGCGCGCAGGGCGCAAGCAGAAGGCAGCACAATGCTGTCAGCAGGACAAGCGCCAGCAGGCGCGAGGGTTTGCGGCTCATCACGACCGCTCAGCTCCTTTCCGCTTCTTGTGTTTCGGGCTGGTCGTTACCAGCATGAGAATGAGGAGAATCAGCAGCATCGGCGCGGCAACAATCGGCGCGACGATGTAGGGGTCAATCACGAGTGCGTCCGCGGAGATGCGCACGGATAGCTGCGCAAGCGACGTTTCGACCCGGTGTCCGCGGACAAGCAGCCGGTGCGAGTTAATGCCGTAGGGCGTGCAGGTGACGAGCGTGCACAAATCCATGCCGTCATAGATTTGCAGCGCGCTGACGTCATGCGGCTCAACAATGAGAATTTGGTCGATTTCATAGGTCAGCACCTTGTCCAGCACGCGGAGGGTGAAGGTATCGCCGTAGGTGAGCTGGTCAAGGTTGGTAAAGAGCTTGGCGGAGGGCAGCCCTCGATGCGCCGAGAAGGCGGAATGCGTCCCCGGTTCGCCAGTCGGCAGGCTTGTGCCCTCAATGTGACCGACGGCGACCTGAAGCACGTTGGCGTTCGTCGAGTGATACAGCGGCAGCGTCACGGCAATCTGCGGAATCTCAATCACCCCGATGATGCCCGAACCGCCGACATTCATCACCGCGTCGTACTCCTCGCGCTCCTCGTCGGTCATGATCAAGCGATCAACGGTGGACTGTGCGCGGAGTTTTTCGTTATAAGCGTTTGCCGCCGCCCAATCCGCCTCGTAATCCTTCTTGGACTCCTGCTCCACCACCGTGTTGTAGGTAGCTACGGCACGCGACTGGTGGAAGGAATTGTAGAAATCCGACACGGACGGGTACAGAAGGAGCGCCAGACCCACAAACAGCACCACAAACAGCAAAATGGTTGTCATATTGCGCTTCATGAGCCGCCTCCTTTCTGCAAACATGCTCCATTATTTCCACTTGGGAATGCCGGGCGGCGGCATTGCGCGCACCGCCCGGCGGGGGTTCATCAGAACATGGGGATGTTCAACGAATTGCGGGAGAGAAATCAGATTTCGTCCGCTTCGGCCTTGCGGCGAACGACGAGGATGAGCGCCGCGCCCACGAACATCATGCCGCCCAGCACGTAGAAGATGGTCGTGCCGATGCCGCCGGTCTCAGGCAGGGTCGCGCCGGACTTGTTGACGAGCTTGTTGTTCATCGTAGAAGCCGCCGTGAGTTCCATGGATGCGCTTGCGCCGCCAGCAGCTTCCTTGTGGTCTGCCGAAATCGTGATGGTGACAGGATCCAGCGGATTATAGGTAGCAGGAACCGTGGTTTCCTTCAACGTGTACGTGCCGTGATCCAGACCGATGATGTTGAACGTACCATTGGCTGTCGTAATCATTTCATTGTTTTCGACATCCACATAGGTATCATTCGGCTTCGTGGTGCCTGCGACAATGTAATTGCCAGCGGCATCCTTCCACAGCGGAACAACACGATCATTTTGGTCATAAAGCGTGAAGCCAGCGCCAGGCAGTTCGTTGCCTGCTTCAGCCGTGTTCGCATACTTCGTGTTGTTCACAACATAGGTGAAGAGCCACACATGGTCTTCCGGCGTTTTGCCCATGCCATCAGCATTGGGGTTGTTGGAGTATTCCAAATCGACGCTGTTCTTGTTGTCCGTGCTGGTTGCGCTCGCGTTGAAGACCTGCGCTTCTTCGTTCAGATACGCCGTGTAAACAACCTCAACCGTAATCTTGTCCGTAACAAGGATGCTGGTGTTTTCTCTCATCACCTTCTTCAGGTCTTCGATTGTGAGCGTCCAAGACGGCTTATCCTGATTTTCACCAACCTTGCCTGCGCCCTTCTGACCAGGCGTTGCAGTGCAAACATAATCGGTATCTTTCAGTGCGATGCCGTTCACCTTCACAGAATCAATCTGAACGAAGGTAATGCCCTTGGACATGGTGTCGTTGAAGACCAGCTTGTACGTCGGATAGTCATTATAATCCGCATTGACCGGAATGGTTGCGACCAGACGGAACTTGAAGTTCTCAAACAGCGCATGGTCGGCACTCTCGCCCCAGCCTTCCGGATTCACTTCTCCGCCGTTCTTTTCGGCATCGCCAACTTCGTCCTGCACCTGCTTGTCCACAGAGGGCTTTTCAGACTTTGCAGTCGCAACGATGTCCTGATCCAGCACCTTTACAATCAGCAGCGTGGCAGCGCCGTCCTTGCCTTCCAGCTTTGCCTGATTGTCCCGCACAAGGTAATAGCCGGGGGTCAGCTTCTTGCTCGTGCCGGGGGCTGCTTTGGTGGAAGCGAACGTATCAACCGGAGTGGAGTCAGCATTCCAGTACTTCGTGATTTCAGCCAGCTTTTCCTGATTCGTGCCCGAAACAGCTTTCAGAGCATCCAGAACAGCGTCCGGAACAGGGTCGCCAGTCCTGACCGCATCAGTATCGTTCTTGGCATTTGTGCCCCACTTGACGCTCGTCAGCACCTTTACTCCTGCATTTGTTTCAACATCAGCAGTGAAAATCTGGTACACTTGGTATTCGTGATCCACATCGTCCTTCGGGTTTACCGTAATCGTAAAGCCTTCCGCGCCCGTAGACGGATTTTCCACTTCCGTTGCGCCCGCGACCGTGACCATGCTCAGCACGAGCATCATGGCCAGCAGAATTGCCCAAAACTTTTTCATGGTTTTTCTCCTTTTCGTTGTCGTTTTTCATTCATTGGGAAACGTTTTTCGGGGATTACCGGGGTTGCCTACGTCGGGAGGTCTCCTGACGTATAGCTGCTATGCTTTTTTCATTCCTCCTCCCGTCGTTTTTTTCCCCATGTTTATACAAGGGCTTTCGCCCGCGTATACGGATTGAGCTGCCCCGGAAGGGGGGGCTGCCGACTGCTCAGCAGCCTTCCCTCCGGCGTTTGATTTCCTGCCCCAGCAGCAATGCCGCCGCTGCCATCAGCAGCAGACCGCCCGCCGTGTACGGCAGTGTGCCGATGCCGCCCGTCTCGGGCAGCGTGTAGGTAATGGGTGTGTTCGTAATCTGGAAGACGCGATTTTCGCTGTTCGCGGGAATCGGCGCGGTGTTCGTGGCGTTCGTGTCGTCCGTCACCAGCTGCCAGCCGCTGCCCACCGGGGTCTGCTCTTTGGCGTAGTAGCGGTAGATGTTGCCACCCGCGTCATACGCCGGGAGATTGTACCACTTGTAGCCCCACCAGATGTTCTTGCTGCCTTCCGGCGCGGTGTATTCAACCACTTCGCCAAACTGCCAGCCATCCAGATTCTTCGCGACGACCTTCCCCGCTTCCGCGTCCCAGCCAAGGGTAACGGTCGCGATGGTCTTGTCGCCGTCCGCCGCCGCTTCCGCGGTTGTCTGCTTGAGCGTCAGCGTGATGTCCGGGAGGTTCGCGGGATTCAGCGTGAACTGATTGTCCAGCGACGTCCAGACCTTGCGGGCGCTGACGTCGGTCAGGGTGTTGGTGACGGTGAGTGTCTTGACGTTCAGGTTGATTTCCGGCCGTTCGCCGTTCGTCGGGTCAGAAGCCGAATGGACTTCGTTGCCTTCCGCGTCCACTTCCTTGACGTAGTAGTACCATTCGCCGCTTGCGCCCGTATCCTTGTCGAACCAGTAGCGCGGCAGGCGGGTCAGCGTCAGCGTTGCGGCGTCGGTCGGCGTATTCGTGCCGACCGTCAGCTTCACGGTGCCGTCCGGCAAGATCGTCGCGTCCATGTTCGCTTCCAGCGCGCCCAGCAAGGGCGTGTAGCGTTCGTGTTGGGGAAGACCAGTGCCGTCACGCTTTTCGCGCCAGATTTGCAGGTACACGACGGTATTACGGACATTCAGCGGCAGTTCGCTTCCGCTGCCTTCGGGGAAATACGCCTGCTTGAACTGCTTGGTGATTTTCAGCTTCGTCGGGGTGTTGGTAATCGTGCCGATTTCGTTGAAGCCCAGCTCCAGCTTGCCGTCCGGCAGGTTGTTCAGGTAGCCCGCCAGCTCCACTTCGCGGATGGAGAACGTCGCGTTGTCGTAGGCGGGCAGATTCCGGATGTTCACGCGCCACGGTTCATTCGCCTTCGCCAGCCCCGACACATGCAGGTAGGGCGCGCCGTTAATCTGCACCAGCTCCGCCGTGAGCGAGCTCGGTGTGCAGATAACGTTCTTCAGGCTGAAGTAGCTCTTTTCCAGCAGGTTTTCCGTCTTCCACTGCGTGGAGTAGGCTTCCTGATACTTCATCATGACTTCAAGGTAGATGTCCTGCATCATGCCGTCTTCGCCGAACGTGTCCGCATCCGCCCATTGCTTGACAATGCTGATGCTCTTGGGCACGTTGGTGATGGTCACGTTGTTTTCAGTCGTATCCTTGAAGGTGATGTAGAGAATCGAGCCGATGATTTCGCCTTCCTCCGCCGTCATCACCGGGATGTAGCGGTCAAGCGTGTCGTTGCCGACGCTCGTGTTTTCGAGGATGTAATAGCGGTACTTGCGCAGGCTGCCGTCGGGATTGAGGGGCGTGTCGTACAACGGCAGGTTGTCGACGGTCAGCTTCCAGCCGTTTTCCGCCGACAGGACGTAATTCTGCTGGAAGGGGTCATAGGACCAGTCGTAGTGCACCACACCGTCCGAATCCGTCCAGTTTTCGCCCCAGACGTTGCGGAAGAGCGAAATCGACACTTTCTGGATGCCCAGCGGGTTCTGCGCGCCGTCGTACGCGGGTTCAGCAGCCCACTTCTTCTCGATGTTGATTTTGCCGGTCTGCACGTTGGTGATGGTCGCGCTTGCGTCCGCGATGGTGATTAAGAAGCTTCCATCCCTTGCTGACGAAGAGGCTTTGAACGCATCCTTTGCCTTGGTTGGCTCGCCAGCCGAATTGAGTTCAAGGACGTCGCCCACTTCTTTCGGCCAGTTCTCCGAGAAGCTGTAAACAGGCAGCGTACCGCTCACAGAGTCTTCCGCCAGCTCATAGGTGTAAACATGCGCCGTGTGAATAGAGCCGTCCGGATTGTATTGAACACTGTACACATATTGCTCCTTCTGCTGTGTCGTCCAGTTTCCATTCGCATCCGGCATTATTTCAACGGTACTCGGCACGGGGGAAGAAGTTATCCACCCTTTTGTTTTATCCCATGAATGCTCTGTCACATTCAAGTTGAGCGTAACCTTTTCGGGTTTCTTGGTGACGTTAACCCACTCTTTCGTCAAATTGAGGTTGAGGTATCCCAATTCATACCCCGGCAGGTTCTTCGCGTGGATATCCGCCGTTCCGCCGTCCGCAGGCTGGTTCACCGCACCGGTTGTTTTCTTGACAAGCGTAGCGTCGCCTGTGTAGCTCACCTGATACAGATACGGGTTTAGCGCACCATTAATCGTTTCGTACCCCTCTACGATGTAATAGTAGTACGGCTTCTTCTGCGCTTCGCCGTTCTCATTCACCGTAAAGTAGTACTTCGGCAGGTTGTTGAACTCCCAGACCGGTTCTTCGCCGCCCTCCGTCCAGTTTTTCGTGACGTAGGTGTACTGCTGATCGTCCGTCTTGATGGGGTTGCCATTTCTGTCAAAGGTGAGCTGCTTCTTCGCCTGAATCAAGCAGAACGTCAGCTCATCCCTGTCGCGGAAGCGCGCCCAAGTCTTGTCCACCTTGACGTTGAACCGCTCGACGTAGTAGTTCTTTTCGGTCACTTCCGGCAGCGTGTCCGTCAGCGGCTGGCGGTAAACCTCCTTGATGTCCTTCAAGTCAGCCGTGAAGTAGTCCTCCGGCTTCTGCGGGAAGTCCGCAGGCAGATGCTGCGTGCCGAAGTAGCCGTCAATCGCCGCTTCCGACACCTCGTAGGTGTACGCCCAAGCGGATATCACCGTGCCATCGGCGTTGTATTGCGCATAAACCGACTGCGTTTCGTTCCAGTCTGCCCAAAGCGCCGTATACGTTGCTGTGGTGTCCAGCTCGATTGTCTTTGCGGTGGGCGTTTCCGCTGTCCAGCCCGTATCCGGGGCATAGACATGGCGGGTGCGCGTCACGGTAATCTTCGCCTTCGTGCCTTCCGGCGTGGGCTTGTCCGCAGGATTGCCGGAAGCATCCAGCCACTGCTTCGCCACGTTGAAGCGGTACAGACCTTCCTTCTCGCTCGTCAGCTTGTTGTTCGTCACGGTGACGGTGGTGCTGGTGTTCGCATCGCCCTCCGTCGTCACGAAACCGTCCGCCGGGCTATAGCTGACGCTGAACGGGAGGGTGGCTTCGTTTTGGTACTTGACCTCCTCCACCTTGTAGCGGTAGCTTTGCCTGATGGGCTGATTCTGCTCGTCGAAGCCCGTCACAGCGTACTTCGGGAAAGTGCCGAACACGACCTTGCTTGTGTTCAGGCTGCTGATGCTCATGACCCTCGTGACCGCTTGGAAGCTGTCGTCCGCGACCCACGCACCGTTCTCCTGCTTTTCGCGGGTCAGGCGGAAGGTCAGCGTATCCTGCATGTTTTCAGGCTTCGCGCCTTCACCCCAGCGCTTCTCGGCTTCGATGGTCAGCTTCGCAATCTCGTAGTTCCGCAGCGTCGCCGTGCCGCGTGCGTTCTGCGCGTCCGCCTTCGGATTGGCGGGATTCCCGTCCGTGAAGTACTCGTTCGGGTGCTGCGGGAGACCGCTGTATGCCAGCTGGCAGTAGAAGCCGCTCGGCACGTTCAGTTCCCGGAGGCTGTAGGTGTAGGCGCGGGCGTTTTGGACAACGCCGTTTTCCATGGCGACCGTGTAGGTTTCCAGCCCCTCGAACTTGGCGCTCCATTTGTTCGCTTCTGCCAGCGTGACCGTGTCGCGGCGTTCCGTGCTGCCCTTCGTCCACGCGCCGTTGACGTAATCCCAGCGCGTCTTGTAGAGCGCGACCTGTACGCCGCCGAATTCCTCGGTAATCGTGTGCTTTGTGCCATCCGGCGCGTACCATTCCTTGGACAAGTCGATGCTGATTTCGCCGTACTTGTCCTCCGGGCGGTAGACGTTGGTCAGCGTCGCCGTGACCGTGCCGGTGGTTTTGCTGGCGTTCGGGTCGATGGTGTAGGTGATGCCGGATGTGGTGTAGCTCGGCACTTTGCCCTCGACGATGTAGTAAATGTAGTAGAGCTTGTTGCCGTTCGCGTCCGCACCGGTGGATTCCAGCTGCGACCACTGGGTGTGCCAGCCGTTCGCTGCCGTCAGCGTAGCCTCGCGACCGCCGTAAGCGTCGTCCGGGTGCTGGCGAATTTTTGCCCACTGCGCATCGGTGAACTGCGTGACCTGCGTCGGCACTTCGTCAACCGGCGTACCTTCCGGGGTCATCGTGATGCTCACGTTGTTATAGTAGCGACCGTCCTGCCATTTTCCTTCCCAGTTTTTCCACTGCAAGCAGAAAATTACTTTTTTCTGATGCGTCATCTTGGTGGTGTAAACGAACTGTTTTCTCGACGTATCTTGCGGTTCCAAGACCACTTCTTTTCCGTCTACGCGAGCCACAATACGCGCAGCGTTGTCAAGTGCGCCATCAAGCAGGTTCAGCGTTAGCGTAACGTCCTGATTCTCCGGGAACTGCTGCGCAACCTTCGTGCTATTGTTGACCATTTCCGCAGACAGGATGCATTGCGGATTCTGCGTTGCACCCGTGTCCAGCACATCGGTATACTGCTCCTGCGTCAGCGCATAGCGGCGAAGCATCACGAGGACGCTGGCAGGGCGCGCATTCTCATGGGCGTCGTCGCCAGCCCAGTTCTTCTGCACCTCCATGTCGTGGCGGTCCTTGCTGTTCTTCACCTGAACGTTGATGCTCGCAGAGCCGTTGACGGTGTGCGGTCCATCCACCACGCCTTTGATGCCGGAAGCAGTCATGAGCTCCTGCAGCCGACTCTTTGAAATCGTGCCGAAGTTGCCATTGTTGAGACCGTCCGGGTATCTCGCCGGGTGTTCTTCGGTATCGTCCGCTCTCGGAACGATATGGAAGACGACCAGCGGGCGATCCTCCAGCACGAGGTGGTACGGCTCGACTGCCTTCGTTTCCGCCAGCATGTACGCGACGTTCGGGTCGAGCGGACGCTCGTTCAGCTTCTCCGAATTGTATTGGTAAGTAATCATACCGCTTTGATCCGTGTAGACCTTACCATTTTCGCCGCCAACCGCCTCGAACTTGTTGGTTTCCGTGTTCCATGCGTAGAGGGTGAACTCCGTCCCCGGCAGCAGCAGCGAGGTGTTCGCGCTGTCCACCTTGCGGATGACCAGATTGTTGTGGATGTAGCCGCCGCCCTGACTGAAGTAGTCGTTATTGCTGTCGTTCAGTTCGGTACTTGAGCCGTCTTTTCCTTCCAGGTTTGCGTGGTTTCTCAACGCCGGACTGATGCCCTTGTGGTTCACGTCGTTGAAGTTGTACTCGTTCGTCACCTCAGGCGGCAGCAGAATGTTCTCCTGCGCCGTGTATTCCAGAATCAGCGCCTTGCCGTCCGGAACGGTGACGGTTATGTTCAGGGAACGTTGAGCGGGAACCGTTCCTTTTACCTTCTCACTGTAATTGTAGTTGGAATTACTGAAGACGTTTTCCGTTTCCGTGAACTCCATCTTCCAGAGATACTTCTCTATCTCTGCGCCGCGCAGCAGATGCCCCTTGCCGCTTTCATCAACGTCCAGAATCGGATTGCCGTTTTCATCCTTCAACGCCTCATAGAGCCTGAAGGAACCTTCATCCAACGTCACATTGCGCAGATAAGGATACACGCCAGCCAATCCAAGAACGTCATAGGTCAGCGTATCCGTCAGCCTGAGCGTGCTGGATGCCGGATTCAGCTTCGCGCCTGCCTGGTTGATGTCGATGGTGTAGGTGATTCGCGCCTGCTGGTCGCCGCCCTTGACGCTGTAGCCCTTCTGGACGTTTACCGCCTCGACCGTCTCTTCCTCGTAGGTCAGCTCGGTCTTCTGCTCCTTGTGATAGAGCGCCGCGTCGTATTTCACGTCCAGCTGGTTGTTCAGCACGCCCAGCGCCAGCTTGCCGTTCACCGCGGTTGCCAGGAAGTCGTCGGCAATCTTGCAGTGAACCTTGACGGTCATATCCGCCTTGCCGTTGAGGACCGTTTCCGGACCGCCGGTATTCTCATTCGGCTTCATGGAGATGTTGATTCTCTGCTGCTGCTGTGCGCCTTCGCCCACCGTCGTCAAATCAGCCTTGATGGAAATGCGCTGCTCGCCCCACTCGTTGCTGACCTCATAGCCATCCGGAATCGTACCGGCATTGTCCAGCTTCTTATTGACAACGGTCATCTTCGTGCTGTCCGTTTCGCTAAGAATCAGCCTCGAGCCGCCGTATTCGATGTACTCCACCACAATGTGCGGCGGGAGCGTTTCGGTCAGGGTGATTTCGTCGTGCGCCACGCCATCATTGCGCAGGAGGATGGTCCAGTACAGCTCGTTTTCGTGGATGGTCTGCCCGTTCAAATCACCAACGCCATGGTTGCCGAACTTCTTCTCCACCAGGTCGTTCGGGGCGGCCTTGTACCACGCGTCTCCGTTTTTGCCCGCGTTAACAGCCGTGTTCTTGAAGTCAACCCCGCTCGTGCGGGACTGTTCCAAATAGATGGTCGTCTGATACGGGAGCGTAACGCTTGTCGTCGCGTTCACATCCGTATTGGCGTCGTTCAGCACAACGCCTTCGCCCGTCGTTTCAAACCGGAAACCATAGTAGTAGCCTTCCGTCAGCGTCGTTTCCGGAGACACCACCATCGTGCCTTCATTTTTGCCCTGACTGTCGCAGGTCAGCAGCGTAATGGTGTACGGCACATTCTGCGCATCATGCTTTTTCACAACATCAAGGTCTTTGATGGCGTTGAGCAATGTCTGCGCCTGAGCCGCCGTCATGTAGTGCTGCATGATTTCTATTCCGTTTTTCCATTCCACCTTCTTGGCAAGCGTATCGCCGAAGTTCAGCTTATACTGAACATCCTTCGTCGCCGGGAAGGTGTACGTCGCGTTCCACGCTACCGGATACAGACCATCGGTGTATTCGCCGTTCTTCGTCGGATCCGCCGGCATACTCGCGTCAACCGACTTCACCACATTGTAACGCTCGTCCTGCCCTACGTGTGCGGTGCTTGTCTTTTGTTCGCCGTCGAATTCCGCCGTGTTTGTAATCTGTTGATTCTGCGCGGTTGCTTCCACCGGCGTTTTGTATTGGATTACGATCTTAGCGGTGGTGTCCTTGAATTTCAGCTGCGGTTTGCCATCCGCGCCGGTTTCCACGGTGAAGTAATCCGTGTAGTTTTCAGCGGTGATAGGCGTGTTATTCGCCGTGATTTGCGACACATAGCCCTTGCCGTCCGTCTTCGAAAACAGCAGACTGCCGTTTTCGTCCACAAGCTGGTCGAACATCGTGTCCGTCAGCGTCTTGTCCTTGATGTTGAAACGGTTTTCGTTGACGGTGAGCGTCCACTGAATGCAACCCTCATTGCTGTTGTACCCGCTGCTCTTTTGCAGCTTTCTAATCTGAACGTCAGTAGGGTTGCTGTTAGAGGAATTCTGGGAATGATCCCACTTTCCGCCACTCTGGGCAGTGAAAGTGTTTGTCAGCTGATCGTATTCACCGGTCATTCCGTCCTTGTCGAACGTGTATTCATACTTGATTTCGTATGTTTCATTTGCCGAAAGCGGCGGCAGCACATAGTCCGTCGTCATGGTATAGACCTTGCCGCTTTCGTCCGTCGTGTTCGCATAAACGTAGTGAATGTGCGTTCCCGTCGTACCGCAGGCGCATGTACCGTCCGTCTTGATTTCTGTCGAAGCAGAGTCAACAGCGGGCACCTGACTCCAGTTAGAGTGTACTTTAACCTCCGTGACGGTCATGTTTGTCAGGGCCATTTGCTTATTCACAGCCGTCATGACGTCTTGAGCAGTCGCGTTCTTGCCGTTCGTGCCCTTTGTGGATTCGATTTTGACGGTATACTCAATCGTTCCTTTTTCCCAGTTGACATTAGCCCCGCTTTTCCAAGTTCTCAAATCGCCGAGGAGGGAGTTGTTGCCCCTGTCGATGTCCTCCCACTTCACGGTAGTCGATGCGCCACCGAACTTGATGGTCAGGTCGTCGTTGCCCAGATTCTCAACATCGTCCTTGCGGATTTCGGCACTCATCTTCATGGTGCCGGTGCGGTCGTCATGGCTGGGGTTGTTCCGGACAAAGTCCATATACTCGTCGGTGAACCACATTTCAACTTGTTTCGTTGTGGGATTATACTGGAACTTAAACGCCGGCTTTTCATTGCTGAATTTGGCGTCCGTGCCCGACCAGACAGAAGTGCTGTCCGTTTTGATATGCGTATTCTCTGCCGGAATAATAATCTTGTTGCCTTCGCCATGGCGCAGAATAGCTTCATCCGAAATCTTGAAGTCCGCTGCGAAGCTATAGTTGTACGCATTGGCATTTTCCGGAAGTATGATGTTCGATACCGTAATATTGGTAATCTGCATGCCGCTCTCGCTGACGGCAGGCGGTTCGTTCGCCATCATCTGGAAGTCCGGGTCAAGTCCAAACGACGGCATCATCATGTCGTCCGGCTTCGCGGCATCAGCATCCATCGACGGAATCACCGTAAGCGCAGGTGTCGGGGACGGCTCGTCCATCGGGGCAGCCGTTTCGGCGGCGTTTTCCGTCGGCGCAGGCGTTACAGACGGCGCAAGCGTCGGTTCTTCCGTAGGCGCTGGCGTTGCTGTGGGCGCTTCCGTGGGCGCTTCCGTGGGCGTTGACGTTGCTTCGTGGGCTGCCGTCGGCTCAGCTGTCGCTTCGGGCGCTGCCGTCGGCTCAGCTGTCACTTCGGGGGCTACCGTCGGCTCAGCCGTCACTTCGGGGGCTGCCGTCGGCTCAGCTGTCACTTCGGGGGCTACCGTCGGCTCAGCCGTTACTTCGGGAGCTGCCGTCGGCTCGGCTGTCACTTCGGGGGCTGCCGTCGGCTCATCTGTCACTTCGGGCGCTGCCGTCGGCTCATCTGTCACTTCGGGCGTTGCCGTCGGCTCAGCCGTCACTTCGGGCGCTGCCGTCGGCTCAGCTGTCACTTCGGGGGCTGCCGTCGGCTCATCTGTCACTTCGGGCGCTGCCGTCGGCTCATCTGTCACTTCGGGCGTTGCCGTCGGCTCAGCCGTCACTTCGGGCGCTGCCGTCGGCTCAGCTGTCACTTCGGGGGCAACCGTCGGCTCAGCTGTCGCTTCGGGGGCTGCCGTCGCATCGGGGTTCGGGGTCGGGTCATAGTAGCAATCCGCCGTGTGCGTGTGCTCTTCTTTGCCGCAGATATAGTGGCGTTCGTAGCAGTCCGCCGTGTGATGATGGCCGGAATCCTCCGCCGTCACCGTCACAATGCACTCATTTGTATGCTGATGCCGCAGCACCTGAATGTAGCCGCAAGTGTAGTAGCCGGTTTTCGCATCGACGCAGGACGCGGAATGCGTGTGCACTTTCGCCGGGTCGGGATAGAGCTTGCATTTCAGGTCGCCGCGCACCATCTCGTAGCAGGAATCATCATGCGTGTGTGCGCCTTCGCCCTCAAACAGACCGCAAGTCGGTTTTTCCGTCGTCGGATAGCAGGCATCCGTATGGTGATGCGCGCCCTCGCCTTCCGTCAGACCGCAGGTGTACGTCCGGGTCACTTCGTAGCAGCTGTCATCATGGACATGCGGCATGTCGGAGTTCGTCGCAACGTCCTCGGTGCAAATCAGCGTGCGCGTTTCCGTCACGCAATCCGCCGTGTGCTGATGGCCTTCGCTCTCAAACAGACCGCAAGTCGGTTCTTTTGCCCGATAGCACGCATCTGTGTGGATGTGCCCCTCGCTTTCCGGCAGCGTGCAGGTCAGCTGTTTCTCCCAATTGTAGCAGGCATCCGTGTGCTTGTGCATCGGATGCTCCTCCAGCGTGCAGATAAGAACGCCGTTGCTGTCGTAGCACTTCTCGTCATGCTCGTGGATGTAGCCATCCCAGTAGCCGCAGCTGAGTTCGCCCTGCGCATTGTAGCAATCAGAGGAATGGTGGTGCGGCTCAAAGCTGCAGCGCATAATATCGGTAAAGACTGTCTCCGCCTCGCGCTCGGAAATTAGGCAGGTCAGCTCGTCCACATAGCAGTCCGCCGTGTGGGTATGCTCCTCCAGCCCGCAGTACGTTTCCGCCGCCATCGTCAGGCCCGGCATCATCAGCACATAAGACGTGCAGATGGCGACAACGAGTGCCAGCGCCGTGACCGTCTTGAACAGACGCATCCGGCGCTTCCGCTGCGCAACGTATTTTTCTGCTAATTCCATGAGTTTGCGGTTCATGTCAGCATCCTCCGATTCTGGAACCTGTGTTCCTCTTCTTGCTGTATTGTACTTACGTTATTGCAGGAATCCAACGCGGTTCAGCGGCCAAATGCGGAGCGTTACGCGCCCCATAATCTGCTCTTCGGACACTGGGCCGACCAGTGTGCTTCGGCTGTCGCGCGAGGTGGAGCGGTGATCACCCAGAACAAAATACCGCCCGTCCGGCACTTGGTACGGCAGCGTGATGGAGCAGTCGCCCAGCGCACGGTCGGTGATGTACGGCTCATCAAGCAGTTCGCCATTGATGTAGACGTTGCCGCTTCCGTCAATGTTGACCCACTCGCCCGGCAGGCCGATAACGCGCTTAATCAGCACCTTATTGTTGTAGTAAAAAGCGATAATATCGCCGCGCTGCGGATTTGACCCGCGCACGACCATTGTGATTTCGCCCTGCCCGACCACCGGCGTCATTGACGTGCCGGTGATTTGCAGGATGGGCATGACCATGGTTGCAATCAGCACCGCGACTGCCGCCACCACCAGCAGCGTATAGAGCGTGCTGCGCAGGGCGCGGTTGTAGCTGTGCTTGCGTTTCTCACGCTTCAGTTCCGTTTCCAATTGTGCGGATGTGGGGTTCATTTCCCGCAGCAGGCGGGCGCGTTCCGCCGCTTCCTGCGTGTCGTTAAGCAATTGTTTGCCCGTTTTCTGCTGATTCTTGTCTTCTGACACCTGCGCGCCCTCCCTTCTGTCATGTTTCTTTACTGCTGATTGGCGGCTTTCTTTGCGCGCGCGAGGATTTCCTGCGCTTGGCTTTCTGCCGCGCTGATTTTCTCCTGGCAAAGCCGCTCGACGTTCTGCTGATACTGTTCCGCGGCCTTCTGCGCCGCCTCAAACACGCCGTTTAACTTCAGCGATGCCTCCGCAATCGAGCCGCACGTTTCCAGCTGCAGCTGCTGACTTTGCAGCGCCGCTTCTGCCGCATTCAGCCGCTGCTCCAGTGCTTCAAATTCCCGTGCCTGTTCCAGCAGCAGTTCCAGCAGCTCCGCGCGTCCCAGCTTCCGCAGTTCCTTCTCTGTCACAGTTCACGTCTCCTTCGCATGTAACGCATTTATCGTTTCTCGATATGTAATTCGCCAGATTTCCGGCAAATCACAGTTCGAGTTTTTACATGGTTTATTATACCATCAAATCTTCAACTGTCAAGACGGAAAAATAACATTTATTATGCTCATTTGGTGCATTTTGTGTGTTTTGCCATACTTTCGTGCGGTAATTTTGTCATTTCCACCTGTTAACGGCTTGTTAGTTTCCTGAGTATTGTTATTTGCATGTTAAAACTATCGTAATAGGAATATTCTTTTGTCTGTTGCTTTCCTCGATTTTTCGTAATTTTCGTTCAGTGTACGCAAATCTTCGACCGGTTTTTCTTTGTTTCCACGCCATTCGTTCGTCTTTTTCAATGTAACATTCCAAACTTGGTAAACAGAAAACAGCAAAATATTGTTGATTCACAAAAAAAGCAGGAGCAACCCGCAAATCGTGCTGCTCCTGCCAAATATTCTGTTACCCATTCGGGTTTGCGCTGTCGTCATCCTGGCGATACTGATCTGTACGGCGACGATGGCGCGGCGCTTCCTCTGCCGATTTCGCCACCGGGCGCGCATACGGATTCTCCATCGTCGTCGTGCTCTTCGGCGCGGCAGTGGACGGGGTCTCCTGCGGCTTCGTCAGGGGCTGAATCGGCGTGCGATAACCGACTTGCGGTCGGTTTTGCATGTCCTGCGTCTGCGGAACGGGTGTCGCCGGGCGCACCTGCACGGGCGAAACGCCATTATTCGTCTGCGGACGCTGCTGCGGGGTCGCGTACGCGCCGGCACGCATCTGCTGCGGCTGACCCGCCTGACGCGCAACCGGACGATCCGCATTGCGCGCTGCCTGTGCGCGGCGCTGTGCCGCCTTCATGGCAACCTCACGCTGTTTCTTCTGGTATTGCATGAAGGCGAATCCGCCGCCGCCCAGCAGCAGCACGACCGCAATCACGATGAAGATAACCAGTCCGCTGTTGCCGCTCTCGTTCACCACAGGGTACGTCGCGGCTGCAGTGGGCAGCGGTTCGAGCGTCGGTGTGGGCGAAGCGGAAGGCGTCGGCGTGGCGGTTTCCTGCGCAGGGGCAGTTGTGGGCGAAGTCAGCGGACCGGGCGTTGAAAAGCCCTGCCACGGCACATAGCTGACCGTTGCGCCGCTGCCCTTCCAGTCGTTGATGGTCTTGTCTTCTTCCGGAATCAGACCGCTGGTCGGTTTTGCAGTAGCATTCCCCGTCGTGTTATTCTGGATGCCCTGAATGTACTCGCTGCTTTGCAGGAACTCTTCCAGCTCCTCCACTGTCATCCAATGGAAGTATTTTCCGTTGACGTAACCCTCTTGGTCATTGTAGCGGATATGATACCACGTTTCGCCGTCCGTTCCGGTCGTTGTGCCGAGGACAAAGCAGAACGCGTAGTTGTACAGCTTTCTGATACGGCTCGCGTTCATGCTGGGCTGCTGGCGGAAGTTGACCGAGGTCGTCGTAGTCACATAGCCGTAGCTGGAGTAGTTCGTTGGGTCGTAGGGCTGGGGCGTGGTGACAAGCGTGGGTGCGGGCGTGGCGTTCAGGTTGTTCAGGTACGCCTCGATTTCCGCCTGCGTCATGAAGCGGAGCATGTCATAGCGCACATAGCCCCACTGCCCATTATACTGCACGCGGTGCCACGGCATACTGCCCAGATAATCCTGCCCGGAGACGTAGACAACTTCGCCCTGCATCAGGTACGCCTCAATCGCGCTGAAGTCGCCCGCCATCTGCCGCAGCGGCACGTTGTTGCCCACGGCGTAGGCGTAGCCCATCTCCTGTGCGGGAACAGGCGTCAGGTACGGCGTGGGGCTGGGCGTGGGCGTGCTGCGGGACTGATTCCACTGCTGAATGTACACCTGCGCCTGCGCGTCGGTGACGTAGCGGAGGTTCGCGTCCGGCACATAACCAGACGTCCCTTCCAGCGTGGTCACAATGTCCCACGTTTCGCCCGCCGTGCTCAGCTGGCTATTCACATACACCAGCACGTTCGCCTGCAGCGTCGCCATAACGTAGTTGCCCGTGCCGATGCCGGTGCGCATTTCGGTTTCGCGCGTAGTGACAGCATAGCCCTCGTACGGCACAGCGGTCGGCGTCGGGGTCGGAGCCTCGGTCGGGGTCTGCGTCGGCGCGGCGGTCGCCACCTGACGATACCAGAAGGCAATATCCGCCGCATCCATGCTCAGCGTGCCGTCTTGGAAAACAGTCAGGGTGATTTGCTCGCTGCCGGGAATCAGCTCATAGCCATCCCGCAAATTCGTCGGCGTCGGGCGCAGGGTGTATGTGCCGGGGGCGAGCGTCATCGACTGCGCGTTCGCCACCGGGCTGCCGTAGCTGTCCAGATATTGGATGATGATGGTCGCGTTCTGTGGCGCGGCGGTCGGGGTTGCCGTCGGCACTTCCGTTGGAATTTCGGTCGGAATTGCCGTCGGGGTCTCGGTCGGAACCGGCGTTGCCGTCGGCACAGGTGTTGCGCCGGTGGATGCGGCATACGCGTCGCTTTCCGCCTGCGTCATGATGGTCAGGAATTCGCTCTTGATGTAGCCGCTCTGTCCATCCACCATGACGACGCTCCACCGTTCGCCCTTGTCATTCAGCATTTCGTTGACGACGTAGACGTTCGAGCCATTCGCCAAGCGCTTGATGATCGTGTTGCTCTTGCTGGTCGAAGCCTCACTGCGGAACGCCACTCGATTGCCGTTGATGGTCGCGTAGCGGTTGACCGGCTGCCCGACGGGAATCGGCGCTTCAGTGGGCGCAGTGGTCGGCGTTTCGGTCGGAATCGGCGTATTCGTGGGCGCTTCGGTCACGGGAACATCCGTCGCAGCGCTTTGAACCGGGCGGTAATAGAACGCAAGGTCTTCCGCCGTCGCTTCGTCACCGTTGATGGCAATGGTGCCGTCCGCATAAATCGTCAGGTCGAACGACGTCCAGCTGCTTTCCAGCTCGTAGCCGGGAATGCTGTCATACGCGGGCGTGACGTGGTACGTTCCCGGCACCAGCTCCGCCACGCTTGCGTCAGCAATCTCCTCGCCAAGCGTGTTGTAGTAGCGGATGGTGACGGTCACGAACTGCTGCGCGGGCGCGGGGGTATCGGTCGGCGCTTCGGTCGCCGGAACGTCGGTCGCAGGCACGTCCGTCGCGGGTGCAGGCATGTCCGTCGGCGCTTCCGTCGCGGGAACATCCGTCGGAGTCTGCACCGGGTGGTAGTAGAATCCGACCGCATCCGCCGGAATTTCTTCGCCGTCCATGTACAGCGTGCCGTTCGCATCCACCGTCAGGTCAAACTGCGTCAGGGTGCTGTCCAACTCGTAGCCGGGGATTTCGCGCTCCGGAATCATCGGATACGTCCCCGGCAGCAGTTCCTTCACCACCGGGTCGGCAATTTCCACGCCGCTCATGTCGAAGTAGTGAATCGCCACCAGCATCGTCTGCGGGGCGGGCGTGTCCGTCGGCGCGGGGGTATCGGTCGGCGCTTCGGTTGCGGGTGCTTCCGTCGTGGGAATATGATAGTAGAAATACACCTCGCTCGGCGTCGCGATACCGCCGGAAACGTTCACTTCCACCGTGCTTTCCGTGCCGGGCATCGGCACATAGCCGTCCGCCATGCCCTGCGGATTCGCCGTCACAAGGTGTGTCCCCTCGCCCAGCGTCAGCGTGTCGTCCATCGCAACAGGCTCGCCTTCGGAATTGAGGTAGTGCACAGGCACGTTCACTTCGGTCGGCTGCGGGTCGGCATAGAAGAAGGACACACTCGCCAAATCGGTCGTACCGTCAGGACGCAGCGTGACCGTCTGCGGATTTTCGCTGATGAGGTCGTACCCGCCCACGCGGTCGCTGGCGGTATAGATGTAGTTCACGCCCTCGGTCAGCGTCTGCGACTGCTGATCCAGCAGCGTGCCGTTCTCGTGATAGTAGAACACGTCGATGTTGGATGTTACCGGCTGCGGCGTGGCATAGTGGAACACAACGGGATTCACGCTCGCCGTGCCGCCGTTGTCCACCCACACATGCACCGTGTCCTCGCCGACAAGCTGATACCCAGCAGTCATCGCGCTATTGGCGGTGACATAGTTGTCGCCCTGATTCAGCGTCACATACTGCGTGTCCAGAATCGTGCCGTTGTCATCCAGCTGATACAGCACGGTCACTTCCGCCTGAATGACGGGCGGCTCGGTCGGGGCTTCGGTGGGCACTTCCGTCGGCGCTTCGGTCGGCTGCTCCGGCACGGCGTAGACAAAGCGCACCTCGCTCGGCGACGCGTTGCCCATGCTGTCCACAAACACATCCACCACACCGGACGCAGGTTTGACAAGCAGATAATCCCACGGCACAACACTGGAATTGGCGTACACTTGGGTAGTCGCGTTCGTCAGGCAGCTTGCGTACTGGAAATCCAGCTGCTGGCCATCCTCCGTCACATAGTACACCGGCACGTTGACGCTCTCCTGCGCGGGCGTTTCGGGCATTCCCTGCGACGAGAGGTACAGCGGGAACATCCCTTCATAGACGCTGTTGCAGTAATAATCCACTTCATACGAATACATCGGGTCAAGGGCGGTCGCATCCTGCGTCCACATGATTTCCGACGCATAATCTTTCAAGTAGAAAGTATACGCCGGGTCAGACGATACAACCTGCACCTGAACCGTGCTGAAAAGGGCGGACGCATCCAGCGTCGCCCAATACGCATGTTCCGCGCTGTCAGGCACGGGGAACGCCTGCGTCGTCTGCTGCTGACCCTGCGAATCCGTCCAAATGACGGACACGACGACGTCCTCCCAGCGATCCAGCGCCAGCGCCGGAACCATCGCGGTTGTCATCAGCAGCGCCGCCACCATCAGCACAGACAGCAGACGGCCAAGACCTTTGACGCCGGATTTTCTCATGTTGGGTTTCCTCCTTGCTCCTGCCCTTTGCGGGCCTGATGCCATTCTATTATACCGCAGCGGCGCGGTTTGTCAATCTTCCGCACCCTGCCGCATTTTTCCTTGCGATTCGCAGGATTTTTTGCGTCTCTTGTCGAATCACTATGGCGAAAATCATCCTATTATTGAGGAGGACATTGACCATGATAGACGACAAGCAGCTGACGGAAGAGTATTTGGATGGGAAAGTCGTTTTCCCCGGCAAGATTATCCGTGTTGAGCATTGGCATGTGCGCCTGCCCAACGGCGAAACTGCCCTGCGCGAGGTGGCGTGCCATCCGGGCGCGGCGGGCATTGTCGCGCTGGATGATGACGGGAACGTGATTCTCGTCCGCCAGCACCGCATCGCCGTTGGCCGCTTGACGCTGGAAATTCCGGCGGGCAAGCTCGATGGGGCGGATGAAGACCCGTTCGTCTGCGCCCAGCGCGAGCTGAGCGAGGAAACCGGGCTGACCGCCGACCACTGGCGCAAGCTGACCGTGCTGGAGACGACCCCCGGCTTCTGCAACGAGCGCATCCACCTCTACCTGGCGACGGGGCTGCACGCTGGAAAGACGCATCCGGATGAGGATGAGTTCGTCTGCACGCTGCGGATGCCGCTTTCTGACGCGGCGCAGAAGGTGATGGACGGCACGTTCCGCGACGGCAAGACCGCGCTGGCGCTCCTGATGGTGCAGCAGCTGCTGTCCGCACCCTGCAAACAATAAACGTGCGAAACGCGCGTTCTGTTCCATCCACGCTTATTGTAACAAATATTTCATCAAAATGCAATCGTGTGGACGGATTTTTGCGCGTTTTTTCGGAAAATTTCGCTGACGGAGGTGCTTTATGGCTGGAAAAAAGCAGCGTCATCCCCTGTATGTTCTCTTTCTGCTGCTGATGCTGCTCATGCTGGCGCTGGGCGTGTATCTGCTTGTTGTCGGCTGTCAGCAAGGGAATCCCCCTGTGCCGCTTGCGCCGTTTTCGCCGCATATCATCGGAGGTTTCTTCCGCCATGTATGAAAAGCTGGGGCAATGGCTCTCCCACCGCAATCCGCCGAATGAGCCGATTCCCGCAGCGGATTACTTCGCGTCCCTGCCGCGCCTGACGACCGACCGGCTGCTCCTGCGTCCGCTGACGATGCGCGATGCGGCGGATATGTTCGCTTACTCCCGCGACCCCGAAGTCGCTCGGCATGTTCTCTGGGATGCGCACAAGTCGATGGCGGATACGCGCGGCTGCCTGCGCTACATCATCAGCCAGTACCACAGCGGCGCGCCGTCCAGTTGGGGCATCGTGCTGCGCGAAACGAACCGCGTCGTCGGCACGATTGGCTTCATGAGTTACAGCGACGCGGACAGCGTGGTGGAACTCGGCTATTCGCTCGCCCGCTCCTGCTGGAACGGCGGACTGATGACCGAAGCGCTGGCAGCGGTGCTGCGCGAATGCTTCACCGTCCTGCGCCTCCACCGCGTCGAGGCGATGCACGAGTGCGACAACCCCGCCAGCGGGCGCGTGATGGAAAAATGCGGTATGCGCCACGAAGGGACACTGCGCGGCAAGGTGTTCAACAAGGGCAATTTCCACGACGTGGAGCTGTGGGCGATGCTGCGGGAGGACTGGGACGCGCGCCATTGAGTGAATTTCTTCCTACTTATATGCTGGAGGATACGCTAATGCAGTTTGACATGCTTTCTGGGCTGCGGTGGATTCACTTGTCTCGTCCGACGAAGCGGCGGCGCGCGGAATAAGCGCATCAAAAAAGAGGGCTTCTGCCCCCTTTGAATTGGATTTATACTAATTCGATTCTAAAACATGACATCGAGCATAGCAGTTTTTTCGTTCCGGCAAAGCTGAGTGAAGCGAGGCGTACTGGAGGTACGCGCGAGCGGAACGAAGCAAAGCCGGGGCGGAAAAGATGCTGTGCGAATGACATGCTTTAGATGAGAATTAGTATTACTTCGTCAGTGCGTCCATCCGCCGCTTGAGCACCTCCGGGCGCGCGACGGAGTAACCGAAGAAGCCCAGCACATCCGCCGCCTTCTGGTATGTGCCATGCGTGTACGTCACCAGCCCCGCCTTTTCCAGATGCAGCGATCCGTCCGCCGCGAACAGGTCGTCCCGCACCTGCACACCGACGATTTTGCCCACGAACATCGTATGGCTGCCCAGTTCCAGCTGCTGCACTACCTTGCACGCCAGATACGCCGGGCATTCGGCAATCGCGGGGGCATAATCCATGTTCAGCGCGGGCATGGGTGTAAGGTGGCACTCCTGCCACTTGTCCACGTCGCGCCCCGACCGGACGCCGCAGAAATCCAGCGCCTTGCAATGGGCTTCATCCACCAGATTCACCACAAACTCGCCGCTCTTTGCAATCAGGTCATGGCTGAAGCGGTTGCCGCGTACCGAAATGGACATCATCGGCGGTTCGCTGTTGACCGTGCCGACCCACGCGACGGTGACAATATTGGGCTTGGCATCCGCTTCAGGCGCACGGCAGCTAACCATCACCGCCGGAACGGGCGCAAGCAGATTGCAGGGGTCAAAGGTGCGGAAATCAGCCATTTTTTCTTCCTCCATTTTTCAAGGAAATATGCTATGATTCCCTTGACATTCTTCTGAAATAGTGTACAATATCGACTTGCGCTTGTCAATACGCATTTCAGAAAGGATGTAATTTATGGCTGTCTTTTTGCAGGTTATCACCCTGTTTCTGCTGATTTTCTGCGGCTTCTTCTCGGCGAAGGGGAAGCTCGTTGATGAAAACGGCATTTCCACGCTCAACAAAATTGTTCTCTACTTCGCCCTCCCCGCCCTGACGCTCTACGGCTTGCAGAAGGACGCCAGCCCGGAGCTGATCCACGACCTGATTCTCGTGTTCTTCATCAGCCTTGCCATCATGATTCTGAGCGGGCTGATTGCCTATTTCCTCTACCGCAGCGAGCCGAACGAGCGCCGCAGCGTGCTGACGAACCTGTCCATGCTGTCCAACAGCGCCTACATGGGCTACCCGGTCGTCATCGCGACGCTGGGCGAGGATATGCTGATTTACGCCGTCGTGTTTGTCGGCGCGTTCAACCTGATGTGCTGGACGTTCGGCTCGTTCTTCTTCGGCGGCATCAGTGCGATTCAGCCCAAGAAGCTGCTGACAAACCCGTCGCTGATTGCGGTGCTTGTTGGTCTTGTGCTGTTCCTGACGGGCTGGCGGCTGCCGGGTTTCATCAACGACGCGCTGTCGATGATGGGCAATGTGACGACGCCGCTTGCCATGTTCGTCATCGGGGCGCGGCTGATTGATCTTCGCTTCGCACACCTGCAGGACTGGAAGCTGCTGCTGGCGTGCGCGCTGCGGCTGATTATCTTCCCAGCGGCGGTGCTGCTGCTGCGCTTCACGGGTCTGCCCGCGGCGGTAGTGAGCGTGCTGTACATTTGCACCGCCATGCCCTGCGCGGCGACGACGGCCATGCAGAGTGAAATGTACCACTGCGACAATTCGCTGGCTTCGCGCGGGGTGGCGCTGTCAACAGCATTCTCGATTTTGACGCTGCCGCTGATGCTGCTGCTGGCGTAAGCAGGGATTTCGGGTCTGTAGGCGCGAGGAGGGGTTCCGATCACCCCTCCACCCTTCGGTTTCCGCTCCCATCGTTGATTGTTTCCGAAGCTGTTTTGATGATGTCCCCCCCGACAAAGGAGGTTTCCGCCATGCGCAAAAGCTGGCTCTTTCCCGGCGACAACGACGAACCCTATGTCTCCCAGCGGGCGGGCGCGTATCAGCCGCAGAGCGAGAAGCGGCGGCGGTGGACAAAGCGGCTGGTAATTCTGGCGCTGATTCTGTGCGTGCTGTACCCGTTTGTCGAGCCGTACACCTTGCGGACGACGCAGACCGCCATCACCTGCGAGGATTTGCCTGCGAGCATTGGGCAGCTGCGCATCGTCTACGTCTCCGACATCCACTATGGGTCACAGATGTTTTCGGACGCGCGGCTGTCGTCGCTCATCAACCGCATCAATGCGCTGAATGCGGACATTGTGCTGCTGGGCGGCGATTACGCGCGCGACAAGTGGTCAGCGGCGGCGTTTTTCGAGAATCTGCCGCGGCGCATTTCGAGCAACTACGGGGTGTACGCCGTCGTGGGCGAATGCGACCGCAGCCCGTTGGAGAAGGGCGAGGAGCCATCCACACTGCGGAACAAAATGTCCAAAGCGGGGGTGACGCTGCTGTGCAACGAAGTCGCGACCCTGCGCATCGGCACAAGCGACATCTACATTGCAGGCATCGACGACGTCAGCACGGAGATGGACGATGCGAAGAGCGTGGCGGCGCAAGTCAACTCGAAGGATTTCGTCATCTTTCTGGCGCACAACCCGTCGGTGATTTCGTCCTCGCTCCTCCTGACCGACCGCAACGGACGCGGGAACTGGTTTGATTTGGGGCTGTTCGGGCACACGCACGGCGGTCAGATTCCGTTTCTGGAAGAAGCGTTCAACTTCAACGGCGTACCGTCGCGCTACGAGAGCGGTCTTTTGCTGGAGAACCGTTCGTGGCTGCTGATTTCGCGTGGTGTCGGCACAACGGGACTTCCGGCGCGGTTATTCTGCCAGCCGGAAATTCACTTGATTACCGTGCAGTCGGGAACGTAAAGGATTTCGCCTCTGCAAGGGACGTTGTCCCTTGACCCTTTCGCGCGATTGAGTGGGTGACTTCTTCATGCTGTGTCCGCGTGTTTAGCCATGAAGCACCCGTGGTGCTTACAACACATTGCCCAATGTCAGCGCGTCGCGATGATACAGATGCTCGGCGTGTTCCCCCAATTCGGCACACGCCTCCAGACACAAGGGCAGTTCGCGCGACGAAATCCCTGCTTCGATTTTTTTCAGTGCCGTGGTCACTGCATCCACATCATCATGATTGATGAGCGTTTGCAGCCACGGCACTTTTTGTTTCCACACGCTCTGGCATTTTTGCAGCGATGCCTCCGCGCCCGCCCAATTCTCCGCTTCCGCGAGTGTCCGCAGTTCTTCAGCGCTCGCTGCGTATTCCTCGGACAGCGCGCGCACTTCTTCCCCGCTCCACACGCCCAGCCCAATCGTCAGCGCAAGCAGAATCAGCGAAATCCACACCCCGGTCTTCATTCACCACACCACCTTCTGCGGCGGCAGCGCCTGATGCGTCTGCACCTGCGTCCGCCCCTTCCCCTGCGCCAGCAGCATTCCCTGCGTGTTCAGGCACAGCAGCAGCACGTCCTGCGCGCCCTCAAACCCCAGCGCGCGAATCTGCCCCATCAGCCAGCTGAGGCTCAACTGCCCGCGCTGCAAGTTTTCCGTCTGCACTTCGCCGTCCAAAATCAGCGGCAGCGGAAGCCCCTCCTTCGGCGGCATCTTCCCTAAGTCGCTGGGCATAAGCGGGCGGCTGTCCGCCTTCGGAAAGACGGAGATGTTCCCGCCCGGTTCGAGTACCGCCGTGCCGACCTCCAGCGGGTCAAGGATGCCGCCGGCGCGTATGGCTTCCATCAAGTCGTTCAAATCCACCGCACAGGCGCGCAGCTGCTTCTCGCAAATCACGCCGTTGCGCACCAGAACCGTCGGCTGCCCGCAGAGCCACACCCGCACGCGCTCGGACTTCATGCACAGCGCCGTCAGCAGCCCATGGCACACGACGAGCGCCGCCATCGGCAGCAAGCCGTAGAGAATCGGAATGCCCACGCCGCCCATCGGGGTCGCCGCCAGCTCCGCAATCATAATGACCACGACCAGCTCAAACGGCTGCAATTGCCCCACCTGCCGCTTGCCCATCGCGCGCATCGCCAGCAGGGACGCGGCATACAAAATCACCGAACGCAGAAAAATCGTCAGCATATTCTCATCCTCCGCGGTCATTCTGCCCCATTATGCCGCGGATGATACTTGCGCGGCGCAGTCCGTCATGCTATAATGGAAGAAACTTGGCGAATTTCGCCGGAAATGAGGGCTTTCCTGATGAAAAAGCTGCTTTCTCTGCTGATGGCATTCTCCTTGGCGCTCGTGCGATGCTCTCCTTCGCGGATGAAAGCAGCGGCGCGACGCAGAACATCTACAACATGCTGCTGGAAGAATTGACGGCAGCCAATTTGTCGATGACCCCCTACGACGATATCAACCGCATCTATCTGGGCTATATGCTGGAGAAGAACGCGCTGGGCAACGCCGTCGTCATCTTTGACGCGCACAGCGACGGTTTCACTATCGGTGTTGGTTACGGCAAGCCTATTGACGAGGCGCTTGTGCCGCAGGTGATTTCCCTCTTCAACGACATCAACTGCGCTGTTTATGTCGGCAAGATGGTGGTCAGTCAGTCCAGCGACGGGTGGCATCCGTCGTACGAAATCTTTGTGTCGGCGAATCCGGATGATATCAGCACATGGGCGCGCGAAAACGTGCTGGCGTACATGTATTTGGCGCTGGGCACGATGGAGGAAATGGTCGACTACATCACCGAACTGGCAAACGGCGAAACGCCCGAAAACGTGTTTGCTATGTGGTATGCCGATTCGTCAGCGGAATGACCGCAAAAATCCCTTGCACGTCGCACTGACCCATGCTATAATGGAAGAAACTTGGCGAATTTCGCCGGAAATGAGGGCTTTCCTGATGAAAAAGCTGTTTTCTCTGCTGCTTGTGCTTGCGCTGGCGCTTGTGCCGACGCTCTCCTTGGCGGATGATGACGCCGCCTGCCAGAACCTCTACAACATGCTGCTGGATGAGCTGAAGTCGGTCGATTTGGAGATGACCGCCGACGAGGAAAGCTACCGCATTTATCTTGGCTATGCGCTGGACAAGAACTCGCTGGGCGACGCGGATGTTATCTTTGACGCGTACAGCGATGCCGTCACCATCAACGTCAGCTACTCCAATCCGCTTGATGAGGCGCTTGTGCCGCAGGTGATTTCTTTCTTCAACAGGGTCAACAGCACGCTGTATGTCGGCAAGCTGATGGTCATCAAGTCGGACAACGTGTGGTACGCGGCGTACGAGATTTTCCTCTCCGTTGACCCGGAGAACATCACCGATTGGGATCGCAACAACGTGCTGGCATACACGGCGCTGGCGCTGGACACGATGGAAGAGATGGTGGACTACATCACCGAGATTGCAAACGGCGAATCGGCAGACAACGTGTTCGCCATGTGGCAGGCGGATATCGGCGCGGTGTAATCCCCAAAACGCAAAAAGGCAGGAATCGCTATGGATTTCCGCCTTTTTTTGATACCGATTATTCTTCCACGCTGAGGTTCTCGGTGCAGAATAGTGCAATCACGTTGTCAATCGTTTCCGCGTCAGCGTTCGCGTCGATGCCAGCTGCCAGCCAGTAGGCATACTGCCCCTTCATGTACTGCTGAAGCGCCGCCAAATCGCTGCCATAGCGGAACTCGATGTGGTAGGTCGTTTCCATTGTGTCGTCGCGGAAGAAGAAGTAGGTGAAGTCGCCCGCTTCGTCAGTTGCCTGATACACTTCGCAGTCAAACGCCGGGCAGAATGTCTCACCGCCCCACGTCATCGTTTCGTCCGCGCCAATCTGGTAGGTGCCGATGCAGCGGTACTTGTGCGTTTCGCTTGTGCCATCCAGCTTATTGATGGTAATCTCGTCGCCGTTCATGGTGAAGGACTTGACATCGTTCAAATACCAGCAGTCGAAGATGAAACCCTCCGAGCCGTCGCCGTACAGCGCTACCGCGTCGTCGCCATACACGTCGCCGCTGATGAAGGATTTGAGCATCTCGACTGCTTCCGCCGCGTTCTCCTCGCCCACAATCGCCTTGCAGTGTTCTTCCCACACGCTGTCGTAGTCGTCAGACAAAATCACATCGAACAGATTGCTGTACGTTGTGCCGTTTTCCCCGCTGATCGTTTGCAGGCAATCGGGTTTGCTCTCAGCCAGACTGGGCGCAATCGCCACGCACAGCACAAGGGCGAACATCAGCAGATGGGAAATGATTTTCTTCACAGGGTGCTTCATGTTTTCCTCCTTGTGGTTAGTTTTCGCTAACCATCCGGTCAAAAATTTGCGGTTAGTGTTTTCTAACCGCGTTTCTATGATAGCACAGCGCACCAATCTTGTCAAGCAGGTCAGGAGAACATTTTCTCCAATTCCTCGTACTTTTCGTGCGTGATGAGCGCGTCCTGCTCCGTCCCCTGCAGGTGGACAATGTACGTCCAGCGCCCATAGGGGGTGATGTTTTTGATGTGGTTGAGGTTGATGATGTAGCTTTTGTGGCAGCGGAAGAAGATGGATGAATCAAGCCGTGCTTCCGTGTCAGAGAGCGAATCGGACGTAACATATCGTTCGCCGGACGCGGTGTAAAACACGGTCGTGCGGTCTTCACGCTGCACAAGCACGATATCGCTGACATTCAGGAACGACACGCCGTCCTTATGGTGCAGCATCAGCCGCCCGCTGACCGGGTGGGGCGTGGGGTGCACGGGCAGGGGCGTTTCGCCATCGGTTTGATGGCGGATACGCTTCTTCGCGCGTTCGAGCGTCTGCATCACGCGCTCCTTCTTGAAGGGCTTGAGCAGGTAATCGAAGGCGTACACCTCAAAGGCGTCGCCCATATATTCATCGTGCGCCGTCGCGAAAATCAGCACAATCGCGGGGTTCATGTCCTGTATCACCCGTGCGCACTCCACGCCGGTTTTGCCGGGCATTTCAACGTCAAGGAAAACGAGCTGGGGCTTTTCCTGCTCCACAAGGGTGAGCAGCTGCACGCCGTCCTCCGCCTCCCCCACGATTTCAAAACCCTCTGCGCGGCTGATCATCATGCGTTCGATGCGCCGCATATCGGCATTATCGTCCGCGATGACCACGCGGATTGGTGTCTCCATGGGACTTTCACCTCCTGATGCCAAGGGGCGTTGCCCCTTGGATTCCCACCAGAGGCGCTGCCTCTGGACTCTGCAAGGGACTTCGTCCCTTGACCCTTTCGCGCGATTCAGTTGATTTCTCTTGCATACAGTTTTCGCGTGTTTATGCAGAGATTTCGCCTCTGCGGAGGCGACCAGAGGGCTTTGCGGTCGCCCTCTGGACT